>ERZ1740052.23-NODE-23-length-68201-cov-13.702360_pt1 | contig 68201 bp, 64 predicted proteins | sample MGYA00581750_ERZ1740052 | MGnify/ENA primary metagenome ERZ1740052 (study PRJEB43018, sample SAMN04849743) | marine metagenome | isolation source: floating plastic debris | place: Pacific Ocean | collected 2008-08-30 | study: EMG produced TPA metagenomics assembly...
AAACTTCTTAATAGCGGCTTAAACTAAATACCAAAAGAAAATAATATAAATCCATGTTAATCTAGTTATTTCTCTTAGATGAAGAAGAAGGAGCTAGATTACTATTTAAATATGAAGTGTATAAACAGAACATGTTTACGTGTGTAAGTTTATCTTAGATCTTATTCTATAATCTTATCAAATTCCAATATATTATTATTGCGTTAGCTATTTGATAAAAAAGGGTAATAAAAAATGATAGATATTCATATTTAATACCTTTTTTTTAATATTTAAACTACCGTTTTTTTTATACGATTCTATATCTTTAGAGAACAACCTATTAACTCTTAAGTAGATGAAAATCCTCCATGCAAGTTTTGAATGTTATCCTTTAGCAAAAGTAGGAGGACTAGCCGATGTAGTCGGTTCTCTTCCTAAATTCCAAAATGAGATAAGCGCTACATCAAAAGTTATTATGCCTTATTATAACAATGATTTTTTTAAAAACAGGAGTAAGACTGTAGATTTATACACTGGAACTATAAAAATTGATAAATTATCATACGAGTATTCTATAAAGGAACTCAAGTCGAATGAAATCAATTTTGATGTACTAATAGTTTATATAGAAGATTTACTTGATAGAGATAACGTTTATGGTTATGGAGATGAAGTTATTCAATATATAGCATTCCAATTATCTATTTTAAATTGGTTAGTAAATGAAAATATAGATTTTGACATTATTCATTGTCATGACCATCATACATCGTTAATCCCATTCTTCGTTAAATATTGTTACGAATTTCAAAAGTTAAAAAATATTCATACTGTTTTGACAATCCATAATGCTCAGTATCAAGGAATTTTTCCTCATAACAGAATTGACTTGTTGCCTGAGTTTAACCAAGAAAATATTGGGATTTTAGATTGGTATAATTCTATAAATCCTTTAGCAACAGGCATAAAGTGTGCTTCAAGAGTAACTACAGTATCTTCAACTTATTTAGAAGAGTTAAAAGAAAAAGCGAATGGCTTAGAAGGTTTATTAAGAAGTGAAGAGGGTAAATGTAAAGGTATTTTAAATGGAATTGATACATCGGTTTGGAATCCATATACAGATGTAATGATTATTAAAAATTATAAAATAAGTAATGTAATATCTGGTAAAAAGGCAAATAAACAGAAACTATGTAATACATATGCTTTTGACAAAGATCTACCATTATTTGGCTTTATTGGAAGATTAGTAGGAGAAAAGGCAGCCGATTTACTACCTAAAGCAATTGAGCAAGCGCTAGATGAAAATAGAATAAATATTTTGATACTAGGATCAGGTCACAAAGAAATTGAAGATCAGTTAATAGAATTGAAAGAAAAATACAAAGGAAGATTTTCCGCTTACATAGGCTATGATGAAAAGTTATCACGTTTGATTTACGCTGGAGTAGATTTTTTATTAATGCCATCTAGGGTAGAACCATGTGGACTTAATCAAATGTATGCACTTAGATATGGTACAATTCCTATTGTAAGAAGAACTGGTGGTTTAAAAGATACAGTTATTGATATTGGAGATGGTGGGTTTGGAATTTGTCACGATCAAGCCTCGGTGTGGGATATTTGTTATTCAATAAAAAGAGCCATTACATTTTACAACGATAAAAAGTTTTTCAGAAGTATTCAAAAAAGAATAATGAAAATAGACAATTCTTGGAACACTTCAGCAAAAAAATACATAGAGGTCTACAAATCCATACAATAAAAACAAACACCCCGTTTAATTTTAACTTTAGCTACTAAATATGATAAACAAGAAAGTTCTAGCAATTATTTTAGGTGGAGGACAGGGCTCACGACTGTCACCATTAACAGATAAACGTTCAAAGCCAGCAGTATCGATTGCAGGTAAATATAGACTCGTAGATATCCCAATTTCAAACTGTATACACTGTGATATAAAACGAATGTTTGTGCTTACTCAATTTAATTCGGCTTCTTTGAATAGACATATAAAAAACACTTATAGATTTAGTAGTTTTAGTGAAGCTTTTGTGGATGTTATGGCTGCAGAGCAAACTCCTGAAAATAAAACATGGTTTCAAGGTACAGCAGACGCTGTAAGACAATCTATGCATCATATTTTAAATCACGAATTTGATTATGTATTAATTCTTTCTGGAGATCAACTGTATCAAATGGATTTTAATGATATGTTGGCTCAACATATTGAAAAGAAAGCTGAAATTAGTATAGCAACTCTACCAGTGACATTTAACGAAGCAACACAGTTTGGGATTCTTAAAACTGATGAGGCCAGTTTTATCTCATCTTTCATAGAAAAACCTAGTGAGCAGAAATTACAAGGTTGGGAGTCGGAAGTAGATGAAGAGATGAAACAAGAAAACAGGCATTATCTCGCTTCGATGGGAATTTATATTTTCAATAGAGATTTATTAGTTGAAATCATGTCTGATCAAACAACTATTGATTTTGGCAAAGAAATTATTCCGCAGTCCATTGGAAAAAACAAAGTATTGGCATATCAATACAAAGGTTATTGGACGGATATTGGAACTATAGCTTCTTTCTTCGAGGCGAATATTGGACTTACAGATGAAGTTCCGAAGTTTGATTTGTTCAATACGACAAAAAATATTCTCACCAGACCAAGAATTTTACCTCCTTCTAAAATATATGGAACTAGGTTAAATAAAACCATGATAGCAGATGGTTGTATCATTAATGCAGATGAAATAGAAAATTCAGTAATTGGAATCCGATCAAGAATAGGAAAAGAAAGTCAAGTAAAAAATACTTATATGATCGGCGCAAATGTATATCAAGAAATTGGAGAAATTGAAATAGATAAAAGTAATGGAATACCTTACATCGGAGTAGGGGAAAACTGTGTTATTGAAAACGCAATTATTGATAAAGATGCTAGAATAGGAAATTATGTAATTATAAAAGGAGGAAAACATTTAGAAGATATTTCAGAAGAAGCTTACGTAGTTAAAGATGGTATTGTAGTTATTAAAAGAAGAGCAATCATTCCAAATGGATTTGTATTACAGTAAGAACAAGGAGTATAATTTTTATGAATAATAAAGTAAAAGCACATAGTTTATTTACAGATTTTGATATAGATTTATTTAAGGCAGGAAAGCATTATCGTTTATACGAAAAATTAGGTTCGCATATTATTAATATTGAAAATGAACAAGGTACTTATTTTGCAGTTTGGGCACCATCAGCTAAATCAGTTTCAGTAATAGGTGATTTTAATTATTGGACGGAAGGAGAACACGAGTTAAATGTTCGTTGGGATGCATCAGGAATTTGGGAAGGTTTTATTCCTCATGTTGGAAAAGGAAATCTATACAAATACAATATTCAGTCTCATGTTAATGAGGTAATAACAATAAAAGCTGACCCTTATGCTAGGAGATGCGAGCACCCTCCAAAGACGGCCTCTGTTGTATGGAGTGATGCTTATATCTGGAACGACAATAATTGGATGCAGAAAAGAAAAGTAAATAACGCTATTGATGCACCTTATGCTGTTTACGAAGTTCATTTAAGTTCATGGAAGAAAAAGTTTGAAGATAATAATAGGTCATTGTCCTATGTAGAAATGGCAGATGAGTTGGTTAATTATGTGAAAGATATGGAATTTACTCATATTGAATTGATGCCAATTATGGAGTATCCATACGACCCGTCTTGGGGATATCAAATTACAGGATATTTCGCACCAACCTCAAGATTCGGATATCCAGAAGACCTTAAATTTTTAATAGATAAATTTCACCAAAACGATATTGGTGTAATTTTAGATTGGGTTCCTTCACATTTTCCAGAAGATGCCCATGGTTTAGGATTCTTCGATGGGACCCACCTATATGAGCATCCAGATAAAAAGAAAGGATACCATCCAGATTGGAAAAGCTTAATATTTAATTATGAGAGAAACGAAGTAAAGAGTTTTCTAATTAGCAATGCTATTTTTTGGTTGGCTCAGTATCATATTGATGGTATACGTGTGGATGCTGTGGCATCAATGATCTTCCTAGATTATTCAAGAAAACATGACGAATGGGAGCCAAATATGTATGGAGGTAATGAAAATTTAGAAGCGATAAACTTCCTAAAAGAATTGAATGAAGAAATTTATTCCAGTTTTCCTGATATTCAAACTATAGCTGAAGAATCCACAGCTTTTCCAAAAATATCACACCCAACTTATTTAGGAGGTCTAGGTTTCGGAATGAAATGGATGATGGGATGGATGCACGATTCACTAAATTACTTTAAAAAAGAAACAATTTATAGAAAACATCATCAAAATGAGCTAACTTTTAGTAGTACCTATGCATTTACTGAAAATTTTATGCTTCCATTGTCACATGACGAAGTAGTACATGGTAAGAGTAGTATTATAGGAAGAATGCCAGGAGACGAATGGCAGAAGTTTGCGAATCTGAGATTATTATATAGTTACATGTATACACATCCAGGAACTAAATTACTGTTTATGGGAAGTGAATTTGGACAACATGGAGAATGGAATTTTCAAGAAAGTTTAGATTGGTATGTACTTGACTACGATTTACATGCTGGAGTGAGAAAACTAGTTAAAGATTTAAATATTCTTTATAAGAAGTACCCTGCATTACATAAAAAACAATTTAGTTCAGAAGGATTTGAGTGGATAAATTATGATGATAGTGAGAATTCTGTTATCGGTTACATACGTAAAGAAGGCCTCAAAGAAAGCCTTGTAGTTGTGTGTAATATGACACCTATACCTAGAACTACATACAGGATAGGTATACCACATGAAGGAGAGTTAATTCAAGTTTTTAATAGCGATTATAAAAAATATGGAGGAAGTGGAATTTCAAACAAGAGAAAATTAAAAATAGAAGAAGTACAATGGCAGTATCGAAATTTTTCGTGTGAAATAACATTACCTCCGTTAGCGACTGTAATATTTAAAATTAACAAGTAGTTTAAGCAATCGATTTCGTAAAAAAATACGTGTAATAAATTGAGAAGATCAAGTCTAAGTTGTTCTTTTACAATAAGAATCAAGATAAAGTATAACCGTTTCAAACGCTAAGTTTTATGATTATTAATACCGAACTAGAACATAAAGGGAATCTTTTTCCAGGAAAAATAATATCTTTTTCACAAGACGTGGATAAAATATTCTTTAAAACAGAGAATGGAGTTATACTTCAAGTAACTATACTTAGAGGTAGTGTAATACGTTTTAGGTATGCTACGGATAATAATTTTGAAAACGATTTTTCTTATGCTATAAGTGAAGATGGAGCAAGAGGATATAGCGTATTAGAAGTTGATGAACTAGAAAAAGAATATAAAATAACAACTAGAAGAGTTATTATTTATATAGACAAAACTAACTTAAGAACAACAATAAAGGATCATGAGAATAATGTGATTTGTAAAGACGATTGGGGTTTTCATTGGGAACAAAGTTATGAATACGGAGGGAATATTGTAAAAATGAGCAAAGCAGCACCACAAGGAGAGTGTTACTATGGCTTAGGAGACAAACCGATGCATTTAAACTTAAAAGGAAAACGTGTAGAAAATTGGGCTACCGATCAATATGCTTTTGGTAAAGATCAAGATCCGTTATATAAAAGTGTTCCTTTCTATATAGGTATGCATGAAGAGAGAGCCTACGGAATTTTCTTTGATAATACGTTCAAAACATTTTTTGATTTCTGTCATGAACGAAGAAATGTTACTAGCTTTTGGGCACATGGTGGTGAAATGAATTACTATTTTTTCTATGGTCCAAATATGCAAGACGTAATTACTAGATATACTGATTTAACAGGTAAGCCAGAGTTGCCTCCATTATGGGCGCTAGGATATCATCAATGTAAATGGAGTTATTATCCAGAATCAAAAGTAAAAGAAGTTACTAGCAAATTCAGAGCATTAAAGATTCCCTGTGATGGAATTTATTTGGACATAGATTATATGGAGGGGTTTAGATGTTTTACTTGGAATAAAGAATATTTTCCGGACCCTAAACGCATGGTAGCTGAATTAGCAGACGACGGTTTCAAAACGGTTGCAATTATAGATCCTGGAATTAAAATTGATGATGATTACTGGGTGTATAAAGAGGCAATGGAAAATGATTATTTCTGTAAAAGAGCCGATGGACCTTACATGAGAGGAAAAGTTTGGCCTGGAGAATGTTTCTTTCCAGATTTTACAAATCCAAAGGTTAGAGAATGGTGGTCGGGATTATTTAAAGAAATTATTGATGATATTGGAATTAAAGGAATATGGAATGACATGAATGAACCTGCTGTTATGGAAGTTCCAGGAAAAACATTTCCAGATGATGTTCGTCATAATTACGATGGAAATCATTGTAGCCACAGAAAAGCACATAATATTTATGGTACTCAAATGGCAAGAGCTACCTATGAAGGCGTTAAAAAATATGCATATCCAAAGCGTCCATTTATTATTACCAGATCTGCATATTCTGGAGCGCAAAGATACACTTCATCATGGACAGGTGATAATATTGCCACTTGGGAACATTTGTGGATAGCGAACATACAAGCTCAACGCATGAGTATGAGTGGTATGTCTTTCACAGGAAGTGATATAGGTGGTTTTGCTGAACATCCAACAGGAGAATTATATATTCGATGGATACAATTAGGGGTATTTCATCCATTCTGTAGAACGCATTCTTCAGGAGATCATGGAAACCAAGAGCCATGGACTTTCGGCGGTGAAGTAGTTGATTTAACCAGAAAATTTGTTGAATTACGCTATCAGTTACTTCCGTATTTATATACCATGTTTTGGGAGTATGCTGAACAGGGCATACCAATGTTAAAATCATTAGTATTATACGATCAAAATGATACCCAAACACATTACAGAACTGATGAATTTATTTTTGGAAATCAAATTTTAGTTTGTCCTATTCAAGAACCAAATGCTAAAGGAAGAAGACTATACATTCCAAAAGGTAAATGGTACAACTACTGGACTAGAGAATTGGTGTCTGGTGGAATGGAAAAATGGGTGGATGCAGATTTAGAGATTATTCCAATGTTTATAAAAGAAGGAGCCATACTGCCCAAATATCCAGTTCAACAATACGTAGGAGAAAAGAAGATTGATAAATTGAAGTTAGAGGTATATTATAAATTTGGAGATAAAGAGGTTTCTAAAGTTTTTGAAGATGCACAAGATGGATATGATTATGTAAAAGGAAGGTATAGTTTACGAACGTTTTCTTTCACTGGAAAAACAAATGAAATTATTATTCAACAACACAAAGACGGTACATTCATAACAGAGTATGAAAACATACAGATAGAGTTTATTGGTCTACCTTTTAATATCAAACAGATAGAAATAGATAACGTTAAAGTGACTTTAAGCGAGTTAAAGTTTGATACAGATAAGAAAATAATTGAAGTTCCTAAAAATTTTACTGAATTGCATATTATTGGTTAGCTAAAAACAGTAGGTAGATAAAATTGAATAAGATATAATTCATAGTATAGAATTATATCTTATTCAATTTCAATGATTATTACTTAATAATTTTTCTAAGTATTGAGTTTCCATCAAGAGATTTTAGTCTAATAAAGTATACACCATTACCTAGAGTAGAAAAGTCAACTTTTCTAGAAGAAGTTTTAGTAAAATCTATACTTTTAACCTTTTTACCTAGAGCATTAAAAATAGTAACTTTTTCTAGAAGTTCGGTAGGAGTTTCAATAGTTAAATTCTCTCTAACTGGATTAGGGTAGAGCTTAACTTTCTTTTCTAACTCGATATCTTTAGTACTTAAAACTGTAGGATATTCTACAATAAAATATAAAGAATTGGTGTCACTTACATCATTCCATTGTCCAGTTTCACCAAGTGGCCATCCATTTAATGAAATAGCTAAGGCATCTTGCCCAGGTGTACCAAAGTCGTCAGGTTCTGTTTGAGCTCCAGAAACGTTTCCAAAATTATTATATCTTCCTGCTATAGGATTTCCAGTTAAAGGACCACCAGACCAAAAAGGAGTAGTAGTTCCTTGATTATCACCATCCCATATCCAGTCACGCTCAACAGCAATATCATTTCCTCCAATCCAAACATAAGAACCATTGCCACCATCTGGAGCAACAGTATTTGTTGTAGCAATACCAGCATTACTATTTAACTCCATAAAAATAGCATTCTGTTCAGCAGCATCATTAATTTCAGCAAGTACGCCGCCTCTTTCTAAAGCACAAGCAGCTGCATCAGACCAAGTTTTATTTTCTCTAATAACTTCATAAGTTTTCCCATCATACACAAAGGAATAGATGTTACTTGAATTGGCACATTGGCTAACTCCATAAAAGCTAGCACCTATAAAGAATATAGACGTTAGTAATTTTAATCTCATAATATATAGTTTAGGGTTTTAAATTAAAAACAAAAATATTTTTTTAATTGGTATATAAAAGATAAATAAGCTTTTATTTATAATATTACACGAATTGTAATGATAATGAATTTTAGATACTTAAAGCTATTTACTATTAGTTATTGAGTTCTTAAATAGCTAATTTTGCATAAAATTAGAAGATGAATAAAGCAATATATATAGCAGCAAGTGGTGCTAATTCAGGAAAATCGATGCTAAGCTTGGGTTTAATGCAATTACTATTACGCAATAAACCAAAGGTAGGTTACTTTCGACCTATAATCGATAATCCAATAGAAGGAAAAAAAGACAATCATGTGAATACGATTATTGATTATTTCAATATAAAATGTGATTATAAAGATACTTATGCTTTTACTAGATCGGAACTAATCGATAGTTTGAATGAAGACAAGGAAGATGAAATACTTAATAGTATACTTGAGAAATATAAAAAGTTAGAAGAGCAAAATGATTTTGTTATTGTTGAAGGAACAGATTTTTCTGATCATGGAGCAATAATAGAAATGGATTTAAATGTTTTAATAGCAAAAAATTTAGGAATTCCAGTCATTATTGTTTCTGGCGGTATAGATAAGTCATTAGAGGATTTTATACAAGGGTTAAGACTAACTTACGACTCTTTTGAAAATAAAGATGTAGAAGTAATAGCTGTAATAGCAAATAAAGTTGAAGAAAATAATATTCCATTAATATTAGAAGGTATTGGTAAAAATTTACCAAAATCATTATTAATTAATGCTATACCGATTAATAGTAAACTTAATAACCCAACGATTAATGAAATAGCTAAAGCTTTAGAGGCTGAAGTTTTATTTGGTGAAGAATTATTAAATGCTACCACTGGCGAAATAAAGGTAGGAGCAATGCAATTGGCACATTTTCTGAATCACTTAAGTGTTGAATGTGTTGTGATTACCCCTTCTGATAGATCAGATATTTTATTAGGAACATTACAAGCAAATATTTCAAGTAAGTACCCAACAATATCAGGTATAATTTTAACAGGAGATATAGAATTAAGTCCATCTGTTTTAGAATTAATTAATGGATTGGAAAAGATTGTCCCTATTTTAAAAGTGAAAGGAGGAACATTTGGAATAGCTTCTAAGCTAGGCGCGATACGTTCGCACATATATGCAGAAAATAAAAGCAAGATTAAATTATCGTTAAACACGTTCGAAAAATACGTAGATATCGAAGCTCTGAGTAATAAGCTCATTACTTACAAAGGAACCAATGTACTTACTCCAAGGATGTTCCAATATAATTTGTTAAAAAGAGCAAAACTTGAAAGAAAACATATTGTACTACCTGAAGGAAGTGATGACAGAATTCTAACCGCAGCATCACAATTACAAAAATTAGATATTGTTGATCTGACTATTCTAGGTAAAAGAGTACTTGTTGAAACAGCAGTTAAAAGACTAGATATTTCTTTTGATTTTGATAAAACAGAAATTATCAATCCAATAGAATCAAAATATTTTAAAGAGTTTTCTAATACATTATTTGAATTAAGAAAACACAAAGGATTAAGTCCAGCAATGGCAGAAGATTTAATGGCTGATGTATCATATTTTGGAACAATGATGGTTTACAAAGGTTTAGCTGATGGAATGGTGTCAGGAGCTGCACACACAACACAACATACCATAAAACCAGCGCTGCAATTTGTAAAAACAAAGCCTGGTTTTTCAGTAGTTTCATCAATTTTCTTTATGTGTTTAGAAGATAGAGTTTCTGTATTTGGAGATTGCGCTATAAATCCAAATCCAACTGCAGAACAGCTTTCCGAAATAGCGATAGCATCTGCCGATTCAAGTATTTCGTTTGGGATAGACCCTAAAATAGCAATGCTATCTTATTCATCAGGAGCTTCTGGAAAAGGAGAAGATGTTGATACGGTTAGAAAAGCAACAGCCATAGTTAAAGAAAAACGACCAGATTTAAAAGTAGAAGGTCCAATACAATACGATGCTGCTGTTGACCCAACTGTGGGTAAAAAGAAGTTACCAGACTCTCAAGTAGCTGGTCAAGCAAATGTGTTAATCTTTCCAGATTTAAACACAGGAAACAATACATACAAGGCAGTACAAAGAGAAACAGGAGCTTTAGCGATTGGGCCTATGCTTCAGGGGTTAAATAAACCAGTAAATGATTTAAGTAGAGGCTGTACTATCGACGATATATACAACACGATAATTTTAACAGCTATACAGGCTCAAGATTAGTTAGTTAAACCTTACGTATTATAAAAGCATTAATAAAATTCAATGAAAATATTAGTAATTAATTCAGGAAGTTCTTCAATAAAATATCAGCTATTTAATATGCCAGAGCAAGAAGTAATTTGTTCTGGATTAATAGAGCGTATAGGATTAGAAGTAGGAATCGTTCATTATGAATCTGAAAAAAAATCAATAAAAGAAGAACTAAAAATAGAGAATCATAAAAAAGGATTAGAGAAAGTAGTTCATTTATTATTGGCAGAAAAAACAGGAGTTATTAGTTCTACAGATGAAATTGAGATTGTGGGGCACAGAGTTGTACATGGCGGTAGCGTATTTACGCAAACAACAGAGATAACTAAAGAAGTAAAAGAAGAAATTAAGGAATTGTTTTCTTTGGCGCCCCAGCACAATCCGGCAAACTTGGAAGGAATATTAGTAGCAGAGTCTATTTTTACCAAAGCGAAGCAAGTAGCTGTTTTTGATACAGCATTTCATCAAACAATTCCTGAGAGAGCATTTAAGTATGCAATTCCAGTAAAACTTACAGAAGAACATAATATACGTCTTTACGGTTTTCATGGAACTAGTCATAAATATGTTTCTGAAAAAGCAAATGAATATTTAAATGAGTCCCAATCAAAAATTATAACAATTCATTTGGGAAATGGTTGTAGTATGTCAGCCGTTCAAAATGGAATAAGCATTGATCACAGTTTGGGTTTTGGTCCTGTAACGGGTTTGGTTATGGGAACACGTTGTGGTGATATAGATCACACCCTTATATTTTATTTAGTAAATACTTTAGGGTATACTTTAGAAGAGGTAAATACACTACTTCAAAAGGAAAGTGGAATGTATGGGTTAACTGGGTTTAGTGACTTACGTGATATTGAAGCCGCCGCTGCTCTAGGAAATAAAGAATGCATATTAGCACTGGAAATAAATACTTACCGAATTAAGAAATACATAGGTTCATATGCAGCTGCAATGAATGGATTAGATGCCATAGTTTTTACAGCAGGAATAGGAGAGAACTCAATGTTAGTTCGAGAGAAAGTATGTGAAAGTATGGAGTTTTTAGGAATTGAAATCAATGCAGAAAAAAACGCAGTTAGACCTAGTAAGCTTACCGAAATAAATACAGAAAAAGCTAAAGTAAAAGTTCTAGTAATACCAACTAATGAAGAGCTAGAAATAGCTAAGCAATCATATTTAATAAAATAAAATTTTAAAGAGGGTTATATATTGTTATTTAACCCTCTTTTAGATATGATTTTTTATCTTTTTACTAAAATTCTACAACAATCAATTCTAGCCCAGTCATGATTTCTAATTTTATCAGTAGAAATACAACTAATCTTTAAACTTTTACATAAATTCCAATCATCTCTATTGTTAGCAGAGTATACTCTTGTTATCATACCTCTTTTAGCCATTTGTTTTAAGAATTCTTTGGATCCAGCTCTATTTTTTATGTCTTTTATATTAGACATGCTGAAATTATAAAAAATATAATTAGGGTTATTGTTAATAGTGTTGTTAGCATGCCAAATACCAGAACTAACATCGTCTGTTTTCCCAATATTTTGTTTCTTCATAGCAAATGCAGTTCTACGATTGTGTAAGAATTTAGAATATTGATCAATAAAGCTATCATTACCAGTTAATACAATAATGAATTTACCACGAAGTTGATCAATAGTAGGCCATGCTTCATTATATAACATATTATGTCTTAAAGATCGATTAGGATCTTTAAACATTTCTCGAGAAGAAAAAATTATATCATCTCCTAAAAATCTAGATAAATACCAATCGATTTGCTCATGAAAGTTTTGATAACCACCATTAGAGCTTTTTATATCTAACTTAATCATTACTGGAACATGATTTTTAACTTTAGTATGCCAATTTTTTAATTGTGAAAAGTAAGAAGCTAATGTTCTACCTCTTTTTCCAGGATGCGGCCAATGATTTACAACCCAAGTATTAGAAGGAATATTTGTGCGATTATAGTTTTTAGGAGTGTTCCTCCATACATCAAATTCTAAAGCCAATACATTATTTTGATGAATAGGGTTTGAATAATTAAGTTGTTCTTCTATACTTTCTCTTCTTTCATAAGAATTATGAGAACCCTTAAACATTACATTATTATATTTTAGGTAGCCTTGAGTAGATAGCCTTCTTTCTTGTAAACTTGAGGTGTCAGTACTTTTAGAATCGATTGTTTGTGATTCATTACAATTAATGCACTCATCAGTTTTAGTGCAGCTAACAAATGTAAATACAAGGTAAGCAAGTAAAAAAAAGTTTTTTTTCATGATTGGGAGATTGTTTTTTTGATAGATTATTTTAAGACTAATTAAGTGGCTAAAACTAAAAGTACGACTTAATAGTAATGTATATAGAACATAAAATTAACGTTAACGATTATAAATAATCTTCATTGTTTATTGATAAAATTGGATAAAAATTGAGTTGTATAAAATTGCAAACAAAATATTCTAAAGAAGGTTTACTTAATAGGAGGAAAGATTAATTTTGCTTCATGAATTATAAACATTCTTACATAGTACGATTTCAGTATTTAGGTTTTCGTTTTCATGGTTGGCAAAAGCAGCCTGAATTAAAAACGGTTCATTGGGCAGTTGATAAAACATTAAAATTTGTTTGCAAAGGTATACGATTTAAAACTGTAGGTGTAGGAAGAACAGATGCTAAAGTGTCGTCAACAAATTATGCATATCAATTATTCATTGATGAATCTTTAGAGAGATTAGAATTCATAACGAATTTTAATACGAATTCCCCGGCAGATATAAAAGCTTTAGCAATAGAAGAAGTACATGATGAAAGTTTTAATATCATTCAACACCCAAAAATAAAAGAGTACAGATATTATTTTTCTTTCGGACAGAAAAATCATCCGTATTGTGCTCCTTTTTTAGTTGGTTTTTTAGAACAACTAGATGTTGAGATTATGAAAAAAGGAGCGGTGATTTTCGAAGGGCATCATAATTTTAAGCATTATTGTACAAAGCCGTCTTCAGAGACAAAAGTCGAACGTACTATTGATGTATGTAAAATAATTAAAAATACAGATGTTACAGCATCTTTTTTTCCTGATGAAAGTTTTGTGTTAATAATTAAAGGACAGGGATTTTTAAGAAATCAAATTCGATTAATTATGGGGGCCTTAGTTGAATTAGGAAAAGGTAACTATAGTTTAGAATTTATTAAAGAGAGTTTAGATCCAAATACAAATATTGATTTTTTAAAAACGATAGCCCCTGCTTCAGGATTACATTTAAAAGATGTGTTTTTTAAAGAAAAATAAAATTTAATGTCTTAGAAAATGCCTCCATGTCATTTTTCTTAGAGAAGTATATCCTAACTTTTTGTATAATTCAATAGCACCCAAATTATGTTCAGCTACATGTAATATTGGTACTTTATTTTTAGAAATAATTTGCTCAGTAGTATAAGCTACTAATTGTTTAGCCATTCCTTTACGAACGTAATCAGGATGAGTAACAACTGTACTAACTTCTATAAAATCATCTAACTGCATTCGTTCACCAGTAACTGCAACAAGCTTATTTTCAACAAAAATTCCGTAATAATCTCCCATATCAAAGGTTTTCTTTTGATAATATCCAGGCATAACCAACCATATGAGGTCGTATAATTCATTTACGTGTTGTTTGGAAAGTTGAATAATTTTATAGTGATATTCATTTTCAATATAACGATCTAAAATCATTTGTTCACAGACTACTGTTTTATTTAAAGTAACTGTATTGTCATAGTTGGGAGTATTACCAACAACAAAAAAACTAGCAGTTAGAGTACTGTAATTATTTAAAGCCTTTTTTGTTTGAGTTATATCGGTAAAACCTCCAAAAGGGCAAATATTATTCTTGTAAAATTTAACACCTCCGTAATCGATTCCAAAATGTTCATGAGTTTCATTTAATGCATGCCAAACTGGATTATTAAGTTTTTCGAATTTATTCATCATGTAAACATTTAATGTACATAAACAGAAAAACTCATCATATGATGAGTTTTTCTGTTTATGTAGTATAAAAAATCTATTCTTTTATGAGACTTCTTGAGATAACGATTTTCTGTATTTCTGAAGTTCCTTCGTAAATTTGAGTAATCTTAGCATCTCTCATTAGACGTTCTACATGGTATTCTTTAACAAAACCATTTCCACCATGTATTTGAACTGCTTCAACCGTATGTTCCATAGCTACTTTAGAAGCATATAATTTAGCCATAGCACTAGAACGATCGTAATTATTTCCTTGATCTTTATCCCATGCAGACTTCATAACTAAATGACGTGCAGCTTCAATTTCTGTGTACATATCAGCAATTTTGAATGCAATTGCTTGGTGGTTACAGATTTCGGTACCAAATGCTTTACGCTCTTTAGAATATTTTAAAGCTAATTCATAAGCACCAGAAGCAATACCAAGAGCTTGTGCAGCAATACCAATTCGACCACCTGACAAGGTTTTCATGGCAAATTTAAATCCAAATCCATCTTCACCAATACGATTCTCTTTTGGTACTTTAACATCATTAAATTGTAATGTATGCGTATCTGAACCACGAATTCCTAATTTATCTTCTTTAGGACCAATATGAAAACCTTCCATACCTTTTTCAACAATAAAAGCATTTATTCCCTTGTGCCCTTTACTACGATCTGTTTGCGCTATTACTAAATAAACCCCAGCACGTCCACCATTGGTAATCCAGTTTTTAGTACCATTAAGTAAATAATAATCACCTTTATCTTCTGCTGTAGTCGCTTGAGAAGTAGCATCAGAACCAGCTTCAGGTTCGCTCAAACAAAAAGCACCTATTTGCTCTCCTGTTGCTAATTTAGTTAAATATTTTTTCTTCTGTTCTTCAGAACCATAAGACTCTAAACCATAACATACCAAAGAATTGTTTACTGAAACCATAACTGAGGCAGAAGCATCAATTTTAGATAATTCTTCCATGATTAAGACATAAGAAAAAGTATCCATTCCGCTACCTCCATATTTAGGGTCAACCATAATTCCCATGAAACCAAGTTCTCCCATTTTTCTAACTAATTCTTCAGGAAACTCTTGCTTTTCATCTCTTTCTATAACACCTGGTAATAATTCATTCTGTGCAAAGTCGCGAGCAGCGTCACGTATCATTAAATGCTCTTCTGTAAGATTAAAATCCATTCTATATCGTTGTAGTTATATTAATTTAAAAAAAAATGCTCCCAAAGATACCTTTTTAATATCATTTTTTCAATATGCTTTTACTATTTTTACCTTATGCAGAATCAGTTTAGATACGTTATCGGATTAATGTCTGGAACATCACTCGATGGTATAGATTTAGTGTACGTTAAATTTAAGAAAAACAATGATAAGAATTTTGAAATCATTGAAGCTCAAACAGTAGCATATTCTGCTGAATGGTATGAAAAATTAAAGACAGCTATCAACTTATCAAGTGAGAGTTTATTAGCCTTAGATATCGAATATGGAAACTATTTAGGGAGTATTATTAACTCATTTATTAAAACAAATAAAATTGAAATACTTGATTTCATAGCCTCTCACGGTCATACAGTTTTACATCAACCAGATAAAGGAATAACTTTTCAGGTGGGAAATGGACAACAAATAGCTAATGAAACAGGGTATAAAACAATTTGTGATTTCAGAAGTCAAGATGTCGCTCTTGGTGGGCAAGGAGCGCCTTTGGTGCCCATAGGAGATGAATTGCTGTTTTCTGATTATGATTATTGCTTGAATTTAGGAGGTTTTGCTAATGTTTCGTTCAATCACAAAAAGAATAGAATTGCTTTTGACATATGTCCTGTAAATATTGTTATGAATAATTATATTCAAAATATAGGTTTACCTTATGATGATAAAGGTGTTTTAGCTGCTACAGGAAAAGTAAATGAAGAGTTACTGAGGTCATTAAATGAATTAGATTTTTATGAAGATAAACCACCAAAGTCATTAGGTTTAGAGTGGGTTAAAGAAAAAGTTTTTCCATTAATTAACAATTTAGAAACGAATTTACCCAATATTTTGAGAACCTTTGTAGAACATTGTGCAATACAAATAGCAGCTATTATTGACGATAACAAAACAATTTTAGTAACAGGAGGAGGAACTTTTAACACTTTTTTGATAGATAAAATTAAAGAAAAAGTTGGTTCAGAAGTAAAGCTACCCAATACGCAATTAGTAAACTTTAAAGAAGCCTTAATTTTTGCCTTTTTAGGAGTTTTGAAAGATGAAAATCGAGTAAATTGTTTGAAAAGTGTGACTGGAGCGAAAAAAGATCATTCTTCAGGAGTGATTTTCCAACCGGAAATATTGTAAATATGTAATCATAAAATAATGTTAAAAACCATGGAAACTTTTTTGGTTAACAAAGTTTCCTTTGTATTTTAGCCCAATATTTTTAGAAGAAATTAGAACCAAAATATTTTTTTTGGTAAGTTTGAAACTTAAAAAAAATAGAATGACACAGCTTTAGCTATCATGATTTTATAAACCACAATTGAATAAAATGTAAACAAACAATTTTAGTTATAAAAAATCATGAAAGAATTACTAAAAAAATACGAAGAAAAGCAGCCAGAAATAGTTTTTAATTGGAAAGATTCTGAAACAGAAGCAGAAGGATGGACCGTTATAAATTCATTAAGAGGAGGTGCAGCAGGAGGCGGAACAAGAATGCGCAAAGGCTTAGATAAATATGAAGTGATGTCACTTGCAAAAACAATGGAAGTGAAATTTACAGTATCTGGTCCAGCTATTGGTGGAGCAAAATCTGGAATAAATTTTGATCCTAGAGATCCAAGAAAAAAAGGAGTATTACAAAGATGGTATAAAGCAGTAGCTCCTTTATTGAAGAATTACTATGGAACAGGAGGAGACTTAAATGTAGACGAAATTCATGAGGTAATTCCTATCACAGAAGACAGCGGAGTTTGGCATCCACAAGAAGGAGTGTTTAATGGTCATTTTAAGCCAACAGAAGCAGATAAAATTAATAGAATAGGTCAGTTAAGACACGGAGTTATTAAAGTTTTAGAAGATGAGAGTCTATCTCCAAGTGTTGCTCGAAAATACACTGTAGCAGATATGATTACTGGGCATGGAGTTGCTGAAGCCGTAAAACACTATTACGATATATATGGAGGGAGTGTTAAAGGTAAAAAAGCAGTTGTACAAGGTTTTGGTAATGTAGGTTCAGCCGCAGCATTTTACTTAGCTAGTATGGGAGCTAAAGTTGTAGGAATTATAGATAGAGTTGGAGGAGTAATAAATGAAGACGGATTTACATTTGAGCAAATACAAGAGCTATTTTTAAATAAAGATGGTAATACCTTAGTTTCAGAGAATATGATTCCTTTCGAGGAGATGAATGAGAGAATATGGAGTCTACCTTGTGAAATATTCGCTCCATGTGCTGCGTCTAGATTAATTACTAAAAATCAAATTGATCAAATGATTAATACAGGGTTAGAGGTTATTTCATGTGGTGCAAATGTACCTTTTGCAGATAAAGAAATTTTCTTTGGTCCAATTATGGAAGAAACAGATAAAAAGGTAAGTTTAATACCAGATTTTATTTCCAACTGTGGTATGGCAAGAGTTTTTGCATATTTCATGGAACGTAGAGTTGAAATGACAGACGAAGCAATTTTTGAAGATACTTCATTAACGATAAAAAGAGCACTGCAACGATCATTTGCAAAGAGCGCATCAAAAACAAAAATCAGTGAAACCTCTTTTGAAATAGCATTAAAAGAGCTTATTTAAAAATAAAATATGGAAGCAGCAATTATATTAGTATTTGTATTAGGTTACTTAGCAATTACTTTAGAACATAACCTCAAATTAGACAAATTGATACCGGCTCTAGCTATGATGGCTATATGTTGGGCTTTGGTAGCACTTGGGGTAGATGGATTTTCTACCTGGTTTGACTCAGGAAAACATGCCTTAGTTGATAACTTTCCCGCTTTAATGCATGAAGATAAAATGCATTTGATGGAAGAAACATTATTACATCATTTAGGAAAGACAGCAGAAATATTAGTGTTTCTTTTAGGAGCAATGACTATTGTTGAAATTATAGACTATTTTGATGGTTTTTCAACGATTAGAGGTTATGTAAAAACTAAAAGTAAGAAAAAGATTTTATGGTTATTTTCGATTTTAGCTTTCTTCTTATCAGCAATAATAGATAATTTAACAGCTACCATAGTATTAATTTCAATTTTACAGAAAATAGTAAAAAAGAGAGAAGACAGAATCTGGTTTGCTGGTTTAATAATAATTGCAGCTAATGCAGGAGGGGCTTGGTCTCCAATAGGTGACGTTACCACAACAATGCTATGGATAGGTAAAAAGGTATCAACACAAATGTTGTTCTTGTACTTATTTATCCCTTCTGTATTATGTATGGTTGTGCCAAGTTTTATAGCATCATTTTTGCCAGCTTTCAAAGGGAATATTGACACTGATGAGAGCGGAGTAGAAGATAAAAAGAGTCCGCACAGTGCTAAAATGTTATACTTAGGTTTAGGGGCGATAGTTTTCGTACCGATATTCAAAACCGTTACACATTTACCACCTTATGTAGGAATGATGCTTTCATTAGCTATCGTAGCTACTTTTGCAGAAATTTACAGTAGAACTAAATTTTCATTATCTAGTATAGAAGGCAGTGAAGGAGACGTAGCACACGACGAACACGCGCACCATAGTCCAGTACATCATTCACTTTCAAAAATTGAAATGCCAAGTATTTTATTCTTCTTAGGAATTTTAATGGCTGTTGCAGCATTAGAATCATTAGGTACTTTATTCGGATTTGCTCAAAACTTAAAAGAAAGTATTCCATTGATGGGAACTGAAATGGCCGGTACTAATGTTTCGGACTTAGTTGTAATGTTATTGGGTGTAGGATCTGCAGTAATAGATAACGTACCATTAGTTGCAGCATCTTTAGGAATGTTTTCAGAGCCGTTAGATAATGAATTATGGCATTTCATTGCTTTTGCAGCTGGAACAGGTGGGTCAATGTTAATTATTGGATCTGCTGCAGGTGTAGTAGCAATGGGAATGGAGAAGATAGATTTCTTTTGGTATTTAAAAAAGATTTCATGGTTAGCTTTGGTAGGATTTGTAGTAGGTTCTTTAGCTTTTATGGTAATGAGAACCCTATTTTAAATAAAAATAAAAAGTTTAAGAAAAGTCTTCCTCATTTAGTATCTTGAGGAAGACTTTTTTTTACTTGAAAAAGTAAACAATTTTAAAAATTCAAAATCGTTATTTAATATACGATTCATTATATTAACTTTAATCTTATAATATTAATGCTGTTATTTCAAGAAAATACAATAGTTGACGAAAATAGTACTCAAGAAAAAACATTATCTATTTATAATCTGATAATGGACGGAGGTTTAGGAGGTCAATTAATTATAGCGTTACTTTTCGTGCTATTAGCAGTCGCGCTTTATATATACTTTGAACGCTTTTTTGCTATCAAAGCTGCTGCTCAGGTAGACAAAGATTTTATGAATCAGATTAGAGATTTTGTTCTCAATGGGAAAATAGATTCGGCGAAAGCGCTTTGTAGTAATACAAACACACCAACATCAAGATTAATAGGTAAAGGTATTTCAAGAATAGGTAAACCTCTAGACGATATTAATTCAGCAATAGAGAACGCAGGAAAATTAGAAGTATATCAGTTAGAGAAAAATGTATCTGTTCTTGCCACAATAGCTGGGGCAGCTCCAATGATCGGGTTTTTGGGAACTGTTATAGGTATGATTGTTGCGATACATGAAATAGCAAATTCAGGTGGTCAAATAGATATTAAAATGCTATCTGATGGATTATACACAGCAATGACAACTACTGTAGCTGGTTTAATAGTAGGGATTATTGCATACATAACGTATAATCACTTGGTAGTTAGAACTGATAAAGTTGTGCATCAAATGGAGGCAAAATCTGTTGAGTTTCTAGATTTATTAAATGAACCAATTTAAATTAACTCATTATAAATTGTTAATTAAAACATATGAATTTAAGAGGGAGAAATAAAGTAGATCCAAGTTTTAATATGTCTTCAATGACAGACATCGTATTTTTATTACTCATTTTTTTTATGTTAACATCTACATTAGTTACAGTTAGTGCGATAGATGTATTATTACCTAAAGCAGGAGGTAAAACAGAAAATAAAAAGGCTGTAGCTGTTACTATTACAAAAGATGAAATTTTTTATATAAATAAATCTAAAATAGCTTCGAATAATTTAGAGCAAGAAATACTTAATCAAGTAGGTGCTGAAAAAGAAAAAGCGGTTGTTATTAGAGGTGATCAAGATGTTTCATATAAAAATGTAATGAAAGTTATAGATATCGCTAATAGAAATAAACTTAAAATGATTCTAGCAGTAAAAAGTCAATAAATGAAAATATTCGATTCAGAACATAAAAAAAAATCAGCGGTTCTTACTGCGCTAATATTAGCATTACTATTAGTAGGTGTTTTTAGTTTTGGTTTAACCTATATGGACCCTCCAATTGAATATGGAGTTGCTATTAACTTTGGAGATTCTGATGTAGGTAAAGGTGAGCCTGTTGATGAAATTAAAAATACTCCAGATAACAGTCAGGAAGAGGTAGTTGAAGATAAAATTGAAGAAGAAAATGTCGAGGAGAAAGAAACTACTAATGAAACAGAGGAAGTTATAGATGAAGAAGTTATAACAGAGGAGAAAGAAGAAGAAGCACCAGTAGCAAAGGAAAAAAAAGAGAAGAAAAAAGTAGAGAAGGAAACTCCTAAAAAAGAAGAAAAGAAAATAGAAGAAAAGAAAAAAAGTAAACCTAAGCCAAAACCAAAACCTTCAAAGGCAACCACAGATGCATTAAATAGTTTACTAAACAACACAAACGGTAGTAATCAAGGTGAAGGAGATGATTATAAAGACGGAGTGAAAGGAAAAGAAGGAGGAGACCCCAAGTCAACAAAGTATTATGGAAATACCGGTGGAGGTTCGGATGGAAACTACAACTTGGCAGGTAGAAAAGCACTTTCCAAACCCATACAAAAACCGGATTGTCAAGAGGAAGGAACTGTAGTGGTAAGTATTGAAGTAGACAATAGTGGTAAAGTAATTAAAGCTGTTCCTGGTGTTAAAGGATCTACAAATACTTCTCCATGCTTATTAAAACCAGCAAAACAAGCCGCTTTGAAGACTAAGTGGAACCCAGATGGGAATGCTCCAAATAAGCAAAGAGGAACGATTGTTTATAAGTTCTCTCTATCTAAATAATATCCATAGATGACATATAAAGAAACTACTGACTGGATGTTTGCACAGTTGGCTATGTATCAAAATCAGGGTAAGGCAGCGTATAAAGAAGATTTATCAAATATAACTACACTAGCTAAACACTTAAATAATCCGCATAAAAAAATAAAAACGATTCATGTTGGAGGAACTAACGGAAAAGGTTCAACCAGTCATATGATAGCATCAATATTACAAGAAGCAGGATATAAAGTCGGTCTATATACTTCGCCTCATTTAAAGAGTTTTACTGAAAGAATTCGCATTAATGGAAGTGAAATATCAGAAGAGGCTGTGGTGGAATTTATAGCAGATAATAAATTTTTTTTTGAACAACATCAGTTGTCATTTTTTGAAATGACTGTGGGAATGGCTTTCGATTTTTTTGAAAAACAAAAGGTAGATATTGCCATTATAGAAGTCGGTTTAGGAGGTAGGTTAGATGCGACAAATATCATAACTCCGGAAGTTTCCGTTATTACCAATATAGGTTTAGACCATACGCAAATACTAGGAGACACATTAGTAAAAATAGCAAATGAGAAGGCAGGGATCATTAAGAAAGATATTCCAGTAATTATTGGAGAAAGACAACCTAATATAGAAGAAGTTTTTATTAGAAAAGCTAGTAGAGAAGGAGCAGAGATTCATTTTGCAGATGAAAATGAAGTAGCACAGCTTAAAACAGATTTATTAGGAGAATATCAGAAGAAGAATTTAAAAACAGCAATAACAGTAGTTCAGCATTTAAAAGCATTTAAAGTTTTAAAAAGTAATATTGAGAAAGGATTACAAAATGTAATAAAGAATACCAATTTAAAAGGGAGATGGCAAATTTTGCAAGAAAAACCTAAAGTAATTTGCGATACTGGTCATAATAAGGAAGGACTTACACATGTTATACATCAACTTTTACAAGAAAAATACAGAACATTGCATATCGTGATGGGAGTTGTTTCAGATAAAAAAATGGAAGAAATTTTACCTCTCTTTCCAAAAGATGCAAAATATTACTTCTGTACACCAAATATTTTAAGAGGCTTAGCCAGTGAAAAATTAAAAGAGCAAGCTAGTAGATATGGATTACTAGGAATTCATTACGATTCTGTAATTCAGTCATATAATAAAGCATTAAAGACTGCTGAAAACAATGATGTAATATTTGTAGGTGGAAGTACTTTTACTGTTGCAGAAATTTTATAGAAAAAAAACAAAAAAAGTATTGTCAGAAGTTAAAAGAGTTATATATTTGCATCCGCAATTAACAATTAAGGGCGCGTAGCTCAGTTGGTTCAGAGCACTTGGTTTACACCCAAGGGGTCAGGGGTTCGAATCCCTTCGCGCCCACAAAGAAAAACCTCCGATTATTCGGAGGTTTTTTGTTTTTTATACTAATTCTAATAGTATAGTTTTTTGTAAATTCGCGAAACATACAAATTAGAAAAATTCTCTTCATGAATTTAAAACTTTCAAAAAAGAAAATATTAGTAACAGGAGGCGCTGGTTTTATCGGTTCAAATTTATGTGAAAAGCTGTTAGATATGGATAATCACGTAGTCTGTCTTGATAATTTTGCCACTGGAAAGAAAGAAAATATAGTTCCATTTTTAAGTAAAGCTAGTTTTACATTAGTTGAAGGTGATATTAGAAATATAGAAGATTGTAAGAAAGCAGTCAAGGGGTGTGAGTTTGTTTTACATCAAGCAGCTTTAGGCTCTGTACCTAGATCTATAAAAGACCCAATAACATCAAACGATGTAAATGTTTCAGGCTTCTTAAACATGCTTATTGCATCAAGAGATGAAGGGGTGAAAAGGTTTGTGTATGCAGCAAGTTCATCTACTTACGGAGATTCAGAAGCGTTGCCTAAGATTGAAGATAACATAGGGAAACCCTTATCACCATATGCAATAACTAAATACGTTAATGAATTGTATGCGGACGTGTTTTCAAAAACATATGAAATAGATACGATAGGATTACGTTATTTCAATGTCTTTGGAAGAAGACAAGATCCAAATGGAGCTTACGCTGCAGTAATACCAAAGTTTGTAAGTCAATTTATGCGTGGAGAATCACCAATTATTAATGGAGATGGCTCTTATTCTAGAGATTTTACATATATTGATAATGTTGTTCAAGCGAATATATTAAGTGTATTAGCAGAAGATAAAAAAGCATTGAACCAGGTTTATAATGTTGCTTTCGGAGATCGAAATACGTTATTAGACTTAGTATCGTATATAAAAGAGTATTTGTCAGCTTTTGATGCATCTATTGCTGACGTAGAGATTAAGCATGGGCCAAACCGAGCTGGTGACATACCACACTCCCATGCAAGTATAAATAAAGCGAAAGAATTACTAAAATATAACCCTGAATATTCATTACAGAATGGTTTAGAAGAAGCTGTAAAATGGTATTGGAAAAATTTATAAAAAAATGAATGAGATTAAGATAGCTGTTATAGGTTTAGGGTATGTAGGTTTACCGTTAGCTAGATTGTTTGCAACAAAATATGCTGTAGTAGGGTTCGATATAAACCAAGGAAGAGTTAATGAGTTAATGTCAGGAACAGATTCGACATTAGAGATAGAAGATGAAGTTTTACAATCTGTATTAGTTACGGAAAGTTCAAAAGATAAAGGATTATACTGTTCGACGTTAGTTGAAGATATATCAGATTGTAATTATTATGTTGTGACAGTACCTACACCTGTCGATAAAAACAATCGTCCGATTTTAACCCCTTTAATCAAATCAAGTGAAACGGTAGGAAAAGTCTTAAAAAGAGGAGATATAGTAATTTATGAATCTACTGTTTATCCTGGGGTAACAGAAGAAGAATGTGTTCCAGTCCTAGAAAACGTTTCGGGTTTAGAATTTAATAAAGATTTCTTTGCAGGGTATTCACCAGAACGTATTAATCCAGGAGATAAAAAGCATACAGTTGATAAAATTTTAAAAGTGACCTCAGGGTCAACAGAATCTGTAGGGAAAAAAGTAGATGAGTTATATAAATCTGTGATTACAGCAGGAACTCACCTAGCGCCAACAATTAAAGTAGCAGAGGCAGCTAAAGTAATAGAAAATTCACAGAGAGACATCAATATTGCTTTTGTAAATGAACTTGCTAAAATCTTTAACTTGATGGATATTAACACACACGATGTGTTAGAAGCGGCTGGGACGAAATGGAATTTTTTACCTTTTAAACCTGGATTGGTAGGAGGACATTGTATTGGTGTAGATCCGTATTATCTAGCACAAAGAGCTCAAGAATTTGGATACCATCCAGAAATCATATTGGCTGGTAGAAGACTTAACGATGGAATGGGAAGTTATGTGGCTTCAGAAGTAGTTAAACTCATGATTCAAAATGATATCAGGATAAAAGGTGCTAAAGTATTAGTTTTAGGAATAACCTTCAAGGAGAATTGTCCAGACGTTCGCAATACAAAAGTAGTAGACGTAGTTCATGAGCTTAATGACTACGGAACAAATGTTACAATCTACGATCCGTGGGCTAATAGTGAAGAGGTTTTACATGAATACGGACTAGAATCTGTACAGAAATTACCTGAAAAAACTTTTGATGCTATCGTTTTAGCTGTAGCGCATAAGGAATTTAAAAATATAAAATATTCAACCATAAAGAGTGAGAAGACTATAGTTTATGATGTTAAAAATGTCCTGCCAAATGACCTGAAAAATAAAACGTTATAATGAAGAACTTTGTTTTATTAGGAGTTGCGGGTTACATAGCACCAAAACATTTGAAAGCTATTAAAGAAACAGGTAGTAATTTAATAGCATCTCTTGATAAGAACGATAGTGTAGGAATTTTAGATAGTTATTTTCCGGAGTCTAATTTTTTTACTGAATACGAGCGACTCGATCGCTTTTTAGAAAAAATTAAAAGGAGAAACCAGATAAAAATAGATTACTTCAGTATTTGTACTCCCAATTACTTACATGATTCTCATATTCGAATGGCATTAAGAACAGGAGCAAATGCTATTTGTGAAAAACCATTAGTCTTAAATCCGTGGAATCTCGACGCTCTTGAAGCCATAGAAAAAGAAAGTGAAGGAGACGTAAATACAATTCTCCAACTAAGACTGCATCCTAGTATAGTGCAACTTAAGGAAAAGATAAGTTCGTCTGTTCATAAGCAAAAGTATGATGTAGACTTAACTTACATAACTTCTCGAGGGAATTGGTATGATGTTTCATGGAAAGGTGATGAGTCAAAATCTGGAGGTATAGCAACAAACATAGGAGTGCACTTTTTTGATATGTTGATTTGGGTTTTTGGGGATGTTCAAGAATGTGAAGTACATCATAGAAAAAAAGATACAATAGCAGGATTTCTTGAACTCGATAAAGCTAGAGTACGTTGGTTTTTATCTATTGACAAAGAATCATTACCCAATGAAACAAAATTAAGAAATCAAAAAACCCATCGTTCCATAGTTGTAAATGGAGAGGAAATAGAATTCAGTAATGGATTTGAAGAACTTCACACACAGAGTTACTTTGAAATTATTGAAGATAGAGGTTTTAAGCTTAAAGACTCAAGAAAAACTATTGAACTGATCCACGACATAAGAAATAAAGAAACTGTTAATAAAAATGAAAAACACTTTTTATTATAGAATAACTTAATATATTTGCGTCCTAAAAAGGAAATAGAAATGAAAGTAGGTATTACCTTTAGCGCCTTTGATTTACTTCATGCAGGGCATATTAAAATGTTGGAAGAAGCTAAACGTCAATGTGATTATTTAATATGCGGTCTTCAAACTGATCCTACCTTAGACCGACCAGAGAAAAATAGACCAGTTCAATCAGTAGTGGAGAGATACATTCAATTAAAAGGATGCAAATATGTGGATGAAATTGTACCGTATGCTACAGAACAAGACTTAGAAGATATACTTCGCTCTTTTCATATCAATGTGCGCATTATTGGAGAAGAATACGCTAATAAAAAATTTACTGGAAGAGATTATTGTGAAAAGAAAGCTATTAAATTATATTTTAATAAAAGAGAGCATCGTTTCTCAAGTAGTGGTTTGAGAAAGGAAGTTCATGAAAAGGAAAGCTTGATAGATAAAGATAAATAATGAATATAGCGGTAATAGGAACCGGTTACGTAGGTTTGGTTTCTGGAACTTGTTTTTCAGAAATGGGAAATAAGGTAACTTGTGTTGATATAGATCAAGAGAAAATAGAAAAGCTTGAAAAAGGGATTATTCCAATCTACGAACCAGGACTTGAGAAGATGGTGCTTAAAAATGTAGAGAAAAATAATTTGTTTTTCACGACTGATATAAAGAAAGCTCTTATAGATTCAGAAATAGTTTTTATAGCTGTAGGTACCCCCATGGGAGAAGATGGATCAGCTGATTTACGATACGTAACATCAGTAGCAAGAACTATAGGAGAAAAAGTAGGAAATGATTTAATAATAGTAAATAAGTCAACTGTACCAGTGGGTACAGCAGATAAAGTAAAGAAAGAAATTCAAAAGGCCTTGGAGAAAAGGCAAATAGAATTAAAATTTGATGTCGTTTCAAATCCTGAGTTTTTGAAAGAAGGTGATGCAATCAATGATTTTATGAAACCAGATAGAATTGTAATTGGCGCCGAATCAGATTATGCGTTTAAAAAAATGAAAGAATTATATAGCCCTTTTTTTAGAACGCACGATCGCTTCATAACTATGGATGTACGTTCAGCAGAAATGACAAAATATGCCGCTAATGCAATGTTAGCTACTAAGATTTCTTTTATGAATGAAATCGCTAATATATGTGAAAGAGTTGGTGCAGATGTAAATAATGTTCGTATTGGAATAGGGTCAGATAGCCGAATAGGTTATAGTTTTATTTATCCAGGAGTAGGTTATGGAGGTTCTTGTTTTCCAAAAGATATCAAAGCTTTAAAAAGAATCGCTGAAAAACATAATTATAGAGCTCAATTAATAGAATCTGTTGAAGAGGTTAATAATAGACAAAAATTAATTATTGTAGAGAAAATAGTTAAACGATTTGGTGAAGACTTAACAGGAATGACTTTTGGATTATGGGGACTTGCTTTTAAACCAGGAACAGATGATATGAGAGAAGCTCCATCGTTAGATGTTGTGAGAGGGTTAATAGAAAGAGGAGCGAAAATTAAAGTTTATGATCCAAAGGCGATGAAAGAGGCAAAGTATCACTATTTAAAAGACCTTGAGGTAGAATATAAAGATTTCAAATATGAAGTTTTAAAAGGTTCTGAAGCGTTAATTTTATTAACGGAGTGGAAAGAATTCAGATCTCCGGATTTTGAAGAAATAAAAAAACAATTAACTAAACCAATAATCTTTGACGGTAGAAATCAATATATAGCTTATAACTTAGAAGAGAAAGGAATCGAATATTATAGAATAGGTAAATAATTAAAATGAATTTAAAACTTTCAAAAAAGAAAATATTAGTAACAGGAGGCGCTGGTTTTATCGGTTCAAATTTATGTGAAAAGCTGTTAGATATGGATAATCACGTAGTCTGTCTTGATAATTTTGCCACTGGAAAGAAAGAAAATATAGTTCCATTTTTAAGTAAAGCTAGTTTTACATTAGTTGAAGGTGATATTAGAAATATAGAAGATTGTAAGAAAGCAGTCAAGGGGTGTGAGTTTGTTTTACATCAAGCAGCTTTAGGCTCTGTACCTAGATCTATAAAAGACCCAATAACATCAAACGATGTAAATGTTTCAGGCTTCTTAAACATGCTTATTGCATCAAGAGATGAAGGGGTGAAAAGGTTTGTGTATGCAGCAAGTTCATCTACTTACGGAGATTCAGAAGCGTTGCCTAAGATTGAAGATAACATAGGGAAACCCTTATCACCATATGCAATAACTAAATACGTTAATGAATTGTATGCGGACGTGTTTTCAAAAACATATGAAATAGATACGATAGGATTACGTTATTTCAATGTCTTTGGAAGAAGACAAGATCCAAATGGAGCTTACGCTGCAGTAATACCAAAGTTTGTAAGTCAATTTATGCGTGGAGAATCACCAATTATTAATGGAGATGGCTCTTATTCTAGAGATTTTACATATATTGATAATGTTGTTCAAGCGAATATATTAAGTGTATTAGCAGAAGATAAAAAAGCATTGAACCAGGTTTATAATGTTGCTTTCGGAGATCGAAATACGTTATTAGACTTAGTATCGTATATAAAAGAGTATTTGTCAGCTTTTGATGCATCTATTGCTGACGTAGAGATTAAGCATGGGCCAAACCGAGCTGGTGACATACCACACTCCCATGCAAGTATAAATAAAGCGAAAGAATTACTAAAATATAACCCTGAATATTCATTACAGAATGGTTTAGAAGAAGCTGTAAAATGGTATTGGAAAAATTTATAAAAAAATGAATGAGATTAAGATAGCTGTTATAGGTTTAGGGTATGTAGGTTTACCGTTAGCTAGATTGTTTGCAACAAAATATGCTGTAGTAGGGTTCGATATAAACCAAGGAAGAGTTAATGAGTTAATGTCAGGAACAGATTCGACATTAGAGATAGAAGATGAAGTTTTACAATCTGTATTAGTTACGGAAAGTTCAAAAGATAAAGGATTATACTGTTCGACGTTAGTTGAAGATATATCAGATTGTAATTATTATGTTGTGACAGTACCTACACCTGTCGATAAAAACAATCGTCCGATTTTAACCCCTTTAATCAAATCAAGTGAAACGGTAGGAAAAGTCTTAAAAAGAGGAGATATAGTAATTTATGAATCTACTGTTTATCCTGGGGTAACAGAAGAAGAATGTGTTCCAGTCCTAGAAAACGTTTCAGGTTTAGAGTTTAATAAAGATTTTTTTACTGGTTATTCGCCAGAGAGAATTAATCCTGGAGATAAAGAACACACTGTTGAGAAAATTTTAAAAGTAACTTCAGGGTCAACTCCTGAGATAGGTGAAAAAGTAGATGAGTTATATAAGTCTGTTATTACAGCTGGAACACATCTTGCACCAACAATTAAGGTAGCTGAAGCAGCAAAAGTTATAGAGAATTCTCAAAGAGATATTAATATAGCATTTGTTAATGAATTAGCCAAAATATTCGGATTAATGGATATTAATACGCATGATGTTTTAGAAGCTGCGGGAACAAAATGGAACTTCTTACCATTTAAGCCAGGATTGGTAGGAGGGCATTGTATTGGTGTAGACCCTTATTATTTAGCGCAAAAAGCGCAAGAATATGGTTATCATCCAGAAATAATTTTAGCAGGAAGGAGATTAAATGACAGTATGGGAGAATACGTAGCATCTGAAACAATTAAATTAATGATTAAAAATGACATCAAAATAAAGAATGCTAAAGTTTTAGTTTTAGGAATAACCTTCAAAGAAAATTGTCCGGATGTTAGAAATACTAAAGTTGTAGATGTCGTAAATTCATTAAGAGAATTTGGAACTGATATTACAATATACGACCCATGGGCAAATTGTGAAGAGGTTTATGATGAATATAATTTAAAATCAACTCAAACATTACCAGAGGAAAAGTTTGATGCTATAATTTTGACTTTGGCACATGAGGAGTTCAGAAAGTTAGATTTATTAAGTTTGAAGAAAGTGAAGTGTGTGGTTTATGATGTGAAGAATTTTTTTCAATTAGAAAAAGCTGATAAATTTTTGTAAGAATTAAATTAATAACTTAAAAAAGAAATGAAAAAAATATTAATAACAGGAGGTGCTGGTTTTATAGGTTCTCATGTAGTAAGGCTTTTTGTGGAAAAATACCCTGACTATGATATTTATAATTTAGATGCATTAACTTATGCTGGTAACTTGGAGAATCTAAGAGATATTGAGCATTTTCCTAATTACCAATTTATTAAAGGAGATATTAATGATTCTGATTTTCTTAATAAGTTATTTGAACTTAATAAGTTCAACAGTGTAATTCATTTGGCCGCAGAGTCTCATGTCGATAGATCAATTACTGATCCTCTAGCATTTGTTAAAACCAATATAATTGGAACAGTAAACCTTTTGAATTCTTATGTGAAATATTCGTCAAATGAATTAGGAGATGTTTTTTACCATGTGAGCACAGATGAAGTATATGGAACATTAGGTAAAACAGGTTTTTTTACAGAAACAACTTCATATTCACCAAATTCACCATACTCGGCCTCAAAAGCATCTTCTGATCATTTTGTTAGAGCTTATGGAGAAACCTATAAAATACCATATGTTATAAGTAACTGTTCCAATAATTACGGTCCTAACCAATTCCCTGAAAAACTAATACCGTTGTTTATAAACAATATTATAGAAAATAAATCATTACCTGTATATGGGGATGGAAATTATACAAGGGATTGGCTTTACGTAATTGATCATGCATTAGCGATAGACAAAGTTTTTCATAAAGGAAAAAATAAAGAGACCTACAATATAGGAGGTTTTAATGAGTGGAAAAATATTGACTTGGTAAAGCTTTTATGTAGAATGATGGATAAAAAGTTAAATAGGGACTTTGGTACTTCAGAAAAGCTAATAACTTTTATTAAAGACAGACCAGGTCATGATTTAAGATATGCTATTGATGCTAATAAAATTAAGAAAGAACTGTGTTGGAGTCCCAAAGTAACTTTTGAGCAAGGGCTAGAGAAAACTATTGATTGGTATTTAGATAATAAAGAATGGATGCAGAATGTTATTAATGGTGATTATAAAGCATATTATAATAGACAATATAAATAAGAAAAAATGAAAGGAATTATTTTGGCAGGAGGTTCAGGAACTAGATTATATCCATTAACAATAGCTGTTAGTAAACAATTATTACCAATTTATGATAAACCTATGATTTATTATCCTTTATCTGTTTTATTATTAGCAGGCATTAGAGAAATTCTTATAATAACTACACCACATGATCAAAATTCTTTCAAAAATTTATTAGGTAATGGAAAAGAAATTGGTTGTAATTTACAATATGCTATCCAAGCAGAACCTAATGGATTGGCTGAAGCATTTATTGTTGGAGCTGATTTTATAGGAGACGATAAAGTAGCACTTATTTTAGGAGATAATATTTTTTATGGTAGTGGTTTAGGAACATTATTAAGATCAAAAGTAAACGTAGATGGAGCTTCTGTTTTTGCTTATCCAGTAAATGACCCTGAAAGATATGGGGTTGTTGAATTTGATCAAAAAAATAAGGTTTTGAGTATTGAAGAAAAACCTCAAGATCCAAAATCAACTTATGCTGTTCCTGGGTTATATTTTTATGATAATAGAGTTGTAGATTTTGCTAAAAAAGTAAAACCATCCGAAAGAGGGGAAAAAGAAATAACCACATTAAATCAAATGTATTTAGATGAAGGAGAACTAGAGGTAGGTATAATGAAGAGAGGAATGGTTTGGTTAGATACAGGTACTGTTGATTCAATGGATGATGCAACAGAGTTTGTTCGTGTTATGGAGAAAAGAACAGGGAAAAAGATAGCGTGTATAGAAGAAGTAGCTTATTTACATGGTTTTATTGATAAAGAACAGATGTCGTTGAATTCAAAAAAATATGGAAAGAGTGGTTACGGCAAATATATTAAAGATGTAATAGAATTGATATGATAGATTCAGTTGAGCTAATCCATCTCCCAAAAATATTAGATTCAAGAGGTAATTTAAGTTTTATCGAATCTGAAAATCATGTGCCTTTTGAGGTAAAAAGGACTTATTGGATATATGATGTACCTGGAGGAGAAATAAGAGGAGGACATGCATTCAAAGAACAAGAGGAATTAATAGTAGTTCTTTCTGGAAGTCTCGATGTTGTGATTTTTGACGGAAAAAGTGAAGTTAAATACTCATTGAATAGATCATACAAAGGATTGTATATTCCTAAAGGTTTATGGAGACATATGGAAAACTTTGCAACAAATACATTTGTATTAATTATTTCTAATACTGTTTTTAATGAACAAGATTATATTAGAGATAAACAAAAATATATAAAAATAATTAATGATGATAAATAGGGTTTTTGATTGTTCTCTTATAGAATTACCAAGAATAAAAAATAGAACGGGAAATATAACAGCTGTAGAAAATAATATTGAAATCCCTTTTGACATAAAAAGAATATTTTATTTATATGATATCCCAGGAGGAGAAGACAGAGGGGCTCATGCTCATAAAGAATGTCATCAGTTTTTAGTTGCTGCTTCAGGAAGTTTTGAAGTACAATTAGATGATGGCAAGATAAAAAAAACAGTTTCGTTAAATCAACCATTTATTGGTTTACATATTCCTCCAGGAATTTGGGCATCAGAAGTTAATTTCTCTTCAGGTGCTATTTGTTTAGTTTTAGCTTCGCATAAATATGACGAAGAGGATTATATAAGAAATTATAAAGAGTTTTTAGATGGAATACTTTAAGCATAATCTATCTGATGTATTATCTGTAAATATAGGTAAGGGAACTAAAATATGGCAGTTTGTTGTAATTCTTAAAGATGCAATAATAGGTGAAAATTGTAATATTAATGCAAATGTTTTTATAGAAAATAATGTTAGATTAGGTAATAATGTAACAATAAAGTCAGGAGTTCAAATATGGGATGGCATTTCTATAGAAGACAATGTTTTCATAGGTCCAAATGTTACTTTTACTAATGATATAATACCTAGATCGAAACAATACCCAGAGTCTTTTGAGATAACTAAAATAAATCAAGGGGCTTCTATAGGAGCAAATTCAACTATTTTAGCAGGAAATACAGTAGGTAGGTATGCTATGATAGGTGCTGGATCTGTCCTAACAAAAAATGTTGGTGATTATGAATTATGGTATGGTAATCCATCAAAACATATGGGGTTTATAACAAAAAAAGGAGTTGTTTTGGATAAGAATCTTTTTTCCAAGAGCCAAAATAAAAGATATCAGTGGCTTAAAGGAGAATTAAAACAAAATCAATGATAAAATTTTTAGATTTAAAAAAGATTAATGCTCAGTATCAGCAAGAGTTAAAGGAGGCTTCAAATAGAGTAATTGATTCAGGTTGGTATTTATTAGGTCAAGAATTGTCTAAATTTGAAGAAAATTATGCTAACTTTTGTAAAACGGATTATGCTTTAGGGGTAGCTAATGGTTTAGACGCACTGAGATTAATTTTTAAAGCTTATATAGAGTTAGGTATAATGAATGAAGGAGATGAAATTATTGTTCCAGCTAATACATATATTGCATCAGTATTAGCAATATCAGATAATAATTTAATTCCTGTTTTTGTAGAACCTAACTTACAAACATACAATTTAGATTCGTCTATTATAGAAAAACATATAACATCAAAAACAAAAGGAGTATTAACAGTTCATTTATATGGTCAAATATCTATTGACAACAGAATGTTAGAAATATGTAAAAAACATAACCTGAAATTAATAGAAGATGGGGCTCAATCCCATGGAGCAACTTTTAAAGATAAAGTTAGTGGAGCCATAGGAGATGTAGGTGCGCATAGTTTTTATCCAGGTAAAAACTTAGGGGCTTTAGGAGATGCTGGAGCAGTTACAACGGATGATAAAGACTTATATTCAACTATAAAAGCACTTAGAAATTATGGTTCACATAAGAAATACGAAAACCTTTATCAAGGTTTAAATTCACGTTTAGATGAAATACAGGCTGCTTTTTTAAATGTGAAATTGAAATATATAGAGAAAGATATTGCAAGTAGAAGAGCAGTCGCTGATTATTACTTAAAGAATATTAATAATTCTAATATAATTTTACCAAACTTAGAAAATCAGAATAGTCATGTATGGCATTTATTTGTAATTAGGACAAAAAAAAGAGAAGAATTACAAGAATATTTATTAAAAGAAGGTGTACAAACATTAGTTCATTATCCAATTCCACCGCATAAACAAATAGCCTATAAAGAGTTCAATAATTTATCTTATGTTATTACGGAGTCTATTCATAATGAGGTTGTTAGCTTGCCGATAAGTGCCGTTTTAAACATAGAAGATATTGAGAAAATAGTAACTGTTATTAATAAATGGTAAAAAAAAAGAGCTATTTGTTGTCATTTTTAAATAAGCTGAAAAGTATTGAAATGATAAAAGTTTTTTCATTAACTGCAATTTCTACTATAATAAAAATGATAACAAATTTAGTAAGTATGAAATTTGTAGCTGTTTTGGTAGGTCCTATTGGAGTAGCTTTATTAGGACAATTAAATAATTTTGTAACTATTGTATTGAATTTTGCTACAGGAGGAATTAATAATGGAGTGACTAAGTACGTTGCTGAGTATAAAGAGGATAAAGGAAAGACTAAATTATATTTATCAACAGCCTTTAAAATTATGTTAACAACTTCTATTGCGATAGGACTTCTACTAATATTTTTATCATCGCTGATAAGTAGTATTATCCTTAAAGATAATCAATATTTTTATGTTTTTGTCATTTTCGGATTTACTTTAATATTTTATTCATTAAATATGTTAATGATTTCCATATTAAATGGATTTAAGGAATTTAAAAAATATGTCAAAGTAAATGTAATAGGAAGCTTAATAGGACTTTTTTTTTCATTACTATTAGTTTTTAACTACGGATTAGAAGGTGTGTTGATAGCAACTATGACTTCTCAAAGTTTAATGTTTTTTGTTACATTAATAATAATTAAGAAGGTTGAAGGTTTTTCTTTTAGTTATCTAAAAGAAAAACTTAATTATTCAATAGCAAAAGACTACTCAAAATATACGATAATGACACTAACTACAGCTTTAACGATACCATTATCACAACTGATTTTAAGAGGGTATATCATTTCTGATATTTCAATTCAAGATGCTGGTTATTGGGAAGGAATGAACAAAATATCCAATATGTACTTATCTATTTTAACCACTTCTTTTAGTGTTTATTATTTGCCTAAATTATCAGAAACAATAGGAAATTCATTGTTAAGAAAAGAAGTGTTCAAATCTTTTAAAATAATTTTACCTATATTATTTCTTGGTTTAGTAATAATTTATTTTTCACGTTTCCTTCTTATTAATTTAATTTTCACCAATACATTCACACCTATGTCAGAATTGTTTTTATGGCAGTTAATAGGAGACTTTTTTAAAATTTTAAGTTGGATTTTAGCATTTATAATGGTAGCCAAATCTATGACAAAAAAATACATAATAACTGAAATACTAGCAGTAGTTTTTTATATTCCACTAGCATTTTATATGATGAAAATAAATGGAGTTTTAGGAGTTACCCAATCATATATGATTAATAGTTTTATTTATTTTATGATGATGATTTTTATTTTTAGAAAACTTATTTTTAAACAACTTAATAATTAATGAAAATAGAGAATTCAATATATTTTATTGTTACCAAATCTATGAATGTAATGGGTGGGGCTGAGTTATATGCTATAAGAAGAGCTAAATATTTAGAAGAAACATATAACTGTAAAGTGATTTTTCTTTTACAGGAATCAGTTGAAGAAAAAAGTTTTTGGAAAAAGGAGCTAGAAGCTTTTAATGTTATTATTACAGAAGAAATGAGAAATCCAATACTTTTTTACTCGAAAAAGTATATTTCAAACATAACGAACAACTTCCTTAATGAAGTAAATAAAAAAAATATTTTTTTTGAAACACACACGATCCATTTAAGCATATGGGCAGAATTATTTGCGCAGAAATTAAAAGGATTAAATGTTTTATACTTTCTAAATGATTCAAGTGTTAAAAATAAATATGGTTTTTATCCTACCCTTTCATTTTTCAACTATAAATTAGAGAATAAAGAAATGATAGGTTTATCTAAAACTTTATTATCAAGAATTTTTAAAAAAAATATAGAAAAAGAATATAATCAATACGTAAACATAGCTTTTTCTGAAAATGAACTGCCTTTAAATTCAATTTTCTCCAAAAGTAAATTTAATATAAAATATAAAAAAAAATATGACCTTGTAATAGGAACTGTAGCAAGGCTAGAGAAAATATATATAAGGTTTATGGTTGAAGAAGTAATCAAGTTTTCAAAAGAACATAAGGAGGCTAAAATATGTTTGTTAATAGGAGGAGATACTCCTAATAAAAGTGTTCAAGGTTTTTATGATGATATGTATTTTAAAAATAGTAAGTTTAAGAAAATGACATCAAATTTAGAGATTATTCATTTGGGATATATACATCCTTTAGGAAAAGATTTTTTTTCTTCGTTAGATGTTTTTATAGGTCAAGGTACAGCTGTTATCAATTCAATTTCACAAAGAAAATCGACAATAGTTATGGAAGATAGAAAGTTGACCAATGGATTTTTTGGACTTGATACTGATTTATTTGCTTATTCAAATAAACCCGGAACTCATGACTTAAAAGATTTATTAAAGAAAATATTAAAAGATAGAACGTATTTGAAAAGAACAGAAGTTAGCGGTTATAATTTATTTTTGAATGAGTATGAAGAAAAAGCTTGTTTTAAAAAGTTTGATAATTATATAAGTTTAATAGAAGCTCCTTCAAGTTATAAAATTCAATTTAAACAAAGATTTAGAGATTTTTCACTGTATTTTTTATTAAAGCAATACCGTGATTTAAGAACAAAACTAGATAAAAAATAAATAATCATGAAAAAAGTAATGTTTGTTTTTGGTACTAGGCCTGAGGCTATAAAAATGGCTCCGTTGGTTAAAGAGTTTCAAAAGAATGAAGAACAATTTGATGTTAAAGTGTGTGTTACAGCTCAGCATAGAGAGATGTTAGATCAAGTTTTAGCTTTTTTTCAAATAAATCCTGATTATGATTTAAATTTGATGAAAAAAAATCAAAGTTTATCTGAGTTATCTGCAAGAATTTTAATGAATATGACCGAGGTTTTTGATAATTTAACACCAGATTATGTTTTCGTACATGGAGATACAACTACATCTACAATTGTTGCATTATCTGCTTTTTACAAACAAATAAAAGTAGTTCATGTAGAAGCTGGTCTTAGGACTAATGATAGATACTCTCCTTTTCCAGAGGAAATTAACAGGCAAATGACCGGGAGGTTAGCCAATATTCATTTAGCACCAACTACTGTTTCTAGAGAAAATTTACTTAAAGAAGGCATAGATGAAAATACAGTGTTAATAACAGGAAACACTGTAATTGATTCTTTACTTTATGCAGTTGAAAGGGTTGAAGAGTTTGAAGATGATCAAATAGAGTTTTTAAAAAATAATATAGATGTTAGCAAAAAAATAATTCTAGTTACTGGTCATAGAAGAGAGAATTTTGGTGATGGTTTTGAAAATATTTGTTATGCAATTAAAGAAATAGCAAAAGAGCATTCTAATGTTGAAATTGTATATCCAGTTCATTTAAATCCTAGTGTTAAGGTGCCAGTAGAGAAGATATTGAAAGGAGTAGAAAATGTAAGATTAATCTCACCTCTCTCTTACCCTAGCTTTGTTTGGTTAATGAAAAAAAGTTACTTAGTTCTTACAGATAGTGGAGGAATACAAGAAGAGGCACCGTCTTTAGGAAAGCCAGTACTAGTAATGAGAAATACTACAGAACGACCTGAAGCTGTAGATGTTGGTACAGTAATTTTAGTAGGGACTGATAAAGAAAAAATAGTAAGAGAAGTTAATTTATTATTGAAAAATGAAGTAGTGTTTAATAAAATGACAAGAAAACATAATCCATACGGCGATGGTAAAGCTTCAGTTAGAATTGTAGATTTTTTTAAACATATATAAAATGAAACATATTATACTATTTGATAACGATATTCAAAGGTATCCACCAATACTATCTGTTATAAATATTCTTTTAGAGTTAAATAAAGAAGTAACTTTTTATGGCGATTCAGAATCTAAGTTGCTATTAAAACAATTAAAGGATAAAGGTGTTGACCATGTTCCTGTAAATATTGGCAAGTTAGATGATAATAAAATATCTAAATTTTTTGCGATTTTAACATATAGGGAAAAAATAAAAAGATTAGTAAAAAACGAGAATAAATCAGAAATAGTAATTTGGCTTTTTGGAAATACTAATCTATGGGTGCTAAATAAATTAGTTTTAAAATATAAAACTATTGTATATTTTTTTGAAGTCCCAAAATTAAAAATTGCTCCTAGATATAAATTAATTAGCCCTTTCTTGAATTATAAAAAAACAATTCAAAAAGCATGGAAAGTTATTAGTGTTGAATATAATAGAGCACATATTATTAAAGCTTTGTTTAGTTTAGAAGAAACACCTGTTGTCATTCCTAATAAACCCCACTTTGATCTATCAACTAATAAAGAATTAGAATTAGATCAATTAATTTTATCTAAGTTAAATGATAAAAAAATAATTCTTTATCAAGGGATTTTTAATTACCCAGAAAGAAGATTAGATGAATTATGCCAAGCCATAGATCATCTGTCAGAAGATTATATTTTGTGTATCATGGGACCTGATGATTACAATAAATCAAGGTTGAAAAAAGATTATCCGTCAGATAAAATTATTTTTTTGCCGTTTATAACTCCACCATTACATTTAGAAATAACAAAAAAAGCTTACATAGGCTTTTTATCTTATTTTCCAAGTGATAATAGAATATCATCAATACTAAACGTTCTTTATTGTGCACCTAATAAAATTTACGAATATTCTGCTTTTGGAATTCCGATGGTATCAAATGATGTTCCAGCTTTAGAAAAAGAATTTAAAGAGTTTAATGCGGGGATAGCAGATAAATTTTTTACACCTAAATCTATAGTGAACACCATTAACGAAATTTCTTTAAACTATGAAGAATATAGTAAAGGGGCATATAATCTATATAATTCAGTTAATATTAAAGAGATGATTTCTTCTACTATAAATTAAACTACCTTTTATGCAAATAAATAGTTGGCCATACGTAATACTAATATTATTTTATCTTGTTTTATCAGTTTTTGAGTATAAGAGAATAATTGGTAAAAAAAGGATAAGGATAATATCAGCTATAACTTTTATATTTTTTTGGGGGTTTAGAGGGTACATAGGTTCTGATTGGTTTCAATATCTTCCTTTTTATCAAAATTTAAGCAACTATAATCCTTTAGATACACGTATAGAAGTAGGGTTTTACACCTTGTGTTTTTTGTTTAAAAAGATAGGATTTAATTTTCTAGATTTAATTTTTTTCTTAACAGTTTTAAATGTATCCTTACTAGACAATTTTTTCAAAGAAAAAAAAAGCAATATATCTCTAGTATATGCATCAGTTATTGTTTTTTTTCCTATAGCAATAATTGATACATTGAGGAATTTTTTGTCAATTTGCTTATTTTTACAAGCCTTAAAATTTTACGAAACAAGAAAAAAAACAGCATATCTTTTTTTATTTATTGCTATAACAGTTCACTCTTCGGCTATTCTATTTTTACCAATTTTTCTTTTTCTAAATAAAAATTATTTTAGCAAAAGAAAAATAATTTTTTTCTTTTCATTTGGAATGGTAATTTATTTTTCAGAAATTCAATATATAAAGCCATTTATTTCTTTCTTGGGGAACTTATTAGGAGGAAGGTATTCACAATTGGTTTCAGCATATTTAAGTTCAGATGTTTATGGAGTCTCTTATGGAATCAAATTAGGGATTTTAGAAAAATTATTTTTTGGCTTAATTGTTATTTATAACTACAGTTATATAACATTAAATAAAGTAGTGCCGCCATATATTTTTAACAGTTTTTTTATTTTTATTTTTATTTACCTTTATTTGAATGAACTTGATGTTTTTATAAACAGATTAACAATTCTGTTTTTTTATGCTTATGTCACAATAGTAAGTAGTTTTCATTTTTTAATAAAAAAAAGGAAATATAGGTTTTCTGTTTTTTCTGTAATCACCGTTCTACTATTATTAAAAGCCTATATTAGTTTCAATGTTGATATCTATAAATATTCGAACACTCTTTTTTTTAATGAAAGTTTAAGAGAAAGAGAAACAAATTTATATATGCATTATAGTAAATAAATTATATAAGAGAAAATTAAAAAAACAGAAATTTTGTATATGAAATTTTCAATTTTTGAATAAACTTTATTACTAAATAAAATAAGAGTTTATTTAAACGATACTGTTTTAATAATAATAATAATAATAATAATAATGAAGTTGTTACATGTTATAAACTCATTAGGTTTTGGAGGTGCTGAAAAGCTTATTTTAGATAGTATTCCATCATACGAAAAAGAATTTAATGTTGATCTTTTATTATTAAATGGAAAGGAAACTCTTCATTTGAAGAAATTAGAAAAAAAGATAAAAGGAAAAATATATAAACTAGGCTATAAAAGTATCTATAACCCTGTTTATATATTTCGGATAATCCCTTTTTTAAGGAAATATGATATAATACATGTTCATTTATTTCCATCATTATATTTTGTAGCTATAGCAAAAATTTTATCCTTTTCAAAGGTTAGACTAATCTATACAGAGCATAGCACCCATAATCGAAGAAGAAATCATATTTTATTTAAGGTTTTAGATAAAATTATATATAAGAAGTATCATGTAATATGTTGTATATCAAATCAAGTAAGAAATAATTTAAAGGGATATTTAAATATTAAAGAATTACCAATTATAACTATTAATAATGGTGTAAAGCTTAGTGACTTTCGTAATGTGAAAAAAACTATTGGTAATATTCCAACTATTGACAATAGAAAAGTAATAACTCAAGTATCACGTTTTTCTATACAAAAAGATCAAAAAACGTTAATTAAATCAATATCATTATTACCTGAAAATTATATTCTTTTTTTAGTAGGAGAAGGTGAGTTATTAGAAGAATGTAAGTCATTGGTAGATGAGTTAAATTTAAAAAAAAGAATTTATTTTTTGGGTTTAAGGGATGATATTCCAAGTATAATGAATATTAGCGATATAATTGTTCAAAGTTCTATTTGGGAAGGTTTTGGTTTAACAGCAGTAGAAGGTATGGCATCAGGGAAGCCAGTAGTTGTTTCAAATGTTAATGGTTTGAAAGATATTGTACAAGGTTATGGAGTAGTTTTTGAGAAAGGGGATAGTGTGTCATTATCACAAGTAATAAAAAATATATTAGAAGATGAAAGCGAATATAAATTAAGATCGAAACTATGTTTAATTAGATCTGAAGAATATAGTATTGAAAAGATGGTGTCTAAATATATTATGCTTTATAATAATAAGTAAAAATAAATTTTAATTACATTGAAAAATAAATTAATCCGTGTAACGACTATACCATTGTCATTGGAAAAACTTTTAGGGGGGCAATTAAATTTTATAAATCAATTTTATGATGTTATAGCCGTCTCTTCTAATAAAAAAGAGTTAGAAAAATATGGGAAGATTGAAGGTGTAAATACTCATCACATAGAACTAACTAGAAAAATAACACCTTTCAAAGATTTAAAATCTACATATTTATTATATAGATTTTTAAAGAAAGAGAAACCACTAATAATACATACTCATACACCTAAAGCAGGAATTGTAGGAATGTTAGCATCTTATTTTGCAAAAGTTCCTTACAGGCTGCATACTGTTGCGGGCATGCCTTTAATGGAGGCAAAAGGTTTTAAGAGAATGATATTAAATATCGTAGAAAAGATAACTTACAATTGCGCTACAAAAGTTTATCCAAATTCTTTTGAACTTGAAAAAATTATAATAAAAAATAAATTTGTAAAAAGTGCCAATAAATTAAAAGTTATTGCAAACGGGAGTTCAAATGGTATAGATACTACTTATTTTAATCCAAACTTATTTAATCTAGAATATCAATCTAAGTTAAGAAATGATTTAGGTATAGAAAAAGAGGATTTTGTTTTTATTTTTGTAGGTAGAATAGTTGCAGATAAAGGAATTAATGAATTAATTAAAGCCTTTAAGAAATTATCAAGAGAAAATAAGAAAACAAAATTATTGTTAGTAGGTTCATTTGAGAAAGATTTGGATCCTCTTTTAAAAGAAACAATAAATGAGATAAAGGTTAATACACAAATAATTTCTCTCGGTTATAAAAACGATGTTAGACCATATTTTGCAATAGCAGATAGTTTAGTTTTTCCAAGTTATAGAGAGGGGTTTCCTAATGTTGTTATGCAAGCTGGGGCAATGAATTTACCTTCTATTGTATCAAATATAAATGGATGTAATGAAATAATTGAAGAAAATGTAAATGGATTTATAATTCCAGTTAAAAATGTAGATAAACTATATGTTTCTATGAAAAGAATGATGACAAACTCAGATATGAAAATAAAATCAAGAAGGATGATAACAACTCGCTTTGAACAAAAGGTTGTTTGGGAAGCATTGTTGAATGAATACAAATACTTTAATGATAATGTATAGATGTGTTTTCAAAAGAGTTATAGATTTTATAATTTCATTAACTTGTGTCTTATTATTAAGTCCAATTTTTTTAACTATAACAATATTGTTGTTGATCTATAATAATGGTAAACCTTTTTTCTTCCAAGAGAGACCTGGAAAGAATAAAAAGGTTTTCAAGGTAATTAAGTTCAAAACAATGAATGATAAAAAAGATAGTAATGGCAATTTGTTGCCAGATGCTGAAAGGTTAACATCAGTAGGTAATTTCGTTAGAAAAACATCTTTAGATGAAATTCCACAGTTATTGAATGTATTAAAAGGAGATATGAGTTTAATTGGACCTAGACCTCTTTTAGTAGAATATTTGCCTCGTTATAATGAAGAGCAGAAAAGAAGACATGATGTAAGACCAGGAATTACAGGTTTAGCTCAAGTTAATGGAAGAAATGCTATTAGTTGGAAAAGGAAATTTGAATATGATGTAGAGTATGTAGATAATTTGAGTTTCTTTTTAGATGTGAAAATATTTTTTATGACTTTTTTAAAGGTTTTTAAATCTGAAGGTATTAATGAAGTAGGACAAGCAACAGCAACAAAGTTTATGGGAAATGATTAATAGAGAAGTGTATTTATATGGAGGAAGTGGTCATGGTAAAGTAATTAAAGATATTGCAGTAAATAGTAACATAACTGTGATTGCTTTTGTTGATGATAACCCTAAATCAAGTACACTTTTAGATGTTTCAATTTTTAAAACAAGCGAACTAGAAGATATAGATGATAAAGAGTTTGTTATTTCAATAGGAAATAATAAAGTTAGGAAAAGAATTAGCGAAAAACTCACTAAAATTGGAGAGGCTATTATAGATCCTTCATCTAAAATTTCTGATTTTACTACTATAGGTATTGGTACTGTAGTGATGCCATCTGTAGTTGTAAATTCAGACACAATTATTGGAAAACATGTAATTCTTAATACTGGTGCAATAATTGAGCACGATTGTAAAATTGGTAATTTTACTCATATTTCCCCTAATGCTACCATAACTGGTGGGGTTTCTGTTGGAGAAGGAACTCATATAGGAGCAGGAGCAATAGTAATTCCAGGAATCAATATTGGTAAATGGGTAACTGTAGGAGCGGGAGCAGTAATAATTAATGATATTCCTGATAATACTATTGTAGTAGGAAATCCAGGGAAAATTATAAAACAAAAAAAAAATGGATAAAATATGGTTATCTTCTCCACATATGGGAGGAACCGAACAGAGATATATACAAGAAGCTTTTGATACAAATTGGATAGCTCCTTTAGGACCAAACGTAAATGGATTTGAAGATGATTTAGAAAGATATATTAAAGAAAATTCAAAGGTTGCCTGTTTGGCTTCTGGAACATCAGCTTTACATTTAGCTTTGATACTATCTGGTGTTTCATATAATGACGATGTAGTATGTCAAAGTATGACATTTTCAGCATCTGCCAATCCTATAAAATACCAAGGCGCAAATCCTATTTTTATTGATAGTGAGGAAGAAACATGGAATATGTGTCCAAAAGCATTAGAAGAAGCAATTAATACTTCTATAAAAAACGGAAGGAAACCAAAAGCAATAATAATAGTTCATTTATATGGTATGCCTGCTAAAATGGATGAAATATTAGCTATTTCAAAAAAACACAAAATAAAATTAATCGAAGATACCGCCGAAGCTCTAGGTTCTAGTTATAAAGGCCAAAAATGTGGTACTTTTGGAGATTTTGGTATTTTATCTTTTAATGGAAATAAAATTATTACAACTTCAGGAGGAGGAGCGTTAGTTTGTAAAACAGAAAAAGATAAGCAAAAGGCAATCTTTTTAGCAACTCAGGCAAGAGATAACGCACCACACTATCAACATTCTCATGTGGGATATAATTATAGAATGAGTAACATAACCGCAGGAATTGGTAGGGGGCAGATGGAAGTTTTGGATAAACATATAGGCTATCGACGTGAGAATAATAAGTTTTATCAAGAGATTTTTGAAAATATAGAGGGAGTTAGTGTTTTTAATGAACCTACAAAAGATTACTTTTCAAATCATTGGTTGAGCTCTATATTAATAAATAAAGATATTACTGGCTTCTCTAGAGAAGATTTAAGATTAGCGTTATTAGAAGATAACATAGAATCAAGACCATTATGGAAACCAATGCATTTACAGCCAGTTTTTAGAGATTGTAAATATTATGGAAATAATGTCTCAGAAAACTTATTTAAATATGGATTGTGTTTACCTTCAGGTTCTAATCTAAGTAATAAAGATAAAGAAAGAATAAAAGATTCAATAAGTGAATTAATAAAATATTCAGGATAATTGTTTTTAAAAGACTAACAATGAATATCCATAATTAAATAAAATTTGTTTTTAGACATAATATTTGATAGATGAAATTAATACAGACTGAACTTCCTGGAGTTATTATAATTGAGTCCAAAGTTTTTGGAGATCACAGAGGATACTTTTTAGAATCGTTTAATAAACAAAAGTTTGAAGAGCATGTTCAAAAAGTAGATTTTGTACAGGACAACGAATCTAAATCTTCACGAGGAGTTTTAAGAGGTCTACACTTTCAAAAACCACCCTACGCGCAAGCTAAATTAGTGAGATGTACTCAAGGTAAAGTTTTAGATGTTGCTTTAGATTTAAGAAAAGGATCTCCTACTTATGCTAACTACGTGATGGTTGAGTTATCAGAGGTAAATAAGAGACAGTTATTTGTGCCTAGAGGTTTTGCACATGGATATATTGTACTTTCTGATAAAGCTATATTTTCTTATAAGGTTGATAATTGGTATGCTCCTGAATATGAAGGCGGAATTATATGGAATGATGAAACTTTACAAATTGATTGGCAGATTGAAGAAAAAGAGATGAAATTATCAGATAAAGACAATAAACTAGAACTACTTCAAAACTTCGAAAGTCCCTTTATTTACTAAGATGAATGTATTAATCACTGGAGCATCTGGACAATTAGGATCTGAAATACGATTTTTAGCTAAAAATTATCCAAAACACAATTATTTCTTTGAAAACTCCAAGAATCTGGATATAACTTCTAAATTACAAGTAGAACAATACGTATCTAAAAATAAAATTGAAGCAATTATAAATTGTGCAGCCTATACAGCTGTTGATAAAGCTGAGGAGGATATAACCAATGCTAAAAAAGTTAACTCAGAGGGTGTTGAAAATCTAATATCTTTATTAGGAATTAATAGAAAAATGATACATATCTCTACAGATTATGTATTTAATGGAAAAAGCCATACTCCATACAGAGAAATAGACAAGGCTGAACCCTTGGGTGTTTACGGGAAAACAAAAAGACTAGGCGAAGAATTTATTTTGAAGTCTACAACAAATTCAATTGTCATCAGAACTTCTTGGTTATATTCTAGTTTTGGAAATAACTTTGTGAAAACCATGATGCGGTTAGGTCAAGATAGGAATAATCTAAATGTAGTAGCAGATCAAATAGGTTCACCAACTTATGCAAAAGACTTAGCAAAAATTTGTTTAGAGTTGATCGATAAAGATTTCAAAGATTATGCAAAAGTATATCATTATGCTAATGAAGGAGTTACTTCTTGGTATGATTTTGCTAAAACTATTATGGAAGTAGCAAGAATTAGTTGTAAAGTACACCCTATAAATACAGAAGATTATCCCACTGTTGCACAAAGACCTAAGAAGTCTGTATTGGATATATCAAAAATAAAACAAGATTTCGGGATAAAAATTCCATATTGGAAAGATTCTTTGAAAGCATGTATAAAAAAACTTAAAGAGTAACATAAAGAGTATTGACTAGATAGTTCGTTTTAACAGTAAATTATTTTATCACATTTCAACAGATGAGGTCTATGGAAGTTTGTCAGATGAAGGTTATTTTACTGAAAAAACTGCTTACGATCCACATTCACCATACTCAGCTTCAAAAGCTTCTTCTGATCATTTTGTGAGAGCCTTTCACGATACATATAGACTACCAGTAGTTATATCTAATTGCTCTAATAACTACGGTTCATATCAATTCCCAGAAAAATTAATTCCGTTATTCATTAATAATATATGTAATAATAAAGAATTACCAGTATACGGAAAAGGTGAAAACGTAAGAGACTGGCTTTATGTAGAAGATCATGCGAGAGCAATAGAAGTAATTTTACATAAAGGAAAAATAGGAGAAACGTATAATATTGTAGGGTTTAATGAGTGGAAAAATATAGATTTAATACAAGTATTAATAAAAACTGTAGATAAATTTTTAGGAAGAGAAGAAGGAGCTTCTGAAAAATTAATAACTCATGTGAAAGATAGAGCGGGTCATGATTATAGGTATGCTATTGATTCATTAAAATTAAAAGAAGAGTTAGGTTGGGAACCTACATTACAATTTGAAGAAGGAATAGAAAAGACAGTTAGATGGTATTTAAATAATGATGAATGGGTGTCAAATGTAGTAAATGGAGACTATAGAAAATACTATGAAGAAATGTATGAAGAGAAATAGCGAATCAAATAATACAGAAATTAATAAATAGAAAAGCCAAAAACAAACATATGTTTTTGGCTTTTCTTGTATCTAAAAAAATATATATTATATACCTAATTCTTCAAACATGTCGGTTAATTTATCACCATCACTAGGTCTCGGAGCGTTAGCCGATACTATTTTACCATCAGGGTCAATTAAGATAAATCTTGGTAATCCCTTGATTAAGTAGTTTTGAGTAAAAGGTAAATTAATGTGGCTATCACCAGCAAATAATTGAACACCACTCATTTCTCTATCAGCTATCGTTTGCTTCCACTTTCCTTTATTCTGAATTTTATCAACATTGATGCTTACAAATTCGATATTTTTATCGTGAAACTGTTGCTCAAATCTTTTTAATAAAGGAATTTCTTTTTTACAAAAGCTACACCAAGTTGCCCATACATCTATATAAACATATTTTCCTTTACCTACTAAATCATCCAAAGAAGTCTTTCCACCATTATAATTTTCATAATCTTTAAAAGTAGGAGACGGCTGTCCCTTAGCAGTTAATTTTAACTTATCATATAAAGCTTTAATTTCACCTTTATTTTTTGGATTAGTAGAGTAATTCATGTATTTATCATAATACTCTTTTAAGTTTTTAGTAACGGTAATGCTCTTTTCAGCAGCTTTGTGAATAAGGTCATTTTTAACTAAAGTATCAACAACTTCAGTCTGTACAGTTTTCAAATAAGCTAGCTCATAATCTCCATCTTCAGGTTTTCTTTTATTGGTGATGTCGTCTAAACGTTTCTTGATTAAATCTCTGTAATGCTTAGAGTTAACATAATCAGAAGGTAAATTAAAACTTACCGAACTTGGAATATCACTTGGAAAATTATCAGAAACTACATATTCCTCATCTCCATAAAGAATTCTGTGAAATCTTTGATAGTTATTTAAGTTTCTAGCAAATTCGTAATAAATATTCTTCTTTTCCTTTTCAAGGTACTCTGGAGGTAATTGAGCAGAATCTGCTAAATCTTCAAGAGCAGTTTTGTATTCATCCATTTTACTTAGAAACTCATCCTCCTCCATTGAAAAAAGCTTATTAGCATTTCCGATGATAAGGCTACCTTTCTTGTATTTTTCAGTCAAATAATTATTGATGTTGGCATTAGGTCCTTCAAAAACAGGATCTTCTGTACGTTTTTTAGCATCAACTATCAACTTAATATCTTCAAGAGTAGATAAATATACATTTACAGGTCTTTTTCCTACTAAAATTGTGTAGTGCCCTGGAGTAATATCTCTTAAAGTATCTAAAAAAGTTTTAGTCTTTCTATCGAAACGAACTTTTTTCTCGTAATTGAAACCTTTTATTGTAATCGTACGCTTTCTGAAATTCTGGACTTCACCTGAAATGACAGAATAGTCTTTCGGTTTTTCTTTGTCGCATGCAGTAAATAACAATACCGTTATTGCTAACAGAAACATTTTTTTCATGGTTCTATATTTTTTGGGGTAATATATAAATTATGCTTTTAAAAAGTCGAAATTAGTTTTTTTTTAAAACACCTCAAAATCTTTAACTAAAAAATTTGGAAAAAAAGCTTTGTTTACAGACTTTTGACCCTACAAATTAACATAAAAAGATGTATAATATTGGTATTGAAACAATAACCTTAGATAAAATTCATGAAATTTTATTAGAAAATAGCTCTTTGACTCTTTCTGAAGAAGCTAAAGAAAGGGTTCTTGCTTGTAGAGTTTATTTAGATAAAAGAATGGAGCAAGAAAGAACTCCTATTTATGGGATTAATACTGGATTCGGATCTTTGTGTGATGTAAAGATTAAAGGAGATGACTTACAAGGATTACAAGAAAATCTTGTAATGAGTCATGCTTGTGGTGCTGGTGATGAAGTTCCAGAAGAGATCGTAAAGTTAATGTTACTCCTTAAAATACAGTCGTTAAGTTATGGCCATTCAGGCGTGCAAATCGAAACGATTGAACGCTTAATAGCATTTTATAACAACGACATTCTTCCTGTAATATACACCCAAGGTTCATTAGGAGCATCAGGAGATCTGGCTCCTTTAGCTCATTTAGCATTACCATTGATTGGCTTAGGTGAAGTTAATTACAAGGGAGAAAGAATTTCAGGTAAAGAATTATTATCTAAGTTCTCATGGGAAAAGATAAATTTGAAATCAAAAGAAGGTTTAGCCTTACTCAATGGAACTCAATTTATGAGTGCTTATGGAGTTCATAACTTATTAAAAGCATACAAGCTTTCGTATTTAGCAGATCTAATTGGATGTCTGTCATTAGAAGCTTTCGATGGGAGAATAGAGCCTTTTAATGAATTGATTCATTTGGTTAGACCTCACAAAGGACAGCTAAAAACAGCAGAAAGAGTTCGAGATTTTCTAGAAGAAAGTGTACTAATAAATCAACCAAAAGTTAACGTTCAAGACCCTTATTCATTTCGCTGTATACCTCAAGTTCATGGAGCATCAAAGGATACATTAGATTTTGTAGCACAAACTTTTACTACAGAAATTAATTCAGTAACCGATAATCCAAATATTTTTATTGAAGAGGATGAAATTATTTCTGGAGGAAATTTCCATGGTCAACCTTTAGCATTAGCTTTAGATTATTTAGCGATTTGTGTTGCTGAACTTGGGAATATTTCTGAAAGAAGAACATATCAATTGGTTTCTGGATTGCGAAGTTTACCTCCGTTTCTAGTTTCCAATCCTGGATTGAATAGTGGATTTATGATTCCTCAATATACAGCAGCAAGTATTGTAAGTGCAAATAAACAATTATGTACACCTTCTAGCATAGATTCTATAGTATCCTCTAATGGTCAGGAAGATCATGTAAGTATGGGAGCAAATGGAGCTGTGAAAGCAAAGAAAGTAATAGACAACGTAGAAACTATTTTAGCAATAGAGTTAATGAATGCGTCTCAAGCATTATCATTCAGAAAGTATAAAACATCACCTTTTTTAGATAGTTTTATAACATTATTTAGAAGTGAAGTGCCTCTTGTTGAAGAAGACAGAGTGCTACACAACGATATAAAGAACGCAGAACAATTTCTGGAACAGATTATTGTAGAGACTACAGAGTTATTTTAAAAAAAACAGATGCAAAAAGTAGTATTAATAACTGGAGCTTCTTCTGGTATAGGAAAAGCAATAGCAGAGTTTTTAAACAGCAAAGGATATATAGTTTACGGCACAAGTAGAAATCCTGAAAAAATAAAGAATGTTTCTTTTAAAGTAGTCACTTTAGATGTTTTAAATGTTGACTCAATTCACAAAGCAGTAGGAATTATTCTAGCGCATGAGCAAAGAATTGATGTAGTTATTAATAATGCAGGAAAAGGAATAACAGGTCCGATTGAAGATACACCTACCATTGAGATGAAGGCGAATTTCGATACTAATTTCTACGGACCTATTGAGTTGATGAAAGCAGTTTTGCCACAAATGAGAAAGCAGCAATCAGGGAAAATTATAAACGTAACGTCAATAGCAGGTTATATGGGATTACCATACCGAGGAGTATATTCAGCTAGTAAAGGAGCTCTTGAGTTAATAACTGAAGCTATAAGTATGGAAGTGAAAGAGTTTGGTATCGATGTTATCAATGTAGCTCCAGGTGATTTTGCTACCAATATCGCTTCTGGACGCTATCATACCCCTGTTTTTGAGGACTCTGCTTACAAAAAAAAGTATGCCGAAAATTTAGCCTTAATGGACGCTCATGTAACCTCAGGAGCAGATCCAATTATAATGGCAAAAGCGATTCAACGTATTATTGAAAGTAAGCAGAATAAAATTCACTATAAAGTAGGTGGATTTATGGAGAAGTTTTCAATTGTTTTGAAAAGAATTCTACCAGATAGAATTTATGAAAAATTATTAATGAACCATTATAAACTATAGTCTAGATGCTTCTTTTGCTTCAATAAGTAAGCTTAGGATACTTTCAACCCCAAAATGATTATTACTTTTTGTAGAGAAATTAGCGGTTTCCTTTACTAAAGGATGAGCATTTTCCATGGCATAACTAAAATGAGCAGTTTTAAGCATCTCTATGTCGTTATTATAATCGCCAAATATCATGGTTTCTTCAGGAGAAATATTAAAGTTTTTTTGTAATAATTCAACGGCATAACCTTTGTTAGCATTGTTTGCAGAAATATCAACCCAATGATTTGCTGATACTTTTACCTTGTAGTTATTTTCTAAATGTTGAAAGTGAGGATACAAGTACTTTTCAGAGCTAACCTCATGGTAAATAGCTGTTTTATAAACAGGTTCACTAATTTCTTCAATACTATCAATTAGCTGAAAGTTGGCATAATATTCAGCCAACAAAGTCAATAATTTCTCTGACTTTGAAGCGGTAAAAGCTTTTTCTTTAGTACAAAAAACCACTTCAGCTTCATTAACAGAGGTAATTAAAGTGTTTATTTGTTTTAAGTCTTGATTATTAATTGGAGTGGACAATAAAACTTCGTCTTGCTGAACAACAAGCCCGCCGTTTTCAGCCACGATAATAAGATCGTCTTTTATAGAAGCTAATTTATCTAAGATTCCATACAGAGGTCTTCCACTAGCAGGGACGAAAAGAATACCGTGCTGTTTCATTTTTTCAAATAACTCAAAAAATAAAGAACTTACTTCGTGTTTTGAGTTAAGCAGAGTGCCGTCCATATCAGAAACAACTAGTTTTACATTGGCTAGATTCATAAAAATAAATTTAAATCAAAAATAATATTAAAAGTATAAGTTTAGAGTAATTGTGTATTAACGAATTGCTAAGTTAGAAAGTTAATTTATAAAACATAAGTAGATGTACTAGATGTATTTTTTAATATTGTAACATGAAAAGAGAATGTTAAAAATTGTAGTTTTGTAAAAAGTATAATACAACTAAAAAAAGAATACATGAAATTTTTCATAGACACAGCAAATTTAGATCAAATTCGTGAAGCACAGGCTTTGGGTATTTTAGATGGAGTTACAACTAATCCATCTTTAATGGCAAAAGAAGGAATAACAGGAGAGGAGAATATTAAAAATCACTATAAAGCAATTTGTGAGATTGTTGAAGGAGATGTATCTGCTGAAGTAATTGCAACAGATTACGAAGGAATGGTAAAAGAAGGAGAAGAATTAGCAGCCTTACATTCACAAATAGTAGTTAAATTACCAATGATTGCAGATGGTGTTAAAGCGTGTAAGTATTTTTCAGATAAAGGAATAAAAACAAATGTAACACTAGTTTTTTCTGCTGGTCAAGCTTTATTAGCTGCTAAGGCTGGAGCGACTTACGTGTCTCCTTTCATAGGTCGTTTAGACGATATTTCTACAGATGGACTGAATTTAATTGCTGAAATCCGCCATATTTACGATAATTACATGTTTGAAACTGAAATTTTAGCAGCTTCTGTTCGTCACACGATGCATGTAATTGATTGTGCTAAAATTGGAGCAGATGTAATGACTGGACCGCTAAGTGCAATTACAGGATTATTAAAGCATCCGTTAACAGATTCGGGTTTAGCAAAGTTTTTAGCAGACTACAAAAAAGGGAACTAAAAAGAATTAAAATAAATACATTACAAATCCACACTAATAGTGTGGATTTTCTTTTTTAGTAATATTTTTGCACTTAATGTATCCAAAGAAAAAATTAGCACAGTTAGTAATTACTGCGTGCGAACAATACCATATAAAAACAATTGTTATTTCTCCAGGTTCAAGAAATGCTCCATTAACAATAGGTTTTTCCAATAGTGAAAAAATTAATACACTAAGTATAGTTGATGAAAGGTGTGCCGCTTTTTTCGCTTTAGGAATAGCGCAACAAACACAAGAACCGGTAGCCATAGTTTGTACATCAGGTTCAGCATTACTAAACTATTATCCAGCCATAGCCGAAGCATATTACAGTAAAATACCCTTACTCGTAATTTCTGCAGATAGGCCCAAACATTTAATTGATATTGGAGACGGACAAACAATCCGCCAAGAACATGTACTCAACAATCATATCATATATGAAGCAAATTTAGTAGAAGATGATTCAGAGCATAATGCGAAATACATATGCACTACAATACATGCCGCTAGATTAAAAAAAGGACCAGTACACATTAATGTACCTTTTAATGAGCCTTTATATGAAACTGTAGAAGTTATAGGAAGTGATGTTACAGAAGAAATTGCAATAGAAAAAAGTAGAATAAAATCACTTGATCCATTTAATATTGACTATAAAAATTTATCAGAAATATGGAATAATTCCACCCGCAAACTTATTATAGTAGGAGTAAATAATCCGTCTGAAAGGCTTCAAAAGGTTATTGATGAAATAGCAGAAGACGAATCTGTATTGGTGTTTATTGAAGCTACTTCAAATTTGCACAATGAAAAATTTGTTAATTCAATAGACAAATTGATCACAAAGTTAACTGAAGATGATTTTAAGAAATTACAGCCAGAATTACTGATAACTTTAGGAGGAATGGTAGTTTCAAAACGAATCAAAAAGATGTTACGTACGTATTCGCCAGCACATCATTGGCATATAGACAGTACTAGAGAGATGAACACTTATTTCTGCTTATCTGAATACATTAAAAAAGAACCAGAGATTTTTTTTAATGAGATTAAAAGTAGGATCACTAAAGTAAAGAGTAATTACAGAGACACTTGGGTTGAAGAGAAGTATGCTAGAACTGAAAAGCATGATAGTTTCATTAAAGAGGTTAAATACTCAGATTTTAAAGTTTTTGATATTGTATTAAAGTCTATCCCAAACTATAGGCAATTACAAGTAAGTAATAGTTCAATAATTCGTTATGTTCAGTTGTTTGATGTAAACCCAACATTGGAAATTTTTTGTAATAGAGGAACAAGTGGTATCGACGGAAGTACATCTACAGCAATTGGAGCTGCATATATAAATACTACACAGACAATTTGTATCACTGGAGATTTGAGTTTTTTTTACGACAGTAATGCATTGTGGAATACCAATATTCCTAAAAATTTCAGGATTATAATAGTTAATAATTCAGGAGGTGGAATTTTTAAAATTATTCCGGGACCAAAATCAACGAATGCATTACCTTATTTTGAAGTTCCGCATCAGCTTACAGCAGAGCATCTTGCTAAAATGTATGATTTTGAATACAAATCAGTCTCTGATGCAGAAAGTTTACAATATGAATTGATTAATTTTTACAAGAAGACTAATCAACCAAAAATTTTAGAGATATTTACACCATCAAACCTTAACGACGAGGTTTTAAAACAATATTTTAATAGTTTATAATGGAAATGGAATTACAAGAAGGAGATAAAGTAGATTTAGTAATAGGCGTGCAAACCGCTCTAGGATATTCAGTTTTAATTAACGAAGCATATGAAGGGCTGTTATATAACAACGAAGTTTTTTCTGATATAGAAGAAGGAATGAAAATTGATGGTTATGTAAAGAAAATTAGAGAAGATGAAAAGATAGATGTTTCGTTACGCCTTCAAGGCTTTAGAAACGTTATAGATGAAGACGTTGAAAAAGTTTTAGTAAAGCTAGAAGAGAAGAAATTTTTATTATTGACAGATAAAAGTTCACCAGAATCGATTAAGTTTCAATTACAAATGAGTAAAAAGGCATTTAAAAGAGCTGTTGGTAGTTTATATAAGCAGAAGAAAATTAATATTAAAAGTGATAGAATCGAATTAATTTAAGTTTTTATCTAAAAATCATTAAAGAAATAATAAAAAGCTAAGAAAATGAGAAAGAATAGTATCCTAATAGCATTTATGCTATTTGTTACCTATTTACAAGCACAATTTAAAGAGTCTATAGAAGCAAATAGACCAGGAAACGCATTAAATGTATTCACAGTAGGGAAGAACATATTCCAAATAGAAACGGCAATTGATTACAGTAACAGTGACGATTCTTTTTCTTCTAATTCATTTCTAAGGTATGGAGTAACAGAAAATATTGAAATAAATGGAGGCGTCATATACGATCTATCTTCATCGTATAAAATTTTCAATATTGGAGCTAAGTATACTATCTTTGAAGGAGATGATATTCTTCCATCAACTGCCATACAATTAAGCATAAACGTACCTAATGAGACTTTTTATGAGCATGTATTCTCTTCAGTATTATTTATTTTAAACTACCCTTTAACAGAAAGATTAAGTTATACGTTGAATTTTGGAGCGAGTGTAGATTTTGGTAAAACTAAAATTATGGTTGAAGGTAAAGAGATAGAAAAAATATTAGTAACTGGTTTATATGTGTTAAACATTGTCTATAAACTAACCGATAAATGGAATTTTTTTATTGAACCTTACGGAAGGTTCAACGGAAACCTAAGACCATCACGTACATTGAGTTTTAATAGTGGTTTTTCTTATTTGGTAAATAAAAACCTTCAGTTAGATGTATTAGGAGGTTATGGCATAAATTCCAAAGATTACAATGCAAGCCTTGGTGTTTCTTGGAGGTTATAATAAAAAATAAAAAAGCTCGATATGAATATATCGAGCTTTTTTATTTTATAGTCCACCGTCATCATCGTCTTCATCAGGTGTTTCCTCTTCATTGTTTTCTTCATCGTCAAGCGGAATATCTTCTAAAGGCTGCTCTTTAGGAGCGTTTTTTAGTAGTTTTTCAACTCGGATAATATTTTCATAAAAAGGTTCTGCGTTAGGATCAGAAAGTTCCATTTTTCCATAGGCTTCTTTATAATAAAACAAAGCTTGTTCGTAGTTTCTTCCAAGTTCATGATATTTTCCTACATAGTATTCTCCTAAGTGAGAATTAGGATGTTTTATCATTACAAAATCGCCGAGAACTCTAAGATAATCACCATCTAATTTATCTATTACAATACCTTCGATAGCATAAATATCTTCAAAACGAACATTTAAATTAGTTCCATATAAATATTCGATATCTAAATACTTAGATTCTAAATACTTTATTGCTTCTAACGGATCTAAATCTTTAATTTTAGTATCGTATTCTTCTTTAGAAATTCTAGGATATAAACCAAATATATTACTAAAAGCATCTGGAAGTGCCTTAACTAAAGCTGTTGGTTTGTTAGGTATTTCACTGTAATCATTAAAAGCTAAATGAAGTTTTTCTGTTTTCAAAGATTCTAAACCTTCTTTAAGTTGTTTGTATAGCGTTTTACGTTGCTTGCTTTCAAAAGCATTAGAACTCACATACAAATAAAATTGATTGTCAAAAGCATCCAGTCTATTTAAATCAAATGTACTCAACAAACGCAAGGTTTGGTCAGAAAGCTTAGGAGAAATAGAAACATAAGCATTAAAAATAGGTTTCTCTTCTTTTAAAAAGTGTAATAAAAAATTACCTGCATCTCTATCTCCAACAATAGTGAAATAAGGAGATGTTTTGTAGGTCGCGTCTAAATAAGGAATAAGCTCTTTTTTAATATAATTATAAAATTTCCTTGAGTTTGTCGTTAAGTTTCCACTCTTTTTTACAATAGAAACATCTCTATTGTTTTTAGTATCAACATCTAAACCAACAACAATCTGTTTCGGTGTTAAATCAGCATTGGCATATATTTTTGAATTCCCCACATATAAATCAAATAAGTAATCATTATCCAACACAATAGTAACAGGATATTTTCTTAATGTATCAATATCATGTTCTTTTGGAATGTAAATTTTTGCTGTACGGCCACCACTAAACTCACGAGAAGTAATTTTAGTAGTCAAGATTTTTTGCGAGTAAAGGCTTAAACTAGCAAATGTTAACGCTATTAAAAATAATTTTTTCATTAGTAATCTGTTATGTTTCTTCTTAGGTTTAAAAATACTTAACTCATAATGTAGTATTTTTGTTTTTCTAAATAACGAATTTTTTTTCGAATTATGATGAATATAGATTGGAAAACTGTAAGAGAATACGAAGATATAACATATAAAAAATGCAATGGTGTAGCAAGAATTGCATTTAATCGACCAAATGTAAGAAATGCATTTCGTCCACATACAACAGCAGAGCTATTGAGTGCTTTTAACGATGCGCATGAAGACACATCCATTGGAGTAGTGTTACTTTCTGCTGAAGGACCATCTACTAAGGATGGGATTTGGAGTTTTTGTTCAGGAGGAGATCAGAAAGCCCGAGGACATCAAGGCTATGTTGGACAAGATGGTTATCATCGGTTAAACATATTAGAAGTTCAACGTTTAATACGTTTTATGCCTAAAGCTGTTATAGCTGTAGTTCCAGGTTGGGCTGTTGGTGGTGGCCATAGTTTACATGTTACTTGTGATTTAACCTTAGCGAGTAAAGAACATGCTATTTTTAAACAAACAGATGCAGATGTTACTTCTTTCGATGGGGGATATGGATCTGCGTACTTAGCAAAAATGGTTGGACAGAAAAAAGCTAGAGAAATCTTTTTTCTAGGAAGAAATTATTCTGCACAAGAAGCTTATGAAATGGGAATGGTAAATGCCGTTATACCTCATGAAGAATTAGAGACAACAGCATATGAGTGGGCTCAAGAAATTTTAGCGAAATCACCAACATCAATAAAAATGTTGAAATTTGCAATGAACTTAACCGACGATGGTATGGTAGGTCAACAAGTTTTTGCAGGTGAAGCTACGCGATTAGCTTACATGACAGATGAAGCGAAAGAAGGAAGAGACGCTTTCTTAGAAAAACGTAAGCCTAATTTTGATAAAAAATGGATTCCATAGCGAGAATTAAAGTTTTAAAATAGTTTAAAAAAACGTATAATCTTTTAGCTGTTATTTATGAAAATAATATGTATCGGTCGTAATTATGCAAAGCATATTGAAGAATTAGCTAATGAACGTCCAGAAAACCCGGTAGTGTTTTTAAAACCAGATTCGGCAATTTTACCTAAAAAAATGCCATTCTTCATTCCTCCTTTCTCCAATGACATACATTATGAAGTAGAGGTTCTTGTAAAAATTAATAAAGTAGGAAAACACATAGCGTCTAAGTTTTCGCATAAATATTACGATACAATTGGTTTGGGGATAGATCTCACAGCAAGAGATGTCCAAGCCAAATGTAAAGAGAAGGGCTTGCCTTGGGAAAAAGCAAAAGCATTTGATGGAAGTGCTGTAATCGGTGAGTTTTACCCTAAAGAAGAATTTGATTTGGAGAATTTATCGTTTCAGTTGAAGAAGAATGATGCTATTGTTCAAGATGGTAATACCAATGCTATGTTGTGGAAAATAGATGAACTGATAAGTTATATTTCTCAATATTTTACACTTAAAAAAGGCGACATAATCTTTACTGGTACACCTGCAGGAGTCGGTAGAGTTCAAGAGAATGATGTATTAACTGGGATTTTAGAAGGAAAAAAATCTTTTGAAATTAGAGTGAAATAAGACTTGTATTCGGACTTTATTAAATCTAATTAGATAAAACTTATATCAAGTTAAACCAACGGATAGCATCAGAAATTCCTTCATCAATGTTATTTTGAGGTAATTTTAATTCTTTTTTTGCTTTTTCGTTGGTATAGTAATTATCAACACAAAGTGCTTTTACATTTACCGAAGAAATATCGGTCTTTATATTGAAGAATCGAAGTAAGTCTCCTAAATAACCTACAGAAATTAATAGGAAATTAGGGATTTTAATCAGTGTTGAGTTTTGCTCTAACTGCAACACAACCTTCTTGTAAAAAGCCTTGTACGATAAGTTCGTTCCAGACAAAATATATGCTTCTTTATGTCTTCCAGACGTTATAGCATTAACAACTCCATTAGCAGCATCTTTCACATTAATAAAACTTTTTCCGCCAGAAGGATAAAAGATTACTTTTTTATTATAGCCACTCAATATCAATCTTCCTGAGCTAGGTTTAGTATCGTAGGCTCCGATCATAAAAGTAGGATTTAAAATGACTAACTTAGTTTTTTGAGAATCGGTTTTGTATTGTAACAAAATCTGTTGAGCTTCTAGTTTACTTTTTGCATACAAAGATTTTGTAAAAGGATATCTTGAAGTTTTTAACTCGTTCCCTAAATCAGGTGAAGAACCGTAACCAAAACAATTGGCAGTACTTACGTAAATAAAAGACGAGACATCATTATCTATTGCATGTTTGTATAAGATTACTGTAGCTTCGGTATTTACTTTTTTATAAATTTCATAATCAATAATATTTTGACTTGTAAGAGCGGCAATATGAATTACGGAATCAATATCTTTAAGTAAATCCAAGTAAGATTCAGGATCCGTTATATCACCAGTTTGTAAGACGAGATTTTTATGTGCAGGTAGTGGAAAACTCCTAGGGTTTCTGAGGAAACCAATTACTTTATGATCCTTTTCTAATAATATATTTATGGTATTGGAAGCTAATAAACTATTGGCACCAGTAACTAAAACTCTCATGTTAATTTATCTCTTTTTTTATTGTTGTACTCAATATTCTAACTTTAGTTCGCAAAGGCAGAGCACTTAATATGAATTTTGACAAAAGGTTTAATTTACCAGGAATAATTCTTCTTTTTCCTTTGAGCATAGCATCTATACACATTTTAGCGATTGTATTAAGTTCTACTACTCCTAGATTTACAAATTTATTTTGACTCTCAATTCTAGTTGTAACCTCTTTATTAGTTTTCATTGGACCAGGATAAGCTACGGTTACAGAAACATTTTTATCTTTTAATTCTTCATGAAGCCCTAAGGAGAAAAAGTCGATAAACTTTTTTGAAGCTGGATACACTGTTTTGTAACCAATAGGACTAAAAGCGGCCATGCTCGCAATATTTAAAATATGACTTTTAGCATTTTTGATCAAATTCGGGAGTAATAATTTAGTGATAGTGGTAGTTGCTGTAATATTCAATTGAATAATAGTTTCTATGTAAGTTAAAGAAGCATCTTCAATTTTTTTAGATCCACCACATCCAGCATTATTTATTAAAATTGAAATAGGATATAAATTAGCCCAGTCACAAAGCTCTATAATGTCAGATTTCATAGTAAGATTAAGCTCTTTATATTTCACAATTATATTAAATTCTTTCTCAAGATTCTCACTAGTGTTTTTAATATTTTCGTTAGGCAATGAAACAATTAATAAGTTATATCCTCTTTTAGCTAATTCACTACTTAAATAAAAGCCCAGACCTTGACTGGCTCCAGTAATTAAAGCAAAATTATTCCCCATTCTAGTTTAAATTTCAACATAGTTTATAGAAAAGATCGCTAAAAACACCCCCTTAGGTAAAACTAAGCAATCGTTTTAGTTTTTTTAAAGACATAAAAGTTAGTGCTTTGTTACAGTTAGTGGTAAATTTTAACTTTATCTTTGTAAAACTAAGATTAAAAATATTTTTTTGAAAGCAGAAATCATTACTATTGGCGACGAGATACTTATAGGTCAAATCGTAGATACAAACTCTCAATGGATAGGTAAAGAACTAAATAAAATTGGAGTATCAGTTTACCAAATATCATCTGTACAAGACGAGCAAGCTCACATCTTATCAGCACTTAAAGAAGCACAAAGTAGAGTTAATATCGTAATCATTACTGGAGGACTAGGACCAACGAAAGACGATATAACTAAAAAAACTATAGCAACTTATTTTAAAGATAATCATGTTGTGAATTATCCTGAAGTTATAGAGAATATAAAAAGATTATTTGAAAAATATAATCATCCATTCAATGAAGTTCAGAAATATCAAGCTGAACTACCTTCGAAAGCTACTTTGTTAATGAACGATTTAGGAACTGCGCCAGGAATGTGGTTTTACGAAAATGAAACAGTATTTGTCTCATTACCTGGAGTTCCATATGAAATGAAAGGATTGATGAAGGCTCACGTGTTGCCAAGGATTCAAAAGCAATTTAAACTACCGCATATAATACACAAAACAATAATTACTTATGGTCAAGGTGAGAGTGTAATTGCAAGTAGAATAGAAGCATGGGAAGAAGCGTTACCAGAGTTTATAAAGTTAGCATACCTACCATCATTTGGAAGAGTTCGTTTACGTTTATCTGCAAAAGGAGAGCATAGAAAAATACTAGAAGAAGCCCTTGAGGAAGAATTAGAAACGCTAAAATCATTAATTTCAGATATTGTAGCAGGTTATGATGAAGGAGAAACGATAGAAAAGCAATTAGGGAATCTGTTGAAGCAAAAAGGATTAACAATAGGTACTGCAGAAAGTATGACTGGAGGAAAAATAGGTGCTAATTTAATTTCTGTACCAGGTTCTTCTGCATATTTCAAAGGAGGTTTCACCGTTTATACAGAAGAAACCAAAAAGAAGATGTTAAACATACCAGCAGAAATTATAGATGAATACTCTGTAATTAGTAAAGAAGTAGCAGAGGTAATGGCAATTAATTGTCGCGAAAAATTAGATGTAGATTATGCAGTTTCTGTAACAGGTAATGCAGGACCAACAACCGATAGGAATACAAAAGATGTAGGACAAGTATTCATAGGAATAGCGACAGATAAAGAGGTGGAGGTTCATGAGTTTAATTTTGGGTCGCCTAGAGAAAGAGTCATAAATAAAACAGTAAACAAAGCTTTTGAGTTGTTGTTAAAAAAGAATATGTAAAATTAATGTTATATATTTTGTTTTATATTACCAAAAGTTCGTATATTTGCACCTCGTTTAGAAATAATACTAAAAACTGTCAAGAAGATGTCTAGAGTTTGTGAATTAACAGGAAAAAAAGCGATGGTGGGTAATAATGTATCTCACGCTTTAAATAGAACTAAAAGAAAATTCAACGCTAATTTAATGACTAAGCGTTTTTATATTCCAGAAGAAGATAAGTGGATAACACTTAAGATTTCTGCTTCTGCATTAAAAAATATTAACAAGAAAGGAATTTCTGCTGTTATTAAGGAAGCAAGAGCAAAAGGTTTCTTAACAAAATAATTCCTGATCAGATAAAATTATAGAGAGATGGCAAAAAAAGGAAACAGAGTTCAAGTTATTTTAGAATGTACTGAACATAAAACTTCTGGTCAACCAGGAACTTCGCGTTACATTACAACAAAGAATAAGAAGAACACTCCAGATAGATTAGAGTTAAAGAAATTTAATCCTATCTTGAAAAAAATGACAGTTCACAAAGAGATTAAATAATTAATGCTTCGGCATAAATTTTATATAAAATGGCAAAGAAATCAGTAGCAACGTTACAAACAGGTTCTAAAAGATTAACCAAAGCTATCAAAATGGTAAAATCTCCAAAGTCTGGATCTTACATGTTTGTTGAAGCAATTATGGACCCTACACAAGTAAATGACTTTTTAGCTAAAAAGTAATTCTTGTAAACAGTTTAAAGAAAAGCTACTTTCATTAATGAAAGTAGCTTTTTTTATGCAGTAAAAAATAGTACTTTTGAATGTCATAACCGTATATTTCTATAAAAACACATTCAAAAAGTATTAGAAATCTGACATATTGACCACGTTTACAACATTGGTATAATTTTTACCATTCAACTAACTACTTAATTGTTGATTATGAGTTTTTTTAAAAAAATATTTTCTAAAGAGAAAAAGGAAACATTAGACAAAGGTTTAGAGAAATCTAAAACAAGTTTCTTTTCGAAATTATCAAAAGCTGTTGCAGGTAAATCAAAAGTGGATGATGATGTTTTAGATAATTTAGAAGAAATATTAGTTTCTTCAGATGTTGGTGTTGCTACTACTTTGAAAGTAATAGATAGAATAGAAGATAGAGTTGCCAAAGACAAGTACTTAGGAACTGAAGAATTGAATCAGATACTAAGGGAAGAGATAGCAGGGTTACTTGCTGAGACAAATGTTGGAGATGAAACTGATTTTACAATTCCGAAGGATAAAGTTCCTTACGTGCTTATGGTAGTAGGTGTTAACGGTGTTGGTAAAACTACGACTATAGGTAAATTGGCTCATCAATTTAAAAAGAAAGGATTAAAAGTTGTTTTAGGAGCCGCAGACACATTCAGAGCTGCTGCAATTGATCAATTACAAGTGTGGGCAGATAGAGTAGAAGTTCCTATTATAAAACAAGAGATGGGATCAGACCCAGCTTCAGTAGCATTCGATACACTACAGTCAGGGGTAAATCAAAACGCAGATGTTATTATTATTGATACTGCTGGACGTTTACATAATAAAGTAAATTTGATGAACGAGCTTACTAAAATTAAGCGTGTAATGCAGAAAGTTGTAGGAGACGCACCTCATGATGTTTTATTAGTTTTAGACGGTTCAACAGGACAGAATGCTTTTGAGCAAGCAAAGCAATTCACAAAGGCAACTGAAGTTAATTCATTAGCTGTTACTAAATTAGACGGTACAGCTAAAGGAGGTGTAGTAATAGGAATTTCAGACCAATTTAAAATACCAGTAAAATATATTGGAGTAGGAGAAGGGATTGACGATTTACAAGTATTTAATAAATTTGAATTTGTAGATAGTTTTTTTAAATAAAAACATTAAAATTTAATAAAAGCAAAAAGCTCTTCTCACTAAGAAGGGCTTTTTGCTTTTATAGAATTCATATCTTTGATAATCAGTTAAATTTAATTTTAAGAATGAAGAAAATAATTTTAATATTACTTCTTGTAGTTGCTGTAAGTTGTAAAGATAAAGCAGCACCAAAGATTTATTTTAAACAGTACAATGAGACTTCTGAGTTAGAAAAGCAAAAGGAACACGAGAATCCAAGAATGAAGTTTAAACTTATTCAATCTAAAAGCTTAGATATGAATACTGTTTTCGCACCATTAGAAAATGAATTAACCAAGTTTTCAGAGAAGGAGTATCAAAAAGTCAAACCATTAATACTCGAAAAAGACATCCCTTCACTACAAAAAAGTATTTTCGAGGGTAAGCTCTCTTACGAAAAGTTAGCTTTATTTTATCTATATAGAATTCGAAAATTTGAGAGTGATAGCACATTATCTTTAAATAGTATCATAACGCTTAATCCAAATGTATTAATTGAAGCTCGAGAAAAGGATAAAAAAAGAAAAGCATCTTTCAACGAATACTCAGTGTATGGAATGCCTATAGTTTTGAAAGACAATATTAATACAAAGGGCATGCCTACAACGGCTGGAGCTATGGTGCTTGCTAATAATAAAAATACAGAAGATGCTTTTATTGTAGAAAGATTACGAAAAAAAGGAGCATTAATTCTTGGGAAAGTGAATTTAAGTGAGTGGGCATATTTCTTCTGTACAGGATGTCCACTGGGTTACAGTGCTGTTGGTGGACAAACATTAAATCCTTATGGGAGAAAAATTTTTGAAACGGGCGGAAGTTCAGCAGCAAGCGGAGTAACAGTAGCTGCAAATTTTGCTGTGGCAGCAATAGGTACAGAAACTTCTGGATCTATAACCTCACCTTCAAGTTTAAATTCAGTGGTTGGTTTAAAGCCAACTATTGGTGTTTTAAGCAGAACAGGAATCGTTCCTATATCAAGTACGTTAGATACTCCAGGCCCTATGACAAAAAGTGTTATTGATAACGCAATTGTTTTATCAGCGATGTTAGGTTACGATGAAGATGAAGCGATTTACAAGAAAGTTGATGCAAATGAATATGAAAATATAAACATTAATAAAGAAAGTGTGAAAGGCAAGAAGTTAGGTGTATTAACTTCTTTGTTAAATGATTCTATTTATAAATTAACAATAGATAAATTAGCCTTGGAAGGTGCTGAAATTATTGAATTGACTCCACCAGAAGTAGATTTTGAAGGGTTTCTCACGCTATTAAGTATAGACATGAAGCATGATTTACCTAAATATTTGAAAAATCATTCAGACAAGACTGTTTCGGTTAGATCTGTAAAGGATATAATCACTTTTAACAAAAAAGATTCATTGGTTAGAGCACCTTATGGACAACAATTATTTGAAGGTATATTAAAAGATACAACTACATTAGAAGGATTGGCTAAGATAAAATCCAAATTACAGTTTCAAGGAGAAAAATATTTAGAAGCATTGAAAGACAGTAAAGTAGATGTTATATTGTCGATAAATAATTATCATTCGGGTATAGCGGCTGTAGCTAAGTACCCGACATTAACCGTTCCTATGGGATATAAAAACTCTGGTGAGCCTATTAGTCTAACTTTCATAGGTCTACCTATGGCAGAAAGAAAATTATTAACTATAGGTTATGCATTTGAACAATTAACAAAGGCAAGAAAAATGCCTGAAAATTATCAATAAAACTGTATTTTTGCACACTTTTTAATGAGAGAAATTTATGCGTACAAAATCAATAAAGCAGAACAAAATCAATGTGGTAACTTTAGGATGTTCTAAAAATATTTACGATAGTGAAGTATTAATGGGGCAATTGAAAGCTAACGGCAAAAATGTAGTTCATGAAGATGAAAATGATGAAGGAAATATTGTTGTTATTAATACTTGTGGATTTATAGGTAAAGCTAAAGAAGAAAGTGTTGATACAATTCTACATTATGCGCAAAGAAAAGAAGCAGGAGAAGTAGATAAAGTTTTTGTTACTGGTTGCTTGAGTGAACGTTATAAACCAGACTTAGAAAAAGAAATAACAAATGTAGATCAATACTTTGGTACGCACGATTTACCAAATTTATTAAAGGTTTTAGAAGCAGACTATAAACACGAACTTATAGGAGAACGTTTAACAACAACACCAAAACATTACGCTTATTTGAAAATAGCAGAGGGTTGCGATAGACCTTGTTCATTTTGCGCTATTCCTTTAATGAGAGGAAAACATAAATCTACTCCTATTGAGAATATAGTTATAGAAGCTACCAAATTAGCTGAAAGTGGAATTAAGGAAGTTATGCTGATAGCCCAAGATTTAACGTATTACGGTCTAGATATTTATAAAAAGCGAGCTTTAGCTGATTTATTAAAGGCATTGGTAAAAGTTGAGGGTATAGAATGGATTCGTTTACACTATGCTTTTCCAACAGGTTTTCCACTCGATGTACTAGAGGTTATGAAAACAGAACCTAAAGTTTGTAATTATTTAGATATTCCTTTACAGCATATTAATACTGAAATTTTAAAATCAATGAAGCGTGGGACAACCCATGAAAAGACTACAGATTTGATCAAAAAATTCAGAGAGTTTGTTCCTAACATGGCAATACGAACAACATTAATTGTTGGATACCCCGGAGAAACAGAAGAACAATTTCAAGAATTAAAAGATTGGGTAGAAGAAATGCGCTTTGAGCGATTAGGAGCTTTTGAATATTCACATGAAGAAAACACAGGAGCATATGTGTTAGAAGACGATGTACCTGCTGAAATTAAATTCCGTAGAGTAAATGAAATAATGGAAGTTCAAAGTCAAATTTCATGGGAACTTAATCAAGGAAAAATAGGTAAAACTTTTCGTTGTTTGTTTGATAGAAAAGATGGCGAACATTATTATGGTAGAACAGAGTTTGACTCACCTGATGTTGATAATGATGTTATTGTAGATGCAAAGGAGCATTACATCAAAATAGGAGAGTTTATAGATATAGAGATATATGATGCCGGTGATTTTGATCTTTATGGAAAACCAGTAAAAAACACTTAATTGTAGGTATTACTCTATAAGTAAGATATAGGTAAGTTTGAAAAATAAGAACTATCAAATTTATCTATCATGAAAAAAATTAAAAACATTTTCTCATCTGTATTATTAATTGCAATGTTAACTTTTTCTCTAGTTGCTTGTGAATCTGAAGATGATGACGCTGGAGGTTGTAATGGAGAACTACTAGCAGATTTATCTGAAAAGGTGAGTACAACAGCATTAACATTTGTAGAGAACCAAACATCAGGTAATTGTATAGCTTATAAAAATGCATTGGAAGCATTTATAAACGCTGCAGATGATTGTCCTGAAGTTGAGGATGAAGTTGAAAGATTGAGAGGGTTTTTAAACCAACTCGATTGTAACAATTAAAATGATGAGTCATCCTAAAATAGGTTGACAGATTTATAAAAATTTATTTAAACCTTTGA
>ERZ1740052.24-NODE-24-length-67419-cov-13.466080_pt1 | contig 67419 bp, 63 predicted proteins | sample MGYA00581750_ERZ1740052 | MGnify/ENA primary metagenome ERZ1740052 (study PRJEB43018, sample SAMN04849743) | marine metagenome | isolation source: floating plastic debris | place: Pacific Ocean | collected 2008-08-30 | study: EMG produced TPA metagenomics assembly...
ACTAATCACAAACTTTTATTAACTATTTTTAAGAATAACCAAATAAAAAACTCAATAACCAAACAACCAATAACTTATATACTGAAGTTTTTTGAGTATTAATCCAAACAAACCTTAATTCCTATTGAAAACATATAATATGTCTTTACTATTGTATTAAAAATCGTTTTACAATATCTTTGCGACTCATGATTTCCAACTGTAGGGAAAATCAAGTTTAACATTATATATATAATAAATGATTAATATTACATTACCAGACGGAAGCGTTAGGGCTTACGAAAGCGGAACAACTCCTATAGCTGTTGCCAAGAGTATTAGTGAAGGTTTAGCAAGGAATATCATTTCTGCTAGTTTTAACAAGGAAACTATAGAAACTACTACCCCATTAACTGCTGATGGTTCTTTGACCTTGTATACGTTTGACAGTCCAGAAGGTAAAAATGCTTTTTGGCATTCGTCTGCTCACGTTTTAGCTCAGTCTATTTTAGATTTCTACCCAAATGCTAAATTAACCATAGGTCCTGCCATTGAGAATGGATTCTATTATGATGTAGATTTTGGTGATGACACTATTTCTGAGAAAGATTTCTCTATGATTGAGAAAAAATTCTTAGAACGAGCTCGTGAAAAAGCCGAATTCAAAATGAGATCAATTTCTAAAGCGGATGCTTTATCATATTATAAGGAAAGAAATAATAAATATAAGGTAGAGTTAATTGAAGGATTAGAAGATGGGGAGATTACTTTCTGTGATCACAGTAACTTTACTGACCTTTGTCGTGGTGGACATATTCCTAATACTGGAATTATTAAAGCCATAAAAATAATGAATGTTGCTGGCGCATATTGGAGAGGTGACGAGAAGAACAACCAGCTAACACGTATATATGGTATTTCATTTCCAAAACAAAAAATGCTTACTGAGTATTTAGCTTTATTGGAAGAGGCTAAAAAAAGAGACCATAGGAAACTTGGTAAAGAATTAGAATTGTTCACTTTTTCTCAAAAAGTAGGGCAAGGTTTACCTCTTTGGCTACCTAAGGGTGCAGCTTTGAGAAGTAGATTAGAAGACTTTTTGAAAGTTGCTCAAAAGAAAGCTGGCTATGAAATGGTAATGACTCCGCACATTGGTCAAAAAGAACTCTATGTTACCTCTGGCCATTATGCAAAATATGGAGAAGATAGTTTTCAACCTATAAATACACCTAAAGATGATGAGGAATTCTTATTAAAACCAATGAACTGCCCTCATCACTGTGAGATATACAACCATAAACCTTATTCTTATAAAGATCTTCCAAAACGTTTTGCTGAATTTGGTACCGTATACAGATATGAACAAAGTGGTGAACTACACGGATTAACTAGAGTTAGAAGTTTCACTCAGGATGATGCTCACATTTTTTGTACACCTGAACAACTTGATTTAGAATTTAAAAATGTAATTGATTTAGTTTTATATGTTTTTGGTTCTCTAGGCTTTGAAAACTTCACTGCACAAGTTTCTGTGAGGGATTTAGATAATCCTGAAAAATACATAGGATCTGTTGAAAACTGGGAGAAAGCAGAAAAAGCTATCATTAATGCTGCTAAAGACAAAGGACTTGATTATGTCATAGAGTCTGGAGAAGCTGCTTTTTATGGCCCAAAACTAGACTTCATGGTTAAAGATGCACTCGGGAGAAGTTGGCAACTTGGTACTATTCAAGTTGACTATAATTTACCTGAGCGTTTTGATTTAAATTATAAGGGAAGTGACAACGAACTGCATAGACCAGTTATGATTCATAGGGCTCCTTTTGGCTCAATGGAGAGATTTATCGCTATTTTACTTGAACATACAGGCGGTAATTTCCCACTGTGGCTAACACCTGAACAGGTTATTCTATTGCCTATCAGTGAGAAATATGAAAAATACACCAAAAAAGTTTCAAGTTTGCTAGAAAATTCCGAAATTCGCGCCCTCATTGATAATAGAAATGAAAAGACTGGGCGAAAAATACGCGATGCTGAAGTAAGTAAGATTCCTTTTATGATTATTATTGGTGAAAAAGAAGAACAGGATGGCACGGTATCTGTAAGGAAACATGGCGAAGGTGACATAGGAACATTTGCAATTAATGATTTTATTTCGTTAATTAAGGACGAAATTAAAAAAACGTTATTAACGTTTAACACCAATAATTAAATACTAATCTAAATATAATAAGTCATAGCAATTAGAAGAAAAGGTGGGCGTAGAAGACCCACAAGAGTAATTAAAGAAGATCAACATAGAATAAACGAAAAAATACGCTATGTTGATGAAGTTCGTCTAGTAGGCGAAAATATTGAACAAGGTGTATATCCAATAGCTAAAGCTAAAGAGTTTGCCAGAGAGCAAGGACTTGATTTGGTTGAAATATCACCAAAAGCAGTCCCTCCTGTTTGTAAAGTTATTGATTACAAGAAGTTCTTATACGAACAGAAAAAGCGTGAAAAAGCTTTAAAAGCAAAAGCTACAAAGGTAATCGTAAAGGAAATACGCTTTGGACCACAAACTGATGAGCATGATTATGAATTCAAGAAAAAACATGCCATTAAATTTTTACAAGATGGTGCAAAGTTAAAAGCTTACGTATTTTTTAAAGGTCGTTCGATTGTTTTTAAAGAGCAAGGACAGATCTTATTACTTAAGTTAGCCCAAGAATTAGAAGAGTATGGTAAAGTAGAGCAAATGCCTAAATTAGAAGGTAAACGTATGATTATGTTCATTGCTCCAAAAAAAACCAAATAGTTTTAAATAAATATAAGCAAGATAAAAACGATAGCAGAAGATGCCTAAAATCAAAACAAAATCTAGTGCCAAGAAACGTTTTAAGTTAACTGGTTCTGGAAAGATTAAAAGAAAGCACGCCTTTAAAAGTCACATCTTAACAAAGAAGTCTAAAAAGCGTAAGCTTGCATTAAGACATGCAACATTAGTACACAAGTCTGATGAAGCAAACATTAAGCAACAATTAGTTTTAAAATAATTGTTAGCTAGGTAATTTAAATATTAACCCTGGAGTTGGGCCAATTTAAGTATCAAAAACTACAGCTATGTCGTTGTACATTGATCGCCCACTACAAAAAACCAAAAGATTATGCCAAGATCAGTAAATTCAGTGGCTTCAAGAAATAGAAGAAAAAAAATCTTGAAGCAAGCAAAAGGTTACTTTGGACGTAGAAAAAACGTTTATACAGTAGCAAAAAATGCGGTTGAAAAAGGAATGGTTTATGCCTACCGTGACCGTAAAAACAAAAAGAGAAACTTCCGTTCATTATGGATTCAGCGTATTAACGCTGGGGCTCGTCAGTTCGGAATGTCTTACTCACAGTTTATTGGGAAAGTTAAAGCTAATAACATCGAATTAAACCGTAAGGTTTTAGCAGATTTAGCAATGAACAACCCAGAAGCTTTTAAGGCAATTGTAGATAAAGTAAAATAAGTTTAATAACCTTGCTTATACTAAAAACCCAAACTTTATCGTTTGGGTTTTTTTAAACCATTAAAATCTTCATACTATAATAATGAGAATATCTATTTTTTTATTAGCGACATTATTCTATACTTCTGTTTTTTCACAAGCTAAATTATCAAAAAAACAGCTGGATGAGCTTCCAAACACTGTAGAGAATCAGTTTATTAAAACATATGGAAAAGCTAGTAATTGGCAGAAATATAAAATGATTACGCGTACTGATTTTAAAGTTCTTCAAAATAACATAGTGGACAGTGTTTCTCAATTAAAGAAAAACATTGCAACACATCAGCTTAAAATAAAAGAGCAAAACAAAAACATCAATAATCTAAACGAACAAATAAATTCATTAACTACAAATTTGGATGTAGCAGTAGACAAAGAAGATAAAATGTCTTTACTAGGAATAGGTGTTAATAAAAGTTCTTACAATATTACTCTATGGTCTATTATCTCATTATTGTTATTAGGTATATTCTTTTTCGTGTATAAATTTAAAAACAGTAATGTTTTAACAAAAACCGCTAAACAAGATTTAGCTTCGATAGAAGAAGAATTTGATCAGTATAGAAAAAAAGCCATTGAAAAAGAACAAAAATTACGAAGACAGTTACAAGATGAAATCAATAAACAGAGAGGTGTATAAAACCTCTTTGTTATTATAGTTTACTTAGTAATTCCTTTAATGCTTTTTCACTTCTGTTGAATTCATCAAGTTCTTTTTGTTCCTTCAACTCAAATAAGTGTTCTAAGAAACCAAACTTAAAAGTCAGATAACTAATTGATAAGTGGACTTCGTCTTCTAATAAAAGGCGGTTATTATCGTTATCGGTTATTGTTAAATTTTTCATTCTTAGATCCGCTTCATCTTTATTTAAATACTTATCTAACATTAAATTAAGAAGCAAATTCTTATGTTCCTTACTTTTAAATATGTACTTGTAAAACACTAATTTCTGCTTATAAAAGTGTAACTCTACAATAAATTTATAATTGTGAATTTTAACTTCAGAAAGTATAATCGATATATTTTCAAGTTCTCTGACTATTCTATAAGAGCCGTAGATTCTATTTTTAATTTCATTAAAACTACTACCGAAAGGCAAGTCATCTAGGAATGTAATTTTTCTCTTAGTTTTTACTACACTTTTAGCACCCATAACTTTTCTAAATACATTTAGATAAGAATCAATATCAGTATACTTATGTATGGCACTTTTGTAGTATGATGTATAGTATTTTTTATCACCAAACAGACGAGCGAGAGTTTTATAAATCATAAATTTCATTTACACATTAATAAAAAAACTTTAGCTCCCTCTACCCCAGAAAAACGTAATATTATAAATATAATAATTTTAAATAAAACTTTGAAGTTTTATTTAACAAACTAGAAATAATGGGGGAAATCACCTTTATCTAACAAACTTCTATTTTGAAAGAGTTAGAATTTTCTTCTGGTTAATTGAGACATTAATTCACTATTATACAGCGTTATAAATACAAAAAGAAGTTCTTAAATTTTTATTTGTCACTCAAAAGTAATATCAATACTCATTTTTTGAAAAAAATAAAAAAACAGATAATGTTTTAAATTAACTAAAGAGTTAGCGACTTAATTATGAGAAAAGCAATAAAAAATTGGGTTTTCTTTTTTGTTATACTATATTTGCACGTTTTTAAAAAGAAGTCAATCTAATAATATTGAAGATGCAGAACAAAGGTCTAATCAGATTATTTGCTGTCCTATTTGGATTAGTGAGTCTATACCAATTATCATTCACATTTTTTGCTAATAACGTAGAAAAAAATGCAGAAAATTATGCTAAAACAAACGCTGTTGATAAAAATGACGGTAGAGAACTTGCTAACTTCGAGAGAAGATACATAGATAGTGTAGCAAATAAAGAAATCATTGCAGGATATACTTACAATGACATCAGAGACAAAGAAATGAATCTTGGTCTTGATTTAAAAGGTGGTATCAATGCAATTTTACAAGTATCTGTAAAAGATATCTTAATTAGCTTATCAAACGATTCCAATAATGGAGTATTCATTAAAGCTCTAAAAAATGCTGACGAAGCTCAAAAAGACAGTCAAGAAAATTACTTAGACTTGTTTTTCAATGAGTTTGAAAAAGCTAGTGATGGAGCAAAACTTAGTGATCCTACAATTTTTGGAAACAAACTACTTCGTGATAAAATTGATTTCAATAAAACAAATAATGAAGTAAAACCTATATTACAAGAAGAAATTAACTCTTCTATCAATACTTCTTTTGAAGTTTTACGTAGTCGTATTGATAAGTTTGGGGTTGTTCAACCTAATATACAACGTATTGGTAATTCTGGGAGAATTCAAGTTGAACTTCCTGGTGCAAAAGATATCGATCGTGTAACTAAATTAATTACAAGTACAGCTGAATTACAGTTTTGGGAAGTTTTTACAAATGCTGAAGTTCAAAATTTCTTTTTCGCAGCTAATGCAAAGGTTGCTGAATTATTGAAAGATGAAAATACAGACGCTATTTCTAAAGATAAAGACTCTACACCAAAGGATAGTGTTGATGAATTATTAAGCCAGACTAAAGATTCAACAGAAACTGCAGCTAGTCAGAAAAATCTTTTCACTTATTTGTTCCCTAATGTTGCACAAAACCAACAACAAGTAAGTTCTTTAGTGGCACAAGCAAAGGTCGCAGATACTGCAAGAATAAACAGCTTATTAAAAAATAAAGAAATAGCTACTTTATTACCTGATAATTTAAAATATGCTAAATTCTTATGGGATTACAAAGCACAACCAAGTTCTGATGGTACAACTGAAATTATCGGTTTATATGCTATTAAATCAAACAGAAAAGATATAGCTCCTATCGAAGGTGATGTTATTGCTGATGCAAAACAAGATTACGACGAATTAAGTAAACCTGTTGTTTCTATGATGATGAATGGCACAGGAACTAAAAAATGGTCTAAACTTACTGGAGAAAATATAGGGAAATATGTAGCTATTGTATTAGATAACTATGTTTATACAGCACCAATTATTAACCAACAATTAGGTAGTAACTCTTCTATTTCTGGAGGTCAAATGACTGTGGAAGAAGCTCAAGATATCTCTACCGTTTTAAAAGCCGGTAAATTACCTGCTCCAGCTCGTATTATTCAAGCTGAAATAGTAGGTCCTTCATTAGGTAAGGAGTCAATTAATGCAAGTATTTGGTCTTTTGGCTTAGCTATTTTGTTAGTATTGATTTGGATGGTTTTATATTATGGTAAAGCGGGTCTATTTGCAAATATTGCACTAGTAGTAAACATTTTATTCATTTTTGGAGTATTAGCATCTTTCAATTCTGTATTAACATTACCTGGTATTGCTGGTATTATCTTAACAATTGGTATGTCTGTTGATGCAAATGTTATCATTTTTGAAAGAATAAAAGAAGCCTTGGGCTTAGGTAAAGGAATTGATACAGCAGTTAGTGAAGGATTTAGTTTTAAAGGAGCATTATCTGCAATATTTGATGCTAACATTACAACATTCCTAACAGGTTTAATATTATATGTATTTGGAACTGGACCTATTAAAGGTTTTGCCTTAACTTTAATGATAGGTATCGCTACTTCATTATTTACAGCAATTTTTATCACTCGATTATTTGTTGATGGAGCTGTTGCTAGAGGAGTAGATTTAACTTTCAATACAAATATTTCTAAAAATTGGTTTAAAAACATTAATGTGGAATTCCTAAGAAAACGTAAGATAGCATACGTTATATCTGGTAGTATAATTGTACTAGGCTTGATTTCTATCTTTTCAATAGGATTAAAACAAGGTGTAGACTTTAAAGGGGGACGTTCTTACATTGTTCGTTTTGACAAACCAATGAAAGCCAACGAAGTTGCAGGAACATTAAAAAATGCTTTTGGAACTGCTCCTGAAGTTAAAACTTACGGTTCAGACAATCAATTAAAGATTACTACTGTTTATAAGATAGATGAAGAAGGTAAGCAAGTTGATGAACAAGTTCAAAGTACCTTATACAACGGTCTTAAACCTTATTTAGGTGAAACAACTTACGAAAACTTTAAACCTGGTTTTGAAAAAGCTGGTAGCGGAATTATGAGTTATATTAAAGTAGAACCAACAATTGCCGATGATATTAAGAATGCAGCTTTATTAGCGGTATTAGGATCGTTAATTGTAGTATTCTTGTATATCTTATTACGATTTAGAAAGGTTTCTTTCTCTATCGGTGCAGTAGCGGCGGTTTTCCATGACGTTCTAATAGTATTAGGTGTGTTCTCTATTTTATATAAATTTATGCCATTCGACATGGAGATTGGTCAATCATTCATCGCAGCAATATTAACAGTTGTTGGTTACTCATTAAATGATACCGTAGTTATATTTGATAGAATAAGAGAGTATGCTGATAATAGTAAATCTCTTAGCGCAAAACTAGTAGATAAGGCTTTAAGCAGTACATTAGGTAGAACGATAAATACATCTTTAACTACACTTTTAGTAATGTTAGCTATTTTCTTCTTTGGAGGAGATAGTATCAAAGGATTTATGTTTGCCTTGATTATAGGTGTATTAGTAGGTACTTATTCATCTTTATTTGTTGCAACTCCTATCATGTTCGATGCAGATACTAAGAAAGATAAAGAAGAGATCAAATAACAATATATAGAACATTTACAAAACCGTTTTGCGTAACTGAATTAGTTCAGTAAACCAAGACGGTTTTTTTTATTTAATAGTATATTTACTCAATGAAAATTAAGAAATTACACGACCTTTATTTTAAAGAATTAGTAAGTGCTAACGAGATTAAAACAATAGTTAAGACACTTGCTAAAAATGTTAAGCAAGATTTAGATGAAAATGAAGTGCCACTATTTATAGGTATTTTAAACGGATGTTTCGTTTTTGCAGCAGATTTCATTCGTGAATTTAATAATGATTGTGAAATATCTTTTGTTAAGTTAGCTTCTTATCAAGGTACATCTTCTACTGAAAATGTTAAGAAATTGATTGGTATAGATGAAGATATAACTGGAAGAACAGTAATAATTTTAGAAGATATTATAGATACTGGTACAACGTTACAGGAAATATACGAGATCTTCAGGAGTAAAAATATTAAAGAACTTAAAATTGCAAGTCTATTCTTTAAACCTGATGTATACAGAAAAGAGTTGCATATTAATTATATTGGAAAAAATTTAGAAGACAAATTTATAGTAGGCTACGGGTTAGATTATGATGGTTTAGGTAGAAATCTTCCTGCAGTTTATCAATTAACAACACAACCTAAGATGAAAAACATTGTATTATTTGGCCCTCCAGGTGCAGGAAAGGGAACACAGGCTACTTTATTAAAAGAGAAGTATGATTTAGTTCATATTTCTACTGGAGATGTATTCCGATTTAATATCAAAAACAAAACAGAATTAGGTGTACTAGCAAAAAAATATATTGATGCTGGAGATTTAGTTCCAGATAACGTTACTATTGATATGCTTAAAGCCGAAGTAAATAAAAATTCAGATGCTGCTGGATTTATTTTCGATGGTTTTCCAAGAACTGAATCTCAAGCTAAAGCATTAGATGAATTTCTTGCAGAAAAGAATGAACGAATTAATGGTATGGTTGCTTTAGAAGTTTCTGAAGACTTACTGGTAGAACGAATTCTTGAAAGAGGAAAAACAAGCGGACGTTCTGATGATACTGATGAAGAAAAAATTCGTAACCGTTTTAATGAATACAATACAAAAACAGCTATTCTAAAAGACTTTTACGAAGCTCAAGGGAATTTCTATGGAGTTAATGGTATCGGTTCTATAGAAGAGATTACAGAGCGTTTATCAAAAGTGTTTGATAAGCTATAAATATAAACAAGAGTTCATTATCTCTTTCAATTAATATAATAGCAGTATGCTCTTAATCTTGAGAAACTACTTTAATATTACTTAAAATAATACTTAATAATACACGCATAAGATGACTGAAGGAAATTTTGTTGACTATATAAAAATATATGCCGCTTCTGGAAAAGGTGGCCGTGGTTCTGCACATTTGCATCGTGAAAAATACATAGCAAAAGGTGGACCTGATGGTGGTGATGGTGGTCGTGGCGGACATGTAATATTACGTGGTGATAAAAGCATGTGGACTTTATTTCACTTAAAATTCCAACGTCATTTTAGAGCAGAACATGGTGGAGATGGTGCAAGTAGTAGAAGTACTGGTAAAGATGGTGCTGATGTAATTATTCCTGTACCACTAGGTACTATTATTAGAGATGCTGATACTGACAAAATATTGTACGAGGTTACAGACGAAGAGCAGGAAATTATATTACTAGAAGGTGGTAAAGGAGGTCGTGGAAATTGGCATTTTAAATCTTCAACAAACCAAACACCTCGTTATGCTCAACCTGGTATCGATGGCCTTGATGCTTGGTTTAGAATTGAACTTAAAATCTTAGCTGATGTAGGACTTGTTGGTTTTCCAAATGCTGGTAAATCTACTTTATTATCTGTAATAACAGCTGCGAAACCCAAAATAGCTGATTACGCATTTACTACACTAAAACCTAATTTAGGAATTGTAGAATATCGAAATCATCAAAGTTTTGTAATGGCTGATATTCCTGGTATTATTGAGGGTGCTGCTGAAGGTAAAGGTTTAGGTCATTACTTTTTAAGACATATCGAACGTAATTCCTTACTTCTTTTCATGATTCCTGCAGATAGTGAAGATATTAAAAAAGAATATGAAATTTTACTAAACGAACTCCGTAAGCATAACCCAGAACTATTGGATAAAGATCGTTTGCTAGCTATTTCAAAATCTGATATGTTAGATGATGAGTTGAAGGAAGAAATAAAACAAGAGTTACCTGGGGGAGTCGAAACTCTTTTTATTTCATCTGTTGCTCAAATGGGATTAATGGAATTGAAAGATAAACTGTGGGGTATGTTGAATTAATTGTCTTAATCGACAGTATTTCTTAATTAGTCTATTTTCAATATTCCTCTTAAAATGAATGAGAATATATACAACAATACACATTGGGGAGTTTCATACAAATCATTGTGAAGACTTTTTAATTCGAGAAAAAACAGCGACTAATGAACAACTAATCGCTGTTTTGGATGGTTGTACCATGGGTATAGAATCTGTTTTTGCATCTATGCTTTTTGGTAAAATCCTAAGAAATATCGCTAAAACAAAATTCTATTCAGATTTCATTACGAAGGAAACTATAACTCTTAAAGAAAAACTCAAGGAAATTCTAGAAGACTTGATTGATCAAACAAAAGAGCTAAAAAATCAACTTGGATTAGAGGTTAACGAGTTACTTTCAACTTTAATTATTGGACTAATAAATACAGAAAACGCTACAGCAGAATTTTTAACAGTTGGAGATGGACTTATTTATCATGATGGAAAAATAATAATTTACGACCAAGATGATAAACCTGATTACCTGGGCTATCACTTATCAGAAAATTTCAATGATTGGTTTTATAATCAAAAGCAAAGACTCTCAATAGCTAATTTCAAAGATTTATCAATTTGCACCGATGGTATTTTCACCTTCAGAAACTTGAAAAATACAGCTAAACAAAAATCCGAGACAGAAATTATCACATATTTATTGAAGGATAATGAAGGTGATGAATACGATAACTTTCTCGACAGGAAAGTTTTGACATTAAAAGATAAATGGAATCACTTTGTAACAGATGATTTAGCGATAATTAGAATAATAAATCGATAAGATTTGCCGAAAAACCTATTGCGTAACGACGATTTGAACATTCTTTTTTTCTAACTTAGATATACCTAAGCTACTACTAGGTCTTATCTATTCAGCAACTATTATTCTTTTTGCTGTAACAAAAGTACTTCTCCAATATTGTTCATCTAGTGAACTATAGATAACACCTTTTGAGGTCGTAGCATGAATAAAAATAACGTTATCTTCTTCAATTGAAGTCACAAGCCCTACATGATTGATAGCACCTTTTAATCTAGCAATATTGAAAAATAGCAAATCACCTTTAGTTACACTTTTAATTGCTACTTTTTTGCCTTTAGTACTCATTGCAGCAGATGACCTAGGTAATTGAATGCCATAATTTTTAAATGAAGTGTAAACCAGTCCCGAGCAATCCATTCCTTTTTTTGTAGTCCCTCCTGCTCTATAAGCTATACCATTATAACTATTAGCAAAATTAACTATGGCATCAATCTTACTTTCCTTCGCAGAGGCTTTTGTCTGGCTTTTGAACCATAGAAACGTTAATAGAATTACTAAGAATACAAAAACGAGCTTTTTAAACATGCTATAAAACTCGTTTAGCTTTTAAAAAAGCTCTTTTCCAATATTTTTGACGTAATGAAGTTACAATAACACCTCTTGAACTCGTTGAATGTATAAAACGAATGTCACCATTTTTAATTGATGTTACCAAACCTACATGGTTAACTCTTCCTCTTTTTCTTGAAGTTCGAAAAAAAAGTAGATCACCTCTTTTAACTTTACTCAAAGGAATAACATAGCCTTTCGTATACATCTCTCTTGATGTTCTAGGTAAATCTACATTTCTATGATTAAACGATGTATAAATTAATCCGGAGCAATCCATTCCCCGATTAGTAACACCACCGTATTTATATGGCACACCTTTATAAGATACAGCAGTCCAAACTATTTTATCTGCTAATGAAACACCTGAGTTAGACGTGTTTTGTTTATAAGTCCTCTTTCTTTTTTTTGATGTCACGTTCTTGGAAGAACCACAAGACATTACCAAAAGTGAAATGAATAAAAGAGCAAGTATTTTTTTAATCATAAGTTTATTTTTTTGATTCTTCTACTATTCTTTTTGCTGTTTTTTCAGAAGCTCCTTTTCCTCCTAGCATTTTCTCCAGCTCATAATATGCTATAAATACTTCTTCTCGTACTTCTGGATTTAAAATACGTTGCAATTCTTGTTCCAATTTTTCTAATGTGAATTTATTCTGAATCAATTCAGTAACCACTTCTCTATCCATAACTAAATTTACTAGAGAAATATACTTTAGAGTTACAATCCTTTTTGCTATTTGATAAGACAACCAACTGCCTTTATAGCAAACAACCTGTGGTACTTTAAAAAGTGCTGTTTCTAAAGTTGCAGTACCTGAAGTGACTAAAGCAGCATAAGAAATACTAAGTAGATTGTAAGTCTTATTATCTATAAATTTGATATTGTACGCTTTTAGAAAAGTGTTATAAAACGATTTAGGTTGACTTGGAGCTCCGGCAACTACAAATTGATAATCATTAAAACGCTCAACTAGCGCAAGCATTGTGGAAAGCATTTTAGTTATTTCTTGCTTTCTACTACCAGGTAATAATGCTATTATATTTTTATCCCCTAGGTTATGCGCTTCTCTAAATTCTTTTTCATTAACTAGAGCTCTTCCTGCTATTCCGTCTATTAGTGGATGACCAACAAACTCTACATCATAGTTGTAATTCTTATAAAATTCTTTTTCGAAGGGTAAAATAACAAACATTTTATCCACGTCTCTTTTTATACTCTTCACTCTACCTGCTCTACTTGCCCATACTTGCGGAGAAATATAGTATAACGTTTTAAATTTTTGTTCTTTCGCCCATTTGGCAATCCTAAGATTAAATCCTGAATTATCTATAAAAACAATGGCATCAGGATTAAATTGTTCGATGTCTGTTTTACAAGATTTTATAAATCCAAAAATCTTTTTCAAATTCATTATCACCTCAGCAAACCCCATAAAGGCCCGATCTTTATAGTGACTTACTAATGTACCTCCTACTCCTTTCATCAAATCACCTCCCCAAAACCTAATCTCTGCCCCAGGGTCTTCTTGAAATATTTCTTTCATTAAGTTAGCTCCATGTAAATCTCCTGAAGCTTCACCAGCAATAATATAGTATTTCATTACATAAACTTTAAGATGAATGTAATCAAGGCTGTTGTTATTGAAGCTATTAGTACACCTCTAGCTCTGTAATCTTGATTTTTCCTCAGAAATATAAAGAATACGAATAGATTTGGCATTGCTGCTAATGCTATTACTGGACCAATAATATTGTCTTCTATCACATATTCTAACGTCTCATAGAACCCAAAAGGTGAAACGTATTGTAAGTAAATAAACAACCCACACAATGTTGCAAAAATCGACACCAATATTCCTATCGTAATTTCTTTTTTTACATGTCCCATGAATTCAATTTTTGAATGGCGTGATGCGCTGTTAAATCGAACTGAACTGGAACCACTGAAATATAACCATTCTCCAAAGCCCAAATATCAGTATCTTGACCCTTGTCTTTATTAATAAACTCTCCCGTTAACCAATAATATTCTTTTCCTGTAGGACTTTTACGCTTATCAAAGTTTTCTCTCCAAACGCCATTTGCTTGTCTACAAACTTTTACTCCTTTAATATTATCTTCTTTTAATTTCGGAATATTTACATTTAACACAACTCCGTCTGGCAAACCATTTAAGAGTACATTTAATACAATTTTCTTTATGAAATTTTTAGCTGCTCTGAAATCTGCATGCCAACTATAATCTAACAATGAAAAACCTATAGCAGGAATCCCTTCAATACCAGCTTCTACAGCGGCACTCATTGTCCCAGAATAAATAACACTAATCGAAGAATTTGAACCATGATTAATCCCTGAAACACATAAATCTGGCTTTCTATTCAAAATCTCATTCTTTGCCATTTTTACACAATCTGCTGGAGTTCCAGAACAACTGTATTCAATTTGTGGGCCTTCATCAATAGAAATCGGATTACAATGTAACACATTATTCACCGTAATTGCGTGTCCCATTCCACTTTGAGGGCTGTCTGGTGCGACTACAATTACCTCACCTATTTCATTCATTATTTCAATAAGCATTCTAATTCCTGGCGCTGTTATTCCATCATCATTTGTAACTAAAATCAGTGGTTTTTCTTGCATAGTTTTCTTGTTTAGTTATGAACAAATATACATTAAAAATCAAGCGTCTTTTTTAACATTTTGTAAAGATATTTACGGATAATAAATATGTAAACTTGTATTATGCTAATTTTTAAGTTATGATCCGAGTAGTTATAGTTGTAGTTACGTTTATTCTTTCAGTTCTTTTTTCAAAAGTTTCTGCACAAAAAACAAACAGTGCTGCGCATACTACCGAATCATACAAACAATTTAATTCTTGTTTATTCAATCGGAGTATTTTTGATGTAAAGAAAAAACTAATTTATAAAAATCCTATTGAGATGATATCAAATACACATTCAATGCAAGAAAAATAGGTTTCTAGCCATTGTGACTGCTTAATATCTAGTTATAATTATTACAAAAACAATGATAAAAATGGCTTCACTTTTGGATAGGTAATCAGGAAGAATTTCTTCTATTTGAAGATGTTTCTACAATAACTCAAGGGTTAGCTTAATGTAGAATCAAATGAGCGAGCAATATATTGTTTTTAAAAATGCATTTACTAAGGGAGACAAAAAGAGATAACACTATTAAAATTGGCATTATTTTAGTAGATTAGCATATACCCTTTAATTATATATTAATTTTAAGACTGACGATTTATGAAGATGAAATTTTTATTTCCACTATTACTGTTTACTATATTTATCAGCAGCACTTCGCATGCTTCAACATTTGAAAAAGATCCTGAAAAAGATAAAGTAATTCTTTATGTTCTTAAAAATATTTTAACCAGAGGTCATTATGTTGAAAAAGAATTAAATGATGATTTCTCTGAGCATGTTTATAATGAATTTATCAATGGTCTTGATCCAAGTAAACGCTACTTTACTCAAGAAGATTTGAAAGAATTTTCTCAATTTAAATATAGCATTGACAACCAATTAAAAGATTCAAAAATCGACTTCTATACGTTAGTATACGGGCGTTTTCTTGAAAAGATTAAGGCTGCTAAGTTAACGTATGCAACATTATTAAAGCAACCTTTCAACTACAACAAAAAAGAATCTATAAACATCGATTACAAAAAGATTCCTTTTGCAAAGAATGAAACAGAGTTAATTGATTACTGGCGTAAACAGCTGAAATTACAGATTGTTAGCAGAATCCAAGAAGCTGAAGAACAACAATATGAAAAACATAAAAAAGATAAAAAAGTAGTTCTGAAATCTTTTAAAGTATTAGAACAAGAAGCTCGTAAGGAGGTGCTTAAAAATATGGAAGATTTATACTTGCGTATTGAAGAATTAGAAAATGCTGATTGGTATTCTACATTTCTAAATAGTGTTGTTAGTGCCTTTGATCCTCATACGACTTATATGTCTCCAAGAATTAAATCTCGATTTGATCAAGATATGTCTGGTAAATTAGAGGGTATTGGAGCACGACTTCAGAAAGAAGGCATTTACACGAAAATAGTTGAGTTAGTTTCTGGAGGACCAGCATGGAAACAAGGCGAGTTAGAACCTGGAGACATAATCTTGAAAGTTGCTCAGGGTGACAAGGAACCTCTTGAAATAGTTGGAATGCGTTTAGACGATGCCATTAAATTTATAAAAGGTAAAAAAGGAACAGAAGTTAGACTTACTGTAAAAAAGAAACTAGACGGATCAACCGAAGTTATCTCAATTATTAGAGATGTTGTTGAACTGGAAGAAACATTCGTTAAATCGAGTGTAGTTGAGAAAGGTGGAAAAAAATATGGCGTTATTAACCTTCCTAAGTTTTACATTGATTTTAACGATATAAACAAAAGAAACGCTGCTAGTGATATGAAACTAGAAATTGAGCGTTTGAAAAAAGAAAATGTAGAAGGCTTAATAGTAGACTTGAGAAATAATGGCGGCGGTTCGTTAAAAACAGTAATTGATATAGGTGGTTTGTTCATCAAAAAAGGACCTATAGTACAGGTGAAATACAGAAATGAACCAGCGGTTATAAAAAATGACACAGATTCTAAAGTTCAATGGAAGGGTCCATTAGTTGTTATGGTTAACGAAATGTCTGCTTCTGCTTCAGAAATTTTTGCTGCGGCAATGCAAGATTATGGAAGAGGTGTAATAATTGGTGGAAAACAAACTTATGGTAAAGGAACAGTACAAAATGTGCTTCCATTGAATTATTATGTAAAGAAATATCCAGACGATTTAGGTGCATTGAAGATGACTATTCAAAAATTTTACAGAATTAATGGTGGGTCGACACAAATAGAAGGTGTGTATTCTGACATTGCAATTCCAGACCGTTATAGTTATATGGAATTTGGAGAACGTGACTTAGAAGGTGCTTTGCCTTGGGATAAGGTTAAAAAAGCCAATTATAGCAAAATCAATTCTTATGTAAATTTCAATGAAGTAATTAGCGATAGTAAACAGCGTATTAATGCAAATCCTAAATTTATTTCTATTAATGAATACGCAAAATGGCTAAGAAAAAATCAGGATGATAATGATTATGCACTGAGCTATAACGATTACAAATTAGACACAGAAAGCCGTCAAAATGAAAGTAAGAAGTTTAAAGATATCTTTAAATTTGAATCTAATTTAAACTTTACTTCTCCAAAATATGAATTTTCTTTATTTAAGAAGGATACTGTTTTGAAAGATAAACGCATGGCTTGGCACAAGAATATGAGAAAAGATATCTATTTAGATGAAGCTCTAAACGTATTAAGTGCTTTAAAAATGAAAGAAAATTATGAGTTAGTTAAAAAATAACAACTAACTGAATTAAATATAAAAGGGTGAGATTAAAAAATCTCACCCTTTTATATTTTTACTCGTTCCAGACTTTAATTAGTTAGGTATTTTATGTTTAAACTAAAAACACTACTATTCAAGCTAGTATTAGCTTTGAATTATACCAATGTAATACGAACTACTATACCTTCATTAGCTCTAATATTGAAAACAGTATTATCTTCAAAAATGAAATACTGCCCTTTTATACCCACTAATTTTCCTTTGTAAGACAACTCCTTCTTTATATTTAGACTTTTAGGTTTTTCTGGGTATTGCGCTACAGGAAAATTAATATTGGTTTCTTTATTGTTTTCTACAATATAGTCTTTAGCTTCCTCTGGAATAAACTCTTTTAATCGCTCGTACCAGTCGATTAAATTAGCATCCTCGATGTCATTCTTCAACATCTTACGCCAATTCGTTTTATCTGCTACGTGTGCTTTTAAAGCGACTTCAGTAATTCCTGCTAAATAACGATTTGGTGCCTCTACTATTTCTAATGCTTCATGAGCACCTTGATCTATCCAACGCGTTGGAACTTGTGTTTTTCTCGTAACACCTACTTTTACGTTACTAGAATTTGCTAAATACACCACATGCGGTTGTAACTGCACTTTTTTCTCGTAAGCTAAATCTCTATCTTCTTCGTCTAAATGTGCTTTACTCAATTCAGGCCTCATAATCCAATCTCCTGCATTTGGCGTTTCAAAAAAGCAAGACTTACAGAATCCTTGACGATAAATTTCTTTTTCTTTACCACAACACAAGCACTCGTAGGTAACGAAATGTATTTCAATTTCTTTATTAAGCAATTGATTTACATTAATAAAATCAGATTTCATATCTAAATAATACTGAACTGTATCGAGATATTCTGTTCTCATTTTTTTTAAAACACCTGTGTATTGCATATCGTAAAATTTACTATTTTTAGCCAACAACAAACTTACAAATTCAAGCTTAAACTATGCCGCTTCAGTTTATAAATTCTATTATATCTTGGTTTCTAAAAAAAAGAAAACATCAAATAGAACTCTTTTTAAAGTATCCAACTGATGTTCAGGATGAATTACTCATAAAACTGATTTCTACTGCTAAGCATACGGAATTTGGAAAAGCTAAAGATTTTTCTTCCATACAATCTTACACAGATTTTACAAATAACGTTCCTATTCAAAAATATGAAACCATAGAGCCTTTAATTGAACGTTGTAGAAAAGGAGAGCAAAACCTTTTTTGGCCATCGAAAATTAAATGGTTTGCAAAGTCTAGTGGAACGACTAATGCTAAAAGTAAATTCATTCCCGTTAGTGACGAAGCTCTTGAAGGATGTCATTTTAAAGCAGGAAAAGATATGCTTTGCCTGTATATAAACAATAACGAGGATGCAAGATTATTTACTGGTAAAGGTTTACGATTGGGAGGTAGCTCTGCTATTTATGAAGACAACGATACTTACTTTGGTGATTTGTCCGCTATTATTATTGAAAACATGCCTTTTTGGGCCGATTATAGTTCTGCTCCAAAACAAGAAGTTGCCCTAATGGGAGAATGGGAAACAAAAATGGATGCCATTATTGAAGAAACGATTAACGAGAATATTACAAGTCTTGCGGGCGTGCCTTCATGGATGCTGGTTCTTTTAAATAGAGTCCTTGAAAAAACAGGAAAAAAACATATTCTTGAAGTATGGCCTAATTTGGAAGTTTACTTTCATGGGGGCGTAAACTTCAAACCTTATAAAGAACAATACAAAAAATTAATTCCTAGAAGTGATTTCAAATATTATGAAACATATAATGCTTCTGAGGGGTTCTTTGCTATTCAAGATAGAAATAATTCGGATGAATTATTATTGATGCTTGACTATGGAATTTTCTATGAATTTATTCTAATGAATAGTTATGATGGAGAAAACTCAGAAGCTGTTCCTTTATCAGAAGTAAAGAAAGGTATTAATTACGCTGTGGTAATAACAACTAATGGTGGATTATGGCGCTACTTAATCGGAGATACTGTTAAATTTACCTCAACTGCTCCATATAGAATTAAAATTACAGGACGTACGAAACACCACATTAATGTTTTTGGTGAAGAATTAATTATTGAAAATGCTGAAGAAGCATTAAAATCTGCATGTGAAAAAACTAAAGCTGTTATTAAAGATTACACAGTTGGCCCTGTATTTATGAACGGTAGAGATAAAGGTGCACATGAATGGATTATTGAATTTCAGAAAGCTCCTGAAAACGTACATTTTTTTACTGAAATGCTTGATAATGCCTTGAAAAATTGTAACTCCGACTATGAAGCTAAACGCTACAATAATATTACTTTAAATATTCCCATAGTTCGCGAAGCAAGAGAAGGTTTATTTTATGATTGGCTGAAATACAAAGGGAAATTAGGCGGACAACATAAGGTTCCACGATTATCTAATAAACGAGATTTCATTGAAGAACTTAATATCCTTTAATTGCTATGGAGTCTTTCTTTTTACATCATGCAAATTTACTTTTAGAAAACCAGGAAATCACTTCTGCTTTAGAAGAAATCGCAATACCTAAACATTTTAGGAAAGGGGAATTAATGCATGTTTCTAATAGTATTTGTAAACATTTTTTCATAATCACTTCAGGTATCTCTAGAGTATTCTATTATAAAGATGGAAAAGATGTTACCGTTCATATTGCACAAGAACAAGAAAGTATTACTGCTATTGATAGCTTCATTCAACGTGGAAAAAGTAAATATAATATCGAAGCTCTAGAAGACATAGACTGTATTACAATTTCAAGAGAAGATATAGAAACTTTAGCTGCTAAAAGTCATGAATTTGAACATTTCGGGAGGCTATTTCTGGAAAGTATATACATTGAACTAGCAGAAAGAATTGATAGCTTATTATTACACATCTCTCATGAACGTTATGAAGATTTATTGAAGAAAAAGCCAGAATTATTTAATAGAGTACCGGCTAAACATTTAGCTTCTTATTTGGGTATGACTCCTGAAAACTTCAGTCGAGTTAGAGGAAAATAACGATACCATAATATTGACTTAATTATTCTCAATAGAACAATTAATAACTAAATCGCTTACGAATATATACGTTAATTAGGCTAATTTATATTTATGTATCCTAGTTTAAAATGATTAACATACATTGCTTGTAAATTATCTATAGTATATTAGCGATGTATAAATTTTTAGTCTCTTTATTTTTCCTTCTCTCTTCTATAAATACTATTTCTCAGGTTTATGTTGTCGATAATAATCTTGTATATTTTCATGACAAAGTTATTGAAGGTGCAGATGCAGATAGTTTTGATGTTTTTTACCAGAAAACAAATTACGCTAGAGATAAAAATGCAGTGTATTTTAAAGGCAAGAAAACAATGTATGATGTAAATTCATTTATTATTCATGAAGCAAAAAACAGAGTAAGAGAATATTTTTCAGATAAAAATGATATTTATATATACAACTATAACGTTAAAACCTTCTTACCCATTGGCTCCTCTTCTCCTGATTATTTTTCATTTGAAAACGAAAAAATAGCCACTGATAAAAATTCTATTTTTTGGAATGGTATCAAACTACTAAATTCTGATTCGAACTCATTAGAAATAATCTCAAAAGAAATATTTAGAGATCAGAACCATGTATACCTGAAAAACTATACACTTCCTATAGATGTTGAGCAAATGCGTTTTTTTACTGATGATAATAATCGTATTAAATATATTGGAGATCATACTAAAATATGTAATGAATATGGTGCGTGTTATACTATGAACATCGAAGCATTTCAACAATTAACTTACAGCTACGCTAAAGACACTAGAAAAGTACTATACCGTAATCGATATCTAAATGCTGATGCTAAGACTTTTCACATACCAAAGCCTGAAATGAATAATTATGCCAAAGATAAGAACACTGAATTTTATGCTGGCAATGCTTTTCCTATACAAATTCCCGAAAAACACCTCATTAATAGTACTTCACTACAAAAATATTATAACAGACTAAAAAAGAAATTAAATTCAGCATTTACAAACAGAAAAACTAAAAAGAAAAACACAGATAAACTACCTATAATTTACACTTTTCCTAATTCTGGAAATACGACAATTAAAAAGGGAAAGAATATTTACATGAATGATGAGCTATTAAGTTTTATAGACGCAGCTTCTTTTATCATTTTTAATAATGATTATGCCAAAGATAAAAATCACGTTTACCTTATTTATGAAAGTTCAAAAAGTGTAAGTTTCAATAGTATTAAAAATGCTGATCCTAATACCTTCAAAATTATAGAAAACGATTTTGATGCATATTCTAGTGACAAGAATTCGGTGTACCATCATTTAAATATTATAGAAACAGCAGATCCGACTACTTTCGAGGTTATAAATAAAACTATTAGTAAAGACAAAAACACTCTTTTTTTCAACGGGAAGAAGCTTAAAAATATAAAGCCTTCTCATAATAATACTTTTCAAAAAATAGATAAAAGATATTATCGTTACGGAAATAAAATATGCTACATATCCTATGATGGTAATAACGCTATAGTAAGTGATGATTTCAGTCAATTTAAAGTTTTAAACTACTACTATGCACTTAATAATAAAAGTCTTATTTACAAAGGGAAACACATTGGTACTTTAAAGAATGAGGAAGTTATTTCTGAAGCAAACGGTCATTACCTAATAACTTCTAACAATACTATTTACTATTATGGAAGTAAAATAGAGCTTAAAAAAAGTAATTGGTTACGCAAACTAGGAAACACAAGTTACTTAACAGATGGGCACCTAATATATACCAAATCCATGGAAAAACTACCCAATGTAAACCTGACATCATTACATACTGCTATTGGTTATAACGAATACTTAGTATTTAGTAATGGCACAGCTATGTATAACGATACTTTAATTACCGTGGATATGGAAACTTTTGAGCAATTTAGACTGTATTATGCAAAAGATAAAAACCACGTGTACTATAGCGGGAAAAGGACCAATTTAGATTCAAAAACTTTTTTAAAATATAATGGTAATTTCACTTCTGATAAAAACGGAGTCTATTACTATAATTCTTTAATTCCTGAAGCAGATCCTGGAACATTTAACGTGTTTTATGAATATGGATTTGATAAAACTAATTTTTATTACAGAGGAAAAATAATTCCTAGATCTGCAATAAACTTAAGAGATTAAAAACATGAAAAAAGTATTAATTCTTATAATTATTCTAAAGTCTACACTTTCTTTTGGACAAGTAAGTAATGAAAAACAGACATATTCTGATTGTAAATACCTGAACACTCCTAATTACATCGTAAATAAAATCAATGTTTACTTTGAAAAGTGTGCTATACATAGAAAGGTAAATGTAATACCTATAGCATTAAAAACATTAGGTAAATCTCTAGCTCATGATGGCAGAAATATATTTTACAATGGCATTCGTATTAATATTAAACCTAAAAACCTGAAACCTATTTTTGCAAACAGATACGATCTTATCTGGATAAATAATAATTCTATTTATAAAAACACCACAAAATTAAACACTATCGATTATGATACTTTTGTAACTTTAGATAGAGGTTCATACACAAAAGACAAAGCACGTGTGTTTTATTTAGGAACGTTAATTAAAGGAGCTGATCCTAAAAGTTTCGTAAGTCAATATCCTCTTAGCTACGATAAAAATTTCGTGTACTCAGGAACCAAAAAAATAAAGAAAAAAGGATACCTAAAGTCTGTAAACGGTTATTTCTTTAAAGATCATCGAAACGTTTATACAACTACTTCAAGTTATGATAACTCCTTAAAATTGATGCTTAACTTAAAAAAAGAAAACTGTATTTCAATAAAAGGTTCTAAATATGGAATTATTAATGATACTCTTTTCTTTTTAGATAGAAAAACTAAAATTACTAACCTTATAGCCGAACATATTAATGTTATCGATAATGATCTTTTAACTTACAAAAACACACTCATTTATAGAGGTTATACAACTGAGAAAATTGACACGCATTCTTTACGTGTAATTGAAGGAAATTCTGACTATCGAAAAATTATCTCCGATAAAAATAGAACTTATAAAATAAGTATTGAACGTGAATATAATAATCCAAATTATATTCAAATAGTCCCAATTGAACCAAAACCTGAGAAAGAAATTACTTACAATACGCACTATGATAAAACACAGTTATTTTACGATAAAACCCATGTATTCTTAAATACACAACCTTTAGCCAAAATAGAATTCTTCGTTGCTAAAGGAATTGAAAGGCCTAAAGATATGGAAATCGTTTCTGTGCTTAAAGGGTATAGACCTGGTTGTAGCCAAGATCATACACCAGGTAGTAATTACTATATTTTAAAAGACACTAAAGGTTTTTGGGAATTTAAATTGAGTAGAGAAAACACATTAAAATACATTGGTAAAACCTATAAATTTTAAACCCTAAGTTTTGTTTCTGCTATGATTAAAAATTTCATCTTCATATATTTCATTTTTACTGGGGTTACTTTAAGGGCTCAAACTCATACCATACGAGAAAATAAATACATAACAACCACCTTAACTTTATTCGTTGATACTACTAATAAAATAGATGCTACCGATACTTCTAATATTGGCTTCATTATAGAAACAATAAAACAAAATAAAGCGAATATAAAATCTTCCATCGATACTGTGTTCTTTACGAAACGTTTAACTGAAAGACCAAAATCCTCTTTTGAATATAAGCTAAGTCGTATTAAAACAAATGGAAAAAACACCTATAAACACTACCTTGTATATGATTCAACTCCATTTAAATCTTATAGTTTGCCTAAAGATTCTATAGTTTTAAATGGACATTATAAAATAATTGACGAGTTGAAGCCTCAACGAAATGAGCCTTATTATTTTTCTTTTGAAAAAACATATGAAACCCAAGAAAAGCCAGTAAAGAGCGAAGGTGATTGGTGTGGTTGCTGTTCTAATTATGCTTTACCTTATTATGACTTTAGCAACTTTAATACCTCTGGCTATTTTTCTGACGGATTAAAAACAGGTAAATGGCTATTTTTTGACCATGGTTTTGCTAGAACTGAAGAACATTATAGTGAAGGTATTAGAAATGGTTTGTATACTGTATTCGATAGAAATAAGAACATCTTGTTTGAAACAACTTTTAAAAATGGTACTGGAATGGAACACATGTATAAAAGTTCGGGAACATTATACCATATTAAGTTTTTTAAAAATGGAATTCTGGATTACACTAAACCTTATACTATTTTCTATGAAAATGGTAAAGCTGCTGTTATATATGACTATCCTAATAATGTTTTGAAAAAATATTATCGAAATGGTTTTTTATTCAGTGAACAAGAATTTACAATACAAAATAATGTCTTAATTTTTCATGGTGTTTTAAAAGGTTACAGTGAAAAGAAAGTTGGTGAGCTTAGAGAAAAAACCTTATACAAGGATAACACACTATTATCTAGAACCTTGTATAATTACAAAAATAAAATCACAGAAATACATACACCTAACTCAGACCAATTTTATAACAAAGGTAAACTAGTAGAAATTCATTCGAAAGAAATGATTCAATATTTCAAAAAGGGAAAATTAATTAAAACTATACATCGAAATTAAAACCTAGAATTTAGATGGAGATTATCTCATTATATTCAAATACACTGAGGTTGAACTTTTACTCCAATCATTTTTATTCTATAATATTTTCATCTGCTAAAATGACCTATAGCACTGCTTATAATACGTTGTATCCTTTATCCAGTTCGGACTACAAGTGTACGTCTTGTCCTTTTCTTCATAGGATATTTCGTATAAACCTCCTCTATTCCTTCTATAATAGATAGTTATATTCTCAAAACCTTCAAAAACCATTAAATTAAATAAATCACATGGTTTAAAGGGATTAAAAGTCCCTTCTAATAACCACTTTCTAAAGTTAGAAATTGATGACGATATTGAGAAAAATTCATAGTAATGAAAAAAGATAGCAATTTGATTACCTGTTTTATCAGTTGATTTTATCGTAAATATAAAATCTCCACTCCCTGTACGCTTTTTGTCCTTACTAATATTAATTTCATGTTTGGTATTTATTGTATTATTCTTATAGGCCTTTAAAAGGTATGGTTCTTCTTTTCCAAATGCATTTTGTTTGTAGTATAAGCTGTCTACATAATAATTATCTTTAACTTTTCTAGTTTTTATTTTTATAGTTATACTATCATTTAGCTTAGTATAAAATTCTTCTTTAATTATATTTAAAAAATCATCATAAATATACTTATACAACTTCTTTCCTTTCTTATAAAATTCTTTTGAGCCTAGAAGTTGAGGGTAACGATCATATTTTATGTACGCGCCTTCTAAAGTATCATTTACATAATTACACACATATCTATTAAATGTATCATATCCCATTTCTTTTCCATTTTTCAAACCATTAATATACGTAGTCGTTCTAGCTAACGCTCCATTGAAATAATGATACTTATTCCACTTTCCATATCGAAGTCCTTTTACAAAAACCCCTTCCTCTTCAAGTTTATTGAATCTTAATATTTTAGACTCTCCTTGTCTATAACCATCTTTGAAATGAGAAAGCTCTTTTTTCCAATTAGTCATATAACTTGTATAATTAATTTTATAATATCCATGTAATGGAACACTATCCTTAGTAAATACTTGATTATTGACTGTGTATGTATTGTGTGATTTTATACTTTTCTGTCCAAAAACCCTCAAATTATTCAATAAAAAAACAGAATAAAAGAACACAACTACTTTAAAATATAACCTCATAATAATATTTATGTATCGTACTATTAATAAAGTTACTACAAATTTCTAGCCTTAGGTTTGCTAAATATATATTCGTTAAACATCTCTCAATAATTGTTACGTTTTAAAGAGGAATGAAAATTTTGGACTGGTTATATTTGGAGGGTACATTATGTAGATTGAATTGTTAGTTCATTCAATTTATTTCGATTTAGTATTTCTTGATAATTGTTAAGCTATGAGAAATATTGCAGCCGTAATTTTGATAAAAAGAAACAGTATATGTTTATTTCAAATAAGTTGAGTGAATTCTATCATAATAATAATCTTGCAAAAGATGGCGGCGAAGAGGATTCTTATTTTTATTTAAAATTTAGGCTGTTCAAATTAAAACTCCCAAATTCTGATTTCAGAAAGAAAGTAGTTTACCTTCATGATATCCAACATATTCTATACGATTGTGATGTTACTTGGAAAGGAGAAGCTTTTGTTGCTGGGTGGGAAATCGCTACTGGTATTTGGAAATATTTCCCTCTTGGTACTATGAGTTTGTGGGCTACAGGTTTTAGTTTTTTACTTCACCCTAAAGAAGTGCTAAGAGGTTACAAACAAGGTTTACTGTGCAACGGTATCATCGATCTTAAAATTTCAAAGAAAGAGATTTTAAAACTCTCTATCTCTGATGTAAAGACCTTAATTAAGCGAAAACAACCTAAACAATTTAATTGGTTTATTTTTCTATTCTGGATATTAACTGCTGAAATAGTTGTTTTCTTTCCATTAATTTTGAGTTTGATTGTAGTATTCTACTTCTCTAAATAATCTACTGAGTATTCTTTCTAATTTCATAAAAACAATATTACAATGTAGTTAACATACACAGTAAATTAATTTACACGCTTGGGTATAATAAAACTTTCATGAAGCATCACAGTTGGCTTCTATTTATTCTTTTGTTTTTAAAGTAATGGGTAACTTATATTGTACTTGTACGGGTATTCCTCTTTTTGTGGCAGGAAAAATTACAGGTAAATTTGCTACTGAATTTTCAATGGCCGTTGTTAAATCAGGAATTCTAATATCCAACTCCTTTCTCTTTTCTATAGCTGTAACTTTAATATTTCCTTGAGTGTTTATCAATAATGTTAACAGTATAGTTTCATCGAGTTGCACTTCAGATGTTAATGAATATTCTTGAAGATTCTTAGTTAATATGCGTTGTATAGTTGATCTAAAACACGAGGTTTTATCTACGTCAAATAATTCTTTGCACGCTTCAAACGAGGGTGAAGTATCGACTGTAGTAAAATCGATAACCTCTTGTTCATGCGTATTCTTCTTTTTAAAAAAAGTATCACAAGAAGTTATTACTACTAGTGTAATTAATAAAAGAAAAAATCTTATCAATGCTTCTGTTAATTTGAGAAGGAAAAGTACAAATTTTATCCTATAAAATACTCCTTTATAAAAAGATAGATTTCCCTTTAAATTAAGGGCGAAATGATCATCTAAAAAACCTCCTTTTAACGGTTAAATTACTGATAATCTGACATTAATTTTGCTGTAATAAAATCATAAAACCTAACTACATTATGAAATATCAACCTTTAAAAATAGTGTTATTTGTTCTAATAAGCATGAGTCTTATTCACTGTAAATCAATTAAAATCAGTAAAACAGATAAGATTGCTCCTACATTATCTATGGGTGCTTATACACAAGGACTAAAAAAGAAAGCCGTTGTAAAATCTGATGAAATGCCAAAGAAGATTTTAGTTGCTGAAGATGAAAAAGTTTTCTGGATTGCAAGCAGTTCAGATAAAGGAGGTTTAAAAAAATTAGACATCGAAGTGGTGTCAGGTGGCTTATTACGAAATAACAATAGATTATCTCAAAAAGTTGAAAAACAAAACGATACCACAGCCTCAGGCTTAAGTAAAGTTGGTATATTAATAGCTGGTGAACTTCAATTTGATAGCCCAACTTCAAAAATAATTTTAAAATCTAAAGCTTCTGATTGGGCTGGTAATACAACCTTTACTCCTACTGTAAGTATTGAACGAGTTCCTAAGCCTGTTGCCAGACTTTCTGCAAGTAAAATAAGAATTCAACGTGGTAAAAGTGTACAATTAAATTATGAAACAGAGCATGCTACCAAAGCTCTTTTAAATACAAGTCTATTAACCACATTAAACGGACAAAGAACTGTAACACCAAATACAACTACCCGTTATATTTTAAAAGCAGAAAATGAAGTAGGTGTTGCAAGAGATACTCTAACTATTGTTGTAATACAACCTCCAACTGCACCACAAATAGTATCATTTACTACAAGTGCTTCAAAAGTAAAAAAAGGACAACGAGTTACCTTACGTTGGAATACTACAAATACAAATCGTATTAAAATTTTTAAAAATAATTCTCAAATACACAATGTTACTTCAGCTTCAGGATCAAAAAGAATAACATTAAACACGTTGGGTATTGCTAATTTTAAATTAGAAGCTTCTAATAATTCAAGTACTGTATCTAGAAAATTGTCTGTAGAAGTAGCTCCAGATACTAATTGCTTTTCATATCCTTATGTAGGAAACTTTTCTGTTTCTCTAAGAGATCATACTGCTGTTGTATACGAATATCCTCCAAGTAACTTATACCAAGGACAAAGAATAACATCTATTAAAAATCCTTTTAATGTCGATGTTTTATTAAACATTAGCGGTAGAGAACAAACTATTAGAGCTGGGCAAACCACAACCTTCTTTAACGGATTGGGTGTAGGAGGAAGATGGATTTTACTTGTTCCAAACCCACAACCTGCTTTTGTAAAATTAAAAGTATGTACTCAACGTAATTAAACTTGAAAAAAAGCTCAGTCTGCTATGACTGAGCTTTTATTTACTTACTTTTTCTCTTAATTAATCTTTCTATTTTATTTCAAACGAAATAGGTAAGGTATATGCTACTTTAACTTTCTTCCCTTTATGCTTTCCTGGTTTCATTACAGGTAATTTATTTATCATTTCGGTAGTGTGTTCTTTTAAAACTGAATGAGGAGCTCTAGCTTCAACGTCAAAAACTGAACCTTCTTTATTTATTTTAAACTGTACATAAATTCTAGTTTTACCTTTCTTTAAATCTAATGTATTGGCTAACTTAAAATCAAAATTATCCAAAACAAACTTTCTCATATTCTTATGAAAACAATCTCTATCTCCTTCTGAGCATCCAGGAAAAGTCGGTACTATATCTAATTTAGAAAATGGTATTAAATTTCCTTTTTTGTGTTCCTTTTTCTTAGCGCTATTTAATTCATTAACATTTAAAAATAAAACCTTTCTACCATTATCGCCTTCAAAAATTTTCACTTTATCAGACCTTGTTTTTCTTTTCTTCACAAAAGCTGTAAACTCTTCCAATTCTTCTTTCGTTATTTGCTTCGAACTGTATTCTTTGCCTTCTGGTTGTTCTGGGCCAATTAAGATATCCATATAACTTTTTTTCTTGAGTATACCTGTAAAGAAAGCTCCATTTTCGTCAATCATAGTTGCATTAGTTTCTTGTTTTTCTAACAACTCATTTACATTCTCGGTATTCTGAGCATATGAGTTATAACATAGCATGATGAATAATACTGGTAGTACAACTAAAAATTTTAACTGCTTGTTTTGTTTTGATTTGTTTTTCGTTATCATAATTATTCTTTTTTTTATTAATGAACTTTTGTGAAATTGGTTAACAAATGAAATATTTTCTACTTGAAAAATTTCAGATAATAAATTATTTATATATACTTTCTTCTCTGTATTTTTACTCACTTCAGCATCTGAAATAAATTCATGAATAAGAGTAATTCTTTGTTGATACATCCATATCATAGGGTTAAACCACATAAATACTTTTAGCAATTCAAATACTAACAAGTCAATTGTATGTTTTTGCTTAACATGAACTAATTCATGCTTAATAATTTCATCTCTTTTCGTCTCTTTTATTGTTTCTCCTAAAAAAATAAAATTAAAAAAAGAGAATGCTTGACTGCTGTCTGATAGTAGGATTAATCGATAGTTTCCTTTATTGATAGATACATTAGTACGGATCAACTTTAATATTTTAACTAATTTGAATACAAAAAAGCTTAGCGAGATTAAACAACCTAAAATAAATAATGCCGTAACATAATTTATTGACTGATACCATGGTTGTTGTTCAATTAAGTATTGTGGTGATAGTATTATCTCTGGTAATAAAAAGGAATATTCTGTTGCTATTACCTCTTTAATTTTTGTCACTTTTACTAACGGTAAAATAAAAGATAATACGAACGTGCTTAATAAATATATTCTGTTTTTAGTGAAAAAAGTTTCTTTACTTAAAATAGTATCATAGATAAAGACACATAATACTTGAAACAATATAACCTGTAAAAAATAACTCAGCATGGCTACTTCTTTTTAGGGTTTATTTCTTTCAAAATATGTTCTAGTTCTGAAACATCAAGCTTATTTTCTTTCATAAAAAAAGAAACCATACTCTTAAAAGATCCACCAAAATATCCGTTCATCAATTTATGTAAGCTATGATTACTATACACTGCTTTTTCTACCAATGGAAAATATACATAACCTCTACCCTTTGCTCGATGCCCAACAAATTCTTTAGTCTCTAAAATCCTAACAATCGTTGAAACTGTATTATAAGCTGGCTTTGGCTCAGGAAGTTTTTCTATAACCTCTTTTACAGATCCTTCTGAAAGCTGCCATAATACTTGCATTATTTGCTCCTCTGCTTTTGTTAACTGCTTATTCATAAGATATTAATTTTTACAAATATAACTAAAAAATTAGTTTAAACTAATTTTTTAGTTATAAAGTAACAAAATAAGTTCTAAAACGTCTTTATAATATATAGCTTCAATACTTATACTTATGGATATAGCACTCACCTTAATAGGTTTATTTTTTGTTTTCTTAGGATTAATAGGTTCATTTCTTCCTGTACTCCCTGGACCTATAACAAGTTGGTTCGGTTTATTCTTACTGTATTCAACTAAAGCAATTCCCAAAGATTGGTCATTCTTGTCTATCACTTTTATAATAGCCTTACTGATTTTTTTTCTTGACTATTTTATTCCAGCTATTGGAACGAAAAAATTTGGTGGTACAAAATATGGTATCTATGGAACTACTATTGGCTTAATAATTGGTTTATTGTCGCCAATTCCTTTCGGTATTTTAATCGGTGCATTTGGAGGTGCTTTAATTGGAGAGTTATTATATGATAGTTCTGATACTAACAGAGCATTAAAAGCCTCATTTGGAGCTTTCCTTGGTTTTTTAAGTTCTGTTGCTATTAAATTTTCAATAGCATTCGTTTATTTAATCTTATTCATAGTAAAATTATGGGAGTATTGGAATATCATTTTTTAACTTAAAATTTAGTGCAAAAAAAAAGCAACCCATATCTGGGAAGCTTTCCATTGGTTAACAAAACCATGGCAATTTCTTGCCGAACAACACAACTAAATGCTGTTTACAATAAAACAGCCTGCAAATATACGCGATTTAAAGTTACCGCCAAACTTTTTATTTCTTTTTTTCTGTTTTTAAAGAAATCATACCATTGCTTAGTTATGCAATAGATTGTATCTTTACACCTTTAAATAATTTAACACATATTATATCAATGCAATTATCAGAACAAGAAGTTGTACGTAGAGAAAAACTTACTAAGTTACGTGAGTTAGGTATCAATCCTTATCCAGCAGATTTATATCCTTTAAACATCAATTCAAAACAGATTAAACAGGATTTTGAAGAAGGTAAAAAGGTTGTTATCGCTGGTAGATTAATGTCTCGTCGTATCCAAGGAAAGGCTTCTTTTGCTGAATTGCAAGATAGTGAAGGTCGAGTTCAGGTATATTTTAATCGTGACGAAATATGTACGGGTGAAGATAAAACACTTTACAATGAAGTTTATAAGAAACTTTTAGACATAGGTGATTTTGTAGGAATTGAAGGGGAATTATTTAAAACCCAAGTTGGTGAAACCACAGTAATGGTTAAAAACTTCACATTATTAAGTAAAGCTTTAAAGCCATTGCCACAGCCAAGAACAGATGAAGACGGTAAAGTATATGACGCATTTACAGATCCTGAATTACGATATCGCCAACGCTACGTTGATTTAGTTGTAAACCCACAAGTAAAGGACGTCTTTGTGAAAAGAACGAAGCTCTTTAACGCTATGCGTCAGTTTTTTAACGATGCTGGATATTTTGAAGTTGAAACTCCAATATTACAACCTATACCAGGTGGTGCTGCTGCAAGACCTTTTGTTACTCATCATAATTCTTTAGATATTCCTTTATACATGAGAATTGCTAATGAATTATATCTGAAGAGACTTATAGTGGGTGGATTTGACGGTGTTTATGAATTCTCTAAAAACTTCCGAAATGAAGGTATGGACAGAACTCATAATCCAGAATTTACCGCAATGGAAATTTACGTTGCTTACAAGGACTACAACTGGATGATGGAATTCACAGAGAAATTATTAGAGCATTGTGCTATTGCAGTTAATGGAACTACTGAAGCTACTTTTGGTGAACATAAAGTAGATTTTAAAGCACCTTATGCTAGAGTAACAATGGCAGAAGCTATAAAACACTTTACTGGTTTTGATATTAATGATAAAACTGAAGAAGAGTTATTTGAAGCTGCTAAGGGAATGGGTATTGAGGTTAATAAAACCATGGGTAAAGGAAAACTAATTGATGAAATCTTTGGTGAAAAATGTGAAGGCAATTATATACAACCAACATTTATTACTGATTATCCTAAAGAAATGTCTCCTTTATGCAAAGAACATAGAGATAATCCAGAGTTAACTGAACGTTTTGAATTAATGGTTTGTGGTAAAGAAATAGCTAATGCTTATTCAGAATTAAACGATCCTATAGATCAGCGTGAGCGTTTTGAAGAGCAACTTAAGCTTTCAGAAAAAGGTGATGATGAAGCTATGTTTATAGACCAAGATTTTATCAGAGCTTTAGAATATGGTATGCCTCCTACCTCAGGGTTAGGTATTGGTATGGATCGTTTAATTATGTATTTAACTAATAATCCATCTATTCAAGAAGTTTTATTCTTTCCACAGATGAAACCTGAAAAGCAAGCTCCTTCTGTTGATTTAAATGATGACGAAAAAACTGTATTTGCTATTATCCAGAAAGCTGAAAAATTACTTCTTAGTGATCTGAAAATACAATCTGGACTGAGTAATAAGAAATGGGATAAAACAATTAAAGGTTTAACAAAAAATAAACTGGCTAAAGTTGAAAAAACAGAAGAGGGATTATTTGTCGAATTAATCTAAAATTTCTGAACTATATAAAAGTAAAAAGAGCAATCAAATTTGATTGCTCTTTTTTGTAATACTAACTTCAAAAAAGTTATTTTTAATGAAATACTTTGAGTTCGCGTATAGCAACCAATCCAAAATCTTCTGAATTCTTTGATTTTTTTCCTTTTACAGATTGTAAATAACAGCCTGCCTTAAAATAATTTTCTTTGGCAGCAGCTTTCTTAGAAGTAAATATTGTTCTTATTCGATTACCACTATTATTTAATTCATATAGCTTTACAATACTGTTCTTGTAAGTTAACTCCAAATACAATTCTTTACCTAAAGTTAAATTTCCTACGGACTTTCCTCCTCCTTCAAGTACTTCTGTTACATAACCATTGATTCTAAACGTAACATTCCCCGTCTTTTGATAAGCTTTACCTTGACACTGTATTCTAATTACATCATCAAATTTATCAGTTTTATCGTGTATTTGTCCAAAACACACTTTTCCCGATTGAGGTAATTGATCAACTCTTACTCTCCATTTCATTTTATGTTCCTTATTGGTTGTACCATTCCAATAAATATTAGCGTTCCCATTAGCAGTTAATTCTCTTAATTCTGATCGAGGATTACCAGAACCACTTGATGTAGGATTTCCTGTATAAGCTTTAAAATATGTCCAAGTTCCATCTGTATAAAACCAATTAGGATTGCTAAAGTTTATTAAGTTCGGTGTTTTATCCACATAAGACAATCCATTGTTAGTAGTTCCTCTCTTAAAAGTTCCCGAATAGCCGTTAAGTTTCCAATTTTTTAATCCTCCAAGTACACCAGCTGGTGAGCTGTTATTTCCTGGATTTGGGTTTGAATTTCCTTCTTTTATATTTAGCCAATTAATATTCCAACCCCCAGAGGTTGCTAATATTCGTAACGTTTGTTTCCCCTTATTTAAACGAATAGTTTTCTTAGTTGTTATCCAATTTTGCCAACCATTAGTAGTCTCTTTGCTAATACTACTTAACTTGTTCCCATTACTTAAAACATCAAATTTTATTGTCTTATTTAAAGAGGCTACTCTAAATTCAAAGTCATAATTTTTTGTGGTAGGTACATTAATTTCATATTCTAAATAATCGCCTGCGTCAATATAACCAACGTTTTTACCTCCTCCGTTATCTGATGTATTTTCTATTCTGACTCCTTGCTGTTTAGTATAGGATTCTGCTTGAACTTTAGCAGGAATATTCACAGCATTTGATGAGTTTTGTCCCCCAGTTCCTATATCATTAGCATTTATTTGAACTTCAGCAATACTATTCCAATCATTACTAGAATTCCCGAATCCTCTAATTCTAACATATCGTCCTTCCATATCTGGAAAATCATACTTTGATAAACTGTTTGTAGTACCAGATGAACCATCTGACCTTTTATTTAACACTGTTACTAATGATGATGTAGTATTTCCAATAGCAACTTGAAAAAAAGTTTTCCTTTGATTTCCTTTAAACCAAGCAATACTAATATCGTTCACCTGCATCTTTTTTCCCAGATCATAAGTAATATATTTTCCAGTTTTTCCTAAAGATGACCATCTAGTATTCAGGTTTCCATCTAAAGTGTTTATGGGTTTATTGCCATCATCTCCATTAGCAGATACTGTTATTTCACTACTTTTTAGAACTCTACCAAGTATTGATGTTTCATTTAATTTCTCTGCAGATGATTCCTCCGCTATCTGTAATTCCTCATTAGAACAGGAAGTATATAAAAATACTCCCAATAAGAAAAGAAATTTAATTGATCTAAAAATTTTGTTATTCATGACCTCTTTTATTAAGTTAAATTTATTTGGTTTTTTTGGTTCACCAGTTTGGTTTACCAATTAAGGGTTTGCTAAAATATAAAAAAACAGCAAAAAAATTGAACTTTATTTAAAAAATAAGCTGTTAAATTAATTTATCACCAACAAAAGGAACTTAAAAATATATTATCATGAGTGTTTAACTAATCAATATTCAAATAAATTAATCTTTATCGGATTTTAAGTATCTTTAGCCTGTTATGAAAAAGTTTTTTGCGTATTTGCCTACGCATATGTTGCTATGCACATGTTTGGGTATTTGCATTCAATTTTATTGGAAAATATGGGAGTTTAGTAGTACTAGTTTATTAACAACTGCTATCATACTCTTGTCCTTAGTTTTTTTATTACATAAATGTAATAAAAGAAAGATTTATATCTTTTTCTATCTACTCACCTTTGTTGTATTGGGTATTACCTCTACCTACATTACAAACTTAAAAAATTGTAAGGATCATTACTCAAATGTGATTTCAGGCGAATCATCTGTTATTATTAGGATAAAGAAGAAATTAAAATCCAATGCTTATTTCGATAAATACATAGCTGAAATAGTACAAGTAAACAAAATATCTAGCTGTGGAAACGTTTTAATACATATCCAAAAAACAGTTGATACTAAGCAATTATATGTAAACAACAACTTATTTATTAAGCGCCCCAAATGTTTAAAAATAAAACCTAATCTAAATCCACATCAATTTAACTACAAGAATTATTTAGATAAGACTTATAGCATTCGACATCAAATCATTGTAAAGAATAATACATACAAAACATTATCAGAAAGTAATTTTTCATTAGACAGTTCGGTGATGTATTTCAGAAATTATCTTCAAACACAATTAAAGATGATTTTCAAAAACCAAGAGGAACGATCTATACTATTTGCTCTTTTGTTAGGACAACGACAGGAAGTTTCAAAACAACAATTAAAAGACTATGCCAGTGCAGGAGCAATTCATATTCTTGCCATTTCTGGTTTACATATTGGAATCTTATTAATCTTACTATCTTTTGTATTAAAACCTATAGAATACCTCCCAAAAGGAAGCATTATTAAAGTTATTGTTCTAATTATTTTACTGTGGTTGTTTGCACTGTTAACAGGGCTTTCTGCCTCTGTAGTTAGAGCCGTAACAATGTTTACTTTTGTAACCTTAGGAAAAGCAATACACGGTAAACCTCCTATAGAATTCTCATTGGTATCATCTATGTTATTACTGTTATTAGTAAAACCCATGTTTTTATTCGATATCGGTTTTCAGTTAAGCTACTTGGCTATATTTGGTATTATTTGGTTGCAACCCTTAATATCAAAAATCTATAAACCAAATCTTTGGATATTAAAAAAAATATGGCAGTTGATAACTGTTTCAGTTGCAGCGCAAATAAGTACACTCCCTTTAAGTTTATATTATTTTCACCAATTTCCTGGATTATTTATAATATCTAACTTAATTATAATTCCTTTTCTAGGACTTATCTTAGGATTAGGTTTTTTAATAATTATTTTCACATTATGTAAAGTTGTTCCCTACCCCTTAGTATATGTCTACAGTAAAATTATATCTTTTTTAAATGCTTTTATACATTTTATTTCGGAACAGGAAAGCTATATTCTAAAAGGTGTTCCTATGCCTATGTTAAATATGATATTTTGGTATGTAATCATAATTCTAACTTTCCAATTATTATTAAAGCAAAAAATAAAGTATTTAATAATTTTACTATGCTCAATCACCATTTTACAGTTAACTCATATCAATGAAAAACGTAGAAATATTTCTAAAAGAGAATTTATTATATTTCATAAATCTCGATCTTCTATAATCGGAATACGCAGAGATGGATTTATTAATATTTACAGTAATGAAACAATGAATACTCTAAAGAATGAAAAGCTATTAAACTCTTTTACTACTGGTGAAAATTTAAAAATAAAATACAAGAAGAGAAAACAACTTTTTAAATTTCAAAATAAACATATCATAATAGTTGATAGTTTATGTGTTTATCCGAATAAACAAATACAAAATTCAGTGATATTGTTACAAAATTCTCCAAAGATTAATTTAGCTCGTTTATTGGAGATGGTGAAACCTCAACAAATAATTGCAGATGGTACAAATTATAGAAGTTATATACAAAGGTGGAAAGAAACTTGTAAAAAGCAAAAAACGCCATTTCACAATACTAATGTGGATGGCGCTTATATCATAAAATAAGAGTGCTTTTTTATAATGAACTCTTAAATCCTTTTTCAAAATCTTTCCATGGAGTATTTTTATATGTTTCTCCACTAAAATATGCTAAAATTTTCTCAAACCTTTCTTTTGCTAAATACCCAGGAACTACTTGAATCATTTGTTCTTCTGAATTGAAGAAAGCCGTTGATGGATAACTCATTTTTCCATTCATAATAGCTGCTGCTAATTCGTGATATTTACTTCTCCCTTTTTGAACATATTTAAATGTTTTCCCTTTGAATGTGATATCTTTTTTCCCTTCTCCATCCATCTTTACAGCGTAATAATTATCGTTGATATATTTCACTATAGTTTCGTTTTTGTATGTACTAGCATCCATTCGTTTACACCAACCGCACCAATCCGTATACAAATCTACTAATATTGGCTTTGGATTTTCTTTATTCAATTCTAATGCCTTTTCAAATGACAACCATTTAACATCTTGCGCTTTTACTGTAAATGCTGTTAGCATAAAAACAGCCACTAAAAAAATATTTCTCATAATGTATATGTCTCAATAAGTATTCCAAATTTACAAAAAAACCTGTCAAATTTTACTTTGACAGGTCTAATTTATTATAAATCTACATGTTGATTATTTAACACCATGCATTAATCTCTTCATTAATGGACTCAATGAGGCTATTAACAAACCTGCAACTACAGGAATTATAGTAAATATTAAAAAGAATCCAGATATTGAATATGCTTTTTCAATCTCTTCGATATAACTACCAACTGTTCCTGCTAATTTATTACCCATCGCTATAAATAAATAATACACTCCAAACATAAAACCGATCCATTTTGCTGGAACTAATTTACTAATGTAAGATAAGCTTACTGGCGAAATACACAACTCACCCATAGTATGGAATAAATAAGCGGCTATCAACCAGAACATACTAACTTTTACTATTGGTTCTCCAGCAATAATATCTTGGGATCCCATGGCTAAGAAACCAAAACCTAAACCTAATAGAAGAAGTCCCAATCCAAATTTTAAAGGTCCTGACATGTTATACCTGCTTTCCCACCATTTAGAGAAAAATGGTGCTAGTGTAATAATAAATAAAGAATTTAATATTCCAAACCAAGTTGCTGGCACCTCTACTCTATCACTTGAAAAATCTCTATTAATTTTCCATCCTACTATACCCCATATAACAATAAAACTAATGGATAAAATGATATTCCCCATTGCATATTTTGCAAAGGTTTTCTTATATAAAAGATATAAAACATAGGTAATTATACCCAATGGTAAAATTGTTAATAAGGCGTCTATATACTTGAATAAAGTCCCATACGTTCCAGTTAATACTCTTTGAGTATACTCGCCTGCAAAAATTGTCATTGATCCTCCTGCTTGTTCAAAAGCAGCCCAAAAGAATACTGTGAAAATACAGAATACACCAACAGCAATAAGTCTATCAACAACTACCTTAGCTGGAGTCTTTTCTTCCTCGACATTTTCTTCTACAAAATCTTGATCTCCATCTTTACCTATAGATTCAAGGCTTAGCGCTTTCATTTTCTTAGGAGACAAACCTATACTTCCAAAGATGTTCTGAGTAAAATAGAACTGTAACATTCCAATAAACATAAATATCCCAGCTAAACCAAAGCCTAAAGACCATGAATAATTTTCTCCTATATAACCACAAAGCATAATACCTAAAAATGCTCCTGCATTAACTCCCATATAAAAAATCGAGTATGCTCCGTCTTTCTTTTCTTCATGATTCTTGTACATGTACGATACAATAGACGTCATATTTGGTTTAAACAAACCATTACCGATCATTAAACAACCTAGTCCGATGTATAGAAAAAGTGGTGTCTCAACGGCCATTGCTGCATGCCCTAATGTCATAATTAAAGCACCTATAATTACAGCCCATCGATATCCCAATAATTTATCTGCAATAAGTCCTCCAAAAACAGGAGTTAAATATACTCCCATCGTGTATGTTCCGTATAACGATAATGCTTCAGCTTTTTCCCAACCAAAACCACCATCAGTAATTGAACTAATTAAGAATAAAACTAAGAGTGCTCTCATTCCATAGTATGAAAAGCGCTCCCACATTTCGGTAAAAAAAAGCACAAATAATCCTGCAGGATGTCCTAATACTTTATCTTTAAATAAGTTTTCTATATCTGTATTCATTATATATTATTTGGTTTTGATTAATTGTCAGCTAGTTCAAAGCCTTCAGCTTCTTCATTTTTTGTTCCAGAAATTCTTTCAGCATCATGTGTTAAACGCTTTAAAGGTTTTAGGATAGCAATAATTAAAAGTCCAAATGCTGTACAGAATATTGCTATTCCTGTAAATACTTGGAATTCTCCAGCTCCTTCAGATAACTCTCCTACAAAACCAGCTACTTTATTACCCAGCCCGGTTGCTGCAAAATAAGCTCCCATCATAAAAGACGCATATTTAATTGGCGCAAGTTTTGTAATAAACGAAAGCGCAACTGGCGAAGCACACAATTCTCCAATTGTGTGGAATAAATATGCCAATACTAACCATATCATTGCTGATTTCTCTACAATTTTATCTCCTTCCATTACTACTTCCATACTGGCTTTACTCATAAAGAAAAACCCAAAAGCCATAATAATTACACCAACAGCCATTTTAAATAAAGAAGATGATTCTTTACCTTTTCTACCCCATTTATACCAGAAATTACCAACGAAAGTTCCTAAAACAATAATAAAAAATGCATTTATCGACTGAAAAACAGCTGCTGGGACCACATTACCTATAAACGGTAATGAAAAAGAAAGTACTCTATCTGTTTTTTGCTGTGTGTATAAACTCATTAATCCACCAGCCTGTTCGAATGCTCCCCAAAAAACTATTATAATTAAAAATGATAAGAACATCACTAACATTCTATCTTTTTCAATAGCAGTTAGTGGCTTCTTCATTAATTCTTTGTCTGGTGAATCTTTTTTTCCTAAAAACTCTCCTATACCCTCTAAATGCTTTAAACCAAATACGTATACTAATTGTCCCAAAGCCATACCGATTCCTGCTAAACCGAAACCATAATGCCAACCATACTTAGCAGCAACAGCCCCAACTAATAAAGCACCTAGAAAAGCACCTAAGTTTATTCCAATATAAAAAATATAGAACCCTTTATCTCTTCTGTCATCTCCTTGATTGTACAAACCTCCAACCATTGTAGAAATATTTGGTTTTAAGAAACCTACACCTATAACGATTAAGATCAACCCCGTAAAAAATGCCCATTGTGCATCTATGGCAAGTATTCCGTGGCCTATACATAACAATAAACCACCAAGCATTACTGCTTTTTTCTGCCCTATAAATTTATCAGCAATCCAACCACCTGGAATGGATGTTAAGTATACAAACATTGTATAAGTTCCGTAGAATGATAATGTTTCAGCATTAGTCCACCCATAACCCGATTGTGGATCACCCATTATAATTGGTGCTGCTAAAAATAATGTGAGTATTGCTCTCATTCCGTAGTATGAGAATCTTTCCCACATTTCTACAAAGAAAAGAACATATAGTCCCGAAGGATGTCCAAAAATTTCTTTTTGTTTACTTGCTGAATCTTTCATGCTAATAGTATTTTACGAATTTAGTTGTTTTATTACTTAAGGTTCTTCAATACAAAATCAGTCATCTTTGTATATAAGTGTAATCTTGTATTTCTTCCTTTATAAATACCATGAGTTCTATCAGGATAAATAAACATTTCAAATGGTTTGTTAGCCTCTACCAATGCATTCACCATGCGCATTGTGTTCTGCTGATGCACATTATCATCACCTGAACCATGAATAATTAAATAATTACCTTTCAATTTCTCTACATGATTCAAAGGCGAATTCTCATCATATCCACTTGCATTTTCGTAAGGTGTTGTCATGTATCGTTCAGTATATACTGTATCGTAGAATCGCCAAGATGTAACTGGAGCTACAGCAATTGCCATAGCGAAAATATCGTTTCCTTTTAATAGACAATTTGTACTCATAAAGCCACCATAAGACCATCCCCAAATGCCTATCTTTTCAGAATTTATGTAAGGCTCTTTTGCTAAAAATTTAGCTACAGCAATTTGATCTTCTACTTCGTATTTTCCTAATTCTTTCTGAGTTACTTTTTTAAATGCTCTTCCTTTGTAGCCAGTTCCTCTTCCATCTACACACGCAACAATTATATCTTGTTGTGCTAACATATTATGCCAATAATCGTTACTACCATTCCAACGGTTAGCTACCTGTTGTGATCCTGGCCCTGAGTATTGGAACATCAAAAGTGGATATTTCTTTGAAGGATCGAAATTAGCAGGTTTAATCATCCACATATTAAGATCGTTACCATTAATATTATAGGTGAAGAATTCTTTTTTACTTGTTTCGTAACCAGCAACTTTTACTTGAAGTTCTAAATTATCTTTTAATAATTTCACCTTATTACCTTCAGCATTAAACAGAGTATACGTTGGCACATTTACTGTAGAAGAATGACTATTAATGAAATAATTCATGTTTTTACTAAAAGACGCATTACTTTGACCGTTCTTAGGTGTAAGTAATTTCTTATCTGTTCCATCTAACTTAACAGCATAAACACCTCTGTTAATCGAACCGTTTTCTACAGACTGATAGTAGATTTTATTATTCTTTTTATTTAAACCGTAATAACTGGTCACATCCCAGTCTCCTTTGGTAACTTGATTTTTTAATGTTCCTGTTTTGTTGTAATGATAAATGTGATTAAAACCATCTTTCTCACTTGTCCAAATAAAACTATTGTCATCTAAAAAAGTAAGATTGTCTTGAATATCAACATATGCCTCGTCTTTTTCATTTAAAACGACCTTAGCTTTATTTGTTTTGGCGTTATAAAAATAAAGTTTTAGGTCATTTTGATGACGATTCAATGTAGTAACTGATAATACAGTTGGCTCATTTGTCCATTGTATTCTTGGAATATATTCGTACCCCCCAACTTCTATCCTACTAACACTCTTATCTGATAGGTTGAATAAGTTAAGTGAAACTGTTGCATTCTTTTCTCCAGCCTTAGGATACTTGAATGTTTGTACTGACGGGTATAACTCATTACCTGTAACATTCATAGAAAACTCCGAAACCTCTGTTTCATCAAAACGTAAAAAAGCAACGTAATTACTGTCTTTACTCCAGTCAAAAGCTCTAACAAATGCGAATTCCTCTTCATAAACCCAATCTGTTGTACCATTTATAATCGCATTTACTTTACCATCTTTTGTAACTTTAATTTCTCTGTTTTCTTCTAAATTTCTAACAAATAAATTATTATCCTTGGCATAAGCAACCTTTTTACTATCTGGCGAAAACGTAGGCTCTTGAATATCATTTCCTATACGTGTTAGTAATCTAGTTTTCACATCGTATACATAGTATGTTCCTTTGAAAGAATGACGATATACTTTTTTGAAATTTGTTCCCAATAACAATTTAGTTTCATCATTATTGAATGAATACGAACTGAACGAAGGTAATTCACCTAAATTTTGACTATCCACTATTGTTGCTACTTTTAGTTGAGTCTCGTAACTATACTTGTCTACCGAAGTATTTCCCGTGGCTCTGTCAATATTTAAAACAGAATAGAAATCTCCATTCATTGAATTTAAAGCGTTCATTCGTTCGGCGGCGAATGTACCATTCCATATTTCGTCTAAAGTAATTTGTTTTTTTTGTGCTTGTAAGAAGTTATTTGATGACAAGCTGAAAAGGAATAATCCGATTAAAAAAAATATATTTTTCATTAAAAAAGTTTATTTCATATAAATGATTGCCAAGTTTACGGAAAAATCGTTAAAATTTACATTAATTTAACAGAAAAATGCAATTACTAAACCTCATTTCTTTGAAAGAATTATCTTTGTTTTACTTTTTAAATTAAGATGAATGTCGAAGATTATTTCTGGGTTTTCTAAACTCTCGAAAGAAGAAAAAATAGCTTGGTTGGCTAAAAATTATTTTAATAATCAACCTGAAATTATTTCAACTATCAAACAATACTGGAATGTTGATGAAAAACTACAACAGCTACATGACGATTTTATAGAAAACACAATTACCAATTTTTACATGCCTTATGGTATAGCTCCTAATTTTGTTATAAATAATAGGGAGTATGTAATTCCTATGGTTGTTGAAGAAAGTTCTGTTGTAGCAGCCGCAGCAAAAGTTGCTAAATTTTGGAGTACTCGTGGAGGATTTAAAACAAAAGTGATTTCAACAACTAAAATAGGTCAGGTTCATTTTATATACACAGGTAGTAAAACCGAGCTTGAAACTTATTTCAATACTAACAAGACCGAATTATACGCTGCCACAGCATCAATAACAAAAAATATGGAGAAAAGAGGTGGTGGAATACTTGATATTGAATTAATTGATAAAACAGATAAATTAGAAAACTATTATCAGCTCCATGTTACTTTCGAAACAAAGGATAGCATGGGAGCTAATTTTATAAATTCTTGTTTAGAAGCTATAGCCAAAAAATTTCAGAAAGAAGATATCGAAGTTATTATGAGTATTCTCTCTAACTATGTTCCTGAATGTGTAGTTAGGGCTGAAGTTAGTTGTGCTGTTGAAGAATTAGGTGGTGAAAATCCAGAAAAGTTTGCTGAAAAATTTGAACAAGCTGTTAAAATTGCTGAAATAGAACCTTACAGAGCTGTAACTCACAACAAAGGAATTATGAATGGTATCGATGCTGTTGTTTTAGCTACTGGTAATGATTTTAGAGCTATTGAATCTGGCGCACATGCATATGCATCAAGAAATGGAAGTTATGCCAGTTTAACACATTGTGAAGTCACTAATGGTATGTTTAAATTTTGGATTGAAATTCCTCTAGCCCTAGGAACTGTTGGTGGCTTAACAGCCTTACACCCAATGGCAAAATTATCGTTGGATATGATGCAAAAACCTTCAGCAAGAACGCTAATGCAAATAATTGCGGCAGCTGGATTGGCTCAAAACTTTGCAGCTTTAAGAGCTCTAACTACGAAAGGTATTCAACATGGTCATATGAAAATGCATTTGATGAATATTTTGAATCAATATAAGGCAACAGCTAAAGAAAAAGAAGTGGTTACTGATTATTTTGAAGGCAGAACTGTTTCTCATAGTGCAGTTGTAGAAAAATTAAAAGCAATTCGCAAACCTAATATTAATTGGGTAGATTTTACTGATGAAAATGAAATTCGAAAAAAACTGACAACGTTAACCTCAGAATCTAAGCCTAAATTTGGTTCTATGAGTGCTCAGCAAATGATTGAACACTTAAGTGCTGTAACACAAATTGCTAACGGGAATTGGAATGTTGATGTTTTTGTATCAGATGAAAAAGCAAAAAGAAGGCAACCCTTTTTAAATACTGATAATGAATTACAAATAGGTTTCAAAGCCTCTTTTGTATCTGAAGACCCTGTTCCTCTTAAATTCGGTTCTATAAGTAAAGCTGTAGATGATTTATTGTATCAAATCTCTTACTTTTTTGAAGTTTTTAATACTGATTCTAATAGAGTTATCGTGCATCCTTTTTTTGGCGCATTGAACTTTGAGCAGTGGAAAAAATTTCAAATAAAACATTTTACACACCATTTTAAACAATTTGGATTGATATAATAATGGATCACTTTTTAATAAATATTGGTAAAAAAAGGACTATTCTAATCTCAATTGCCATTTTAGCGATATCGTTATATCTGATTGCTTTTTTCATGTACTTAATATCAAAAAATGATTTGTTTTATACATTCCTAATCCGTGATATTATATTGCAAATATTAGTTTTTATTTCATTAATTATGCTACTGATATTTGTATTAAAGGGTAAAAAATGGGCATGTAATACTTTAATAATTTTTCTTTTTATTAAAGCATATTTTTCCCTGGAATATATAGCTTATATTGAAGCGGTTAAACCTAACACACACACTTTAAACACAACCTACTTGTCAATCCAAATTATAATTTACAGCACAGCTATCATACATTTTGGCTTCTCTAAAAGTTTTATAGCGTTCTCAAAATACAAGAATATTAAATGAAAAACTATTATAGCAATGGAAAACTATTACTCACAGGAGAATATGTGGTTTTAGATGGTGGAAAATCCTTGGCTGTTCCAACAAAATTTGGACAAGATTTAACTCTCGAACCAATCAAAGAGGCTGAACTTATTTGGGGAAGTTTTACTAATAAAGGAGAATGCTGGTTTGAAGCTACTTTTACATTACCAAAATTACGGTTGACCTCAGCCACATTTGATTCGCAAAAAGAAGGAAGTGCCGAATTTGTTGCTGAAACCTTACAAAATATGTTACAAGAGGCGAGAAAATTGAACCCAAGTTTTCTTCAAACTGATTCTGGATACATCGCTAAAACTCACTTAACATTTCCTCAAAACTGGGGCCTAGGTAGTTCTTCAACTTTAATTAATAATATTGCTCATTGGGCAAATGTAAATCCGTTTGATTTATTATGGAATGCTTTTTCTGGAAGTGGTTACGATATAGCCTGTGCGCAAAATGATTCTCCTATTTTTTATCAATTAGAAAATAAGAACCCTATTGTTATACAAAATGATTTCAATCCGTCTTATAAAGAAGAGCTATTCTTTGTATACTTAAATCAAAAACAAAATAGTAGAGAGGGTATTGCGCAATACAAAAAAAACAATTCAAATATTCAGGATGAAATAAATACCATTTCTTTGCTAAGTGATAATTTTTCAACTGCTAACTCTATTTCTGAAATCAATAGTATTATTGTAGAACATGAAAAAATTATAAGTTCTATACTAAAAATATCGCCTGTAAAAGAAAGATTGTTTTCTGACTATTTTGGTGAAATTAAAAGTCTAGGTGCTTGGGGAGGAGACTTCGTGTTGGTTACTGGTGATGAAAACACTCAAGAATATTTCACAAAAAAAGGATACGACACAATACTTCCTTATAACGATATGGTTTTATGAAAAAAGTAATTATTATTGGAGGTGGTGCAGCTGGCTTTTTTACTGCTATAAACGCCAAAGAACTTAATCCTAATTTGGATATTACCATACTTGAAAAAGGTAAAGATGTACTTCAAAAAGTAAGAATTTCAGGTGGAGGTAGATGTAATGTAACTCACGCGTGTTTTGAACCTAAAGAGCTTGTGAAATTTTACCCAAGAGGAAACAAAGAATTACTTGGTCCTTTTCATCAGTTTATGACTGGTGATACTTTTGAATGGTTTGAAAAAAAAGGAGTTCCTCTCAAAATAGAAAGTGATAACAGAGTTTTTCCTGAAGCCAACACCTCTCAAGCTGTTATTGATTGCTTTCAAAAAGCTGTTGAAAACTTAAATATTGAGGTGTTAACAAATCATGGTGTTACTTCATTTTATCAACAAGATTCTAATTGGGTTATAAACACCAAAGACAAACAATTTATTGCAGATAAATTGATTGTAGCAGCTGGAAGTAGCAAGAAAATTTGGGAGTTTACTAAAGATTTAGGACATACTATAATCGATACTGTTCCTTCATTATTCACATTCAATATAAAGGATAATAGAATCACTGATCTTGGTGGTGTTGCTGTACCAAACGCTACTGTTAATATTGGTACTACTAAATTAGAAAACTACGGACCTCTTTTAATTACACATTGGGGCTTAAGCGGACCAGCTATCTTAAAATTATCAGCTTTTGGCGCACGTATTTTAGCTGAAAAAAAATATGAATATACAGTTCATGTTAACTGGTTATCTAGAAATGAAGAGGATATTGAAGAGGAATTAATTGACTTGAAAAAGATAAATGCACGAAAACAGATTGGATTAAAATCTCCTTTTAACGAAATTCCAAGGAGACTTTGGGAACGTTTAGTGACTGCTTCAGATATAAATCTACAAGAAAACTGGGCTAATATCAATAAACAGCAATTGTTAAATTTAACAATGCAACTTACCAAAGCAACTTTTAAGGCTAATGGAAAATCTACCTTTAAAGAAGAATTTGTTACTGCGGGTGGCGTTAATTTGAAAGAAATAAATTTCAAGCGTTTTGAAAGTAAATTACATCCTGATTTATTTTTCGTTGGTGAAATTTTAAATATTGATGCTGTAACCGGTGGTTTTAACTTTCAAAACGCTTGGACTGGTGGCTTTATTTGCGCCACAGCTATAGCTAATGACTTATAGATAGATTACTCTTCTTCGTCAGACTCATAGCAATTAAAGATTATAGTATACCCATACTCTTTTGATTCTTTGTAGAATTCTTGGTGTTCTTCGTCTAACTCTTTTTCATTTTCAATTTCAAAAAACTCCTCATCTACATTAATAACATTCCAACCTTCTTCTTCTGTATAAAATTTTGCTAATTGAATTGCTCCTTCAGCATCAGCATAATCTATGTAAATACTTACAAAAGCTCCAGCTACTTTATCAAAATATTCTGACTCCTTTTTTGGTTTTGCATGTAGGTTGATTAAATACATATTTGTTTAATTTTAAATTAATAACTCATTATTGTTCCATAGTATAATAACTGGAATAATTTAACATCTAATAATAGATAGTTCATTGCCATCATCATACCATAATTTGACTTGTCGTAAAATGTATAATGAAAATAGTCAAGTTTATTTTCATCATAATCGTAATAATCTGTATCGGTTTTGAAGTGTTTATAGGTAAAGTTATCTAATTGTGAAAGCTTATGAACATTAACTCCTAATGCACAATCATATAAGCTGTCGATCTTCACTTTTAAATCTCCTCCCTTTTTGGTTAGTTTTCCGTTAGGTTTAAATATTAAATCTCTGTAAAACCCTTGTTCCAGTAATTCGTACAAGACACGTTCTTTATTTACTTCTTTTTGAACAGAAACTATAAATTTACTCAGGTTATTTGCTATTCTATTTAATTCACCTATCCTCACTTTAGTTTTTTGAAACATTAGTGGTTTTTTTGCGGCTTGTTTTTCAAAAAATAAAGTTCTGCCTTCTACAATCTCGCTATTGATATATATTGCTTGTTCTAAAGAAGCGTGTGCGGTATAAGTATAAGATTTATGTTGCGCATAACTATAAATAAAACATAGAAAAAGAGAAACAAAAAAAAACTTTTTTTTCATGGTAAAATCTTAAAACTTTAGGTTAAGATACAATATTAATAAGCAATTAAGCCAATACTCCTCTATGAGGTTTTAGAGTATCTCTAAAGACTTTCATTTCTGATTCATTCACTGTAATAAAAGCAATTGTGTGAAAATCATTTATTACTTCGTGCTTTATGTCATAGTACGGTAATTTCTCTACTTCGGAAAACTCTTTCAAATGAACGCAATGGTGCTTTGCAGTCTCCAATCCATCTGGCCCTTTGAAATCCCAAATCAATTTTATTTTTCTATTCAAAACTAATAATTTGTTACTGCAAAAATACCCATTTCTTTACAACTAGAAACAGGTATTAAAACAAACTTATACTTCTTTATGAAGAATCGGTTTTATGCAGTTTATATCATATAATTATTTAGTTTGATTCTTTTTGGATCACCTCCCAATTATAATTTATTTTCCTTTTTAAATATTCTTTTATCGGTTCTAAGCCTATCTTTTTTCTTCTCTGATCGATATATTCTGGTGACTCTATTGGCAAGGGTACAAGAATTCTATTTTCATCATATTCAAACTGCATCCCATATCGTTGTTTTTTTCCTGTATTTACTAAAATCCTATCTTGGATTTTAGCATATTCCACGCAACTTCCTTCAGTTTCTAAACACGCTTTTTTTATTCTTGGTAGATATTTTACTCGAATTGCTTCTTTTTCGTGATGGTTTATTACTAATAATGGTCCATCCGCAGCTATTTTTCCTACACTTGAATATGTTGGCCATCCATTTTGAGCAATTAAATCTTCCATTTTAGAAAAGTTATCTTTTGTAGTTTCTTGCTTCAATACAGATAATGGATAATACCAGTGTGGTGCTTTTCCATTTTTCATGAAATATAGTTTAGCCATATCAAACTGATAATCATAAGCCTGGTCTTTCATTATCAATCGTAATAATTCTTTAGCATAATTAGGTTTCTTCAATTTAGCGTGATACCTCTGAAATTTTTGTAGCTGAGATTTTTCTAATAGTTTCCAACGTTTATCATCAGTTAAATACAACAAATCATTATCTGCCAAAACCCACAATGAATTGTCGTTAATCATCGCTTTTTGCAAGTACTTAAAAGCACTATCTTTTTGATGTATTAAGGCAAAAGCACACGCTAAATTGTAGGTGTTATTTTTATCTTCAGGGCTTTTATTAAAATTATTTCTGTATGCTACAATAGCATTCTCTAAATTACCTTCTCTCCTATATGTATCGCCTTTGTTTTGAGAAAAAACAACAATAAAACGCAACAGTAGTATTACAGTGATACATTGTCTTGTACACCTCATTACTGTAGTTTTTTTAATAAATGATTTTTACCTTGAAACTTTACCTTTACAGTCTGCTCTTTTTCATCAAATGTGAAGACAATTCCCATTACGTCATACTTAAAAACATTTTCTTTTAATGCAATCAATTCAAATAATGGTTGACCTGTTGCTTGTGCATACAGTGTACTATCTTTTTTTGTTATAGTTACTTTTAGAGGAAATGTTGGTCCACCATAAACTCCCAAGAACTTATCTAAATCTGTTGTTTTTAGTTTTATTAATGAAGTACTTATTACATCTAGATCATTCTTAAAATAAACATCCAATATTTTAAAGAGAAGATTGGATAGCGATAACTGATTTACTGCATTGAATGTAAGCACTATTCCTAGCTTTTTCTCTGGAATATAACCAGCAATAGATCTAAATCCATCCATAGCTCCATTATGACCGTACAACAACATTCCTCTGTATTCAAAAACTGACAATCCCATACCAAGACCTTCTTTTGTTGTCGTCATTTTCTTAACTGTTTTATTTTCAATAATTTTACCTGAAAATAAACTACTGTAGAAAGTATTAACTTCTTTTGCTGTAGAAACAATTCCTCCAGCTCCCATAGGCCCTTTTAAATTTGTTGTTAAGGTAATAGGCAGCCATTTTGAGTTTTCAAAATAGTACGATAATGCCCCTTCATTTTTAGGTGCTATATTTTTTCCAAAGGAAGTACTTTTCAATTGTAAAGGCTTAGTTATCTTATCTTCTATAATTTTTGAGAACGCTTTACCTTCAATTTTTTCAGCGATATACGACAATATAATGTAATTTGTATTTGAATATGCTGTTTTTTCATCTGGATTAAAATCAGGTTTATGCTCGCCTATCTTCATTAACATTTCTTTTCTACTTCTAGGCTCATGTATCCATTCGGAAAAATCTTTTTCGTTTGTTATATTGAACAAACCACTTCTATGATACAGTAAATTTTCAATACTTAATGTAGTTGCATTAGGCACTTCTGGAAAGTATTCATTGACTTTTGACGTCAATTTTAACTTTCCTTCTTCTACCAATTTTAAAATAATAGTTGCAGTGTATGTTTTTGTTACAGAAGCAATTCTGTATTTTGTAAATTCATTTGCTTTTTTACGATGCTCTAGTACTGAAAAACCGATTGAATTCTTATAAATCTGTTTTCCTTTATAGCAAATAGAAATCGTCCCCATACCTTTATCATTATGCTCTAAATCAGAGAATAATTCATCTAAATCGTTTTTATTTATTTCTTGAGATTGTATTAAAATTGAGCATAGGAAAACTATAGAAAAAAGAATATTTTTTTTCATTATGCTGATTTTTAAAAAGTTATTACTGATTTTTTCGTGAAGTATTTTATTTCTTTAGTGTTAAGCCTATTAACCCTAACCTAGCTATAAGGAAAATAATCATTCCGAATAATGGTGATAATAAACCGATTTTTAATCCGCCTGCTAAAACACCAGAATCAATAGCTGTAGCTTTAGATATAGCATCAAAAGCAGCAATTAATCCGACCATCATCCCCAAGAACCCCCATACCAAAGCAAATAAACTAATATGACTAATAAGTTTCTTTAATTTCCCTTGAACGTCTCCTTTTACAAAAGTATATACTATTAACGCTATACATATTAATAGCATAAACAACATAGGATACATAAAGCTAGGACCACCTTCGTTCATTCTATCTGAAAATTGACCAAAAAATAAAAATTTCATAATTCTTGTGTTTTAAAGTTTTTTACACTTCAAATCTATTTCAGATTTATTGTTAAAAATAAGAAACTCGACGTACTACAGATTATCTTTTTAAAATTACGCTTTTTTTACAGTTTTCGACGAAACTGTAATTCATCGCTAATTTCAAGAATTCTGTCGCATTATGAAATCCTTTTGCTAAAAAAAATAGATATTGCATGAATGGTTACACACAAATCTATTTTCAAATGGCTAGGTATTCCTGCGCTCCACTTTTTATTTTGGCTAGGTGTATACTTTTTCCTAACATACTTCTTAGGTTACGGAAGTGATAACATCGATTATATTGATAGGTTTACATTTTTTTTAATGCCAATAACTGTAATCATAAGCTACTTTTTTTTATACTTTTTGATTCCTAAGTTTTTATTACAGAAAAAGCATTGGCTTTTCATCTTGTACACTATATACACTTTCATAATTTCTTTCTTCTTCATTGTGCTGTCCATATTATACGGCTTAATATTTTCTAATGATCTAGCTTTAAACAAACCACCTCCAATAACAAAAACGTTATTCTTTATAGTAATTGGTATTTATTTTGTGGTGTTGATTGTAATAATTTTAGAACTGATAATTAATAACTATAGAGCTACAATAAAAAGCGAAGATTTAAAGAATAAATTTTTACAGGCCCAACTTCAGTTAAAAGAACAGGAATTAACATTCTTAAAAATGCAAATCCATCCACATTTCTTATTCAACTCGCTTAATACCATTTATGGATATGCACTTCAAAAAGAAAAAGAAGCTCCAGAAATGATTCTAAAATTATCTAATTTATTAGACTATATTTTATATCAAATTAATAAACCTTATGTATTACTGTCTGACGAAATAGATCATTTATACGATTATATAAACTTAGAAAAAATGCGGTTTCATGACACGTTAGTCGTTGAATTTAACAATACAGTTACTAATTTAAATATTCAAATTGCACCAATGCTTTTAATTCCTTTTGTTGAGAATGCTTTTAAACATGGTGCTATTGTAGATAAATATTTAAAAGTATTCATTAACATAGGCTTTAATGAAAATCAACTGTTATTTTTCTCAGTAAAAAATTCAACTAAATATAAACCAAACACCGATTATGGTATTGGGCTAGAAAATATCCGTAGAAGATTAACAATGTTGTACCCTAAAGCTCATGATTTACAAATTGAAAATAATAATGGAGTTTTTGATATCATGCTGACCATTGATCCAAAAGGATTTAAAAAACTAACAAATGTCTAAAAAAATTAAATGTATTGTAATAGATGATGAACCTGTTGCTCGTGAAATACTAACCTCTTTCATTGCTAAAGTTCCAGTATTACATAAAGTAACAGAATGCTCTAATGCTGCAGAGGCTTTAGAGGCAATTAACACACATACAATCGATTTACTGTTTTTAGATATTAATATGCCTGAGATCTCCGGTTTATCGCTGGCAAAATCTATCAATAAAAAATGTAAAATCATCTTTACCACCGCCTACAGAGAATATGCTTTAGATGGTTTTGATTTGCAAGCTGTAGATTACCTACTAAAACCTATTTCTTTTGATCGCTTCTTACAAGGTGTTAATTCATTTCTTAATATTTCAAATCAAACGCTCATCACTAAAACAAAAGAAATTTCTGTAAATACTAAAAATGACTTCATATTTGTTCGTGCTAATAGAAAAATGGTCAAAATAAATTTTGATGAGATTTTTTATATTGAAAGTTTAAGCGATTATATCAAAATCCACACTACTAAAGAAATTATAGTTACACGCGAAACTATAAGTAATATAGAAACGAAATTACCTAGTTATCGCTTTGTTCGTTCCCATAGATCCTATATTATTGCTATTTCGAAAATAGATTCTTACACTAATGAATTTATAGAAATAAACAATAAAGCCATACCGATTAGTCGCAGTTACAAAGATTTATTTTTAGCTACGATTACTTCGAAAAAGTAACGCTTTTATTTTTTCTTTTTCTCTTTTTGGCATAATTCCTTCCAAGATTTTTTAATATAACTATCATATGCTTCATTACTGAGAGTGGTGGTGATACATGGTAATGACTCTATATTTTGTGAGTCCATAAATAAATCATTTACAGCTTTAGGTAACTTTATTTTCTCTTGCTCATTTTTCATTGGTTGAACCAGAAATCATTAGGCACAACAATGGTATTAAATAATACAGCTTCATTTTCTTTTTCTTAAATATTGACGAACATAATGATTTAAAAATTATATTTTTGTTGACTAACACATGATAAATTGAGTACAAGTAAATTCATTTCAAAAGAAACTTTTAAAGTTATAGAGAAAACTAGTTTTACATGGAAAACACCAAGTAACATTGCATTGGTTAAGTATTGGGGTAAGCGTAATCCTCAAATACCTAAAAATGCTTCGATTAGTTTTACCTTGAAGAACTGCCATACAATAACTACTATTAATTTTGAAAAGAAGGAATCTAGTGATATTGATTTTGAAATTTATTTTGACGGATTAAAAAAAGAAGATTTTAAACCTAAAATAACTAAATTCTTTGAACGAATATTAGAATACTGTCCATATATATTAAACTATAAGATGGAAATTCACTCTGAAAACTCGTTCCCTCACAGTAGTGGAATTGCTTCTTCTGCCAGCGGAATGAGCGCTATTGCAATGTGTCTAATGAGTTTAGAAAAAGAACTTAACTCTAAATTATCGGATGATTTTTTAAAACAAAAAGCTTCATTTTTAGCACGTCTTGGATCTGGAAGTGCAAGTAGAAGTATTGAAGGTCCTCTTGTTGTTTGGGGAGAACATCCAGATATAGAAGGAAGTTCAGACTTGTTTGGTATACGCTACCCATATAATGTTCATTCTATTTTCAAGAATTATCAGGATACTATTTTACTTGTTGATAAAGGAGAAAAGCAAGTTTCAAGTACGGTTGGTCATAATTTAATGCACAATCATCCTTATGCAGAAAAGCGTTTTATTCAAGCTAATGAAAATCTAGGAAAACTTTCTGAAATCTTACAAAAAGGAGATATTAAATCTTTTATTCAGCTTGTAGAAAGTGAGGCATTAACATTACATGCTATGATGTTAACGAGTAACCCTTACTTCATACTTATGAAACCTAATACCCTTCAGGTAATTAACGAAATTTGGAAATATCGAGAGGAAAACAACAGTAATATTTGTTTTACTTTAGATGCAGGAGCAAACGTTCATATATTGTATCCTGAGGACGAAAAAGAATTAGTAGAGCGTTTCATTGATGATAAACTAGCAAAATACTGCCAAAAAAATCAGTATATTTGTGATAGTACGGGCTTAGGTGCTGTACAAGAATAATTTAATACCCTAAAAAATGAAGACTTCAGCATTAATACTTTTCCTTGCTGTTTGTTCTATTTCATTATCTGCTCAAAACACTATTTGGTTCGATAAGAATTGGAAAGAAACCTCTGAGGAAAATAGTGTATATTACAGACTACCTCCAAAAAAAACTACCAAAGGTTATTTAATTGTCGATTATTATAAAAGCGGCCAAATACAAATGAAAGGCTACAGTAAAGTGGCTACTTTAAACAAAGAAGAATTTGAAGGTGTTGTCTTATATTATCATGAAAATGGAAAATTATTCCACGAAGCATCTTATAAGAATGGGAAACTCAATGGAACTCGAAAAGTATTCTATGAGTCTGGAGAATTAGAGCAACAAGGTAGATATAAAGAGGGAAAAAGAGAAGGTATGTGGAAAACCTTCCTTAAAAATGGTAAAATAAAAACAAAAGGAAGATATAGAAACGGAGAGAAAGTTGGCGTTTGGAAAACTTTTTACAGAAACCTTTATTAAATATTAACTACCTTTGTAATTAAATATATAGAAAGATGAAAGGACCATTGTTTTATGCTAAAATCTTACTTTTTGGAGAATATGGAATCATTAAAGATTCTAAGGGTTTAGCTATTCCTTTTAACTCTTATAAAGGAGCTTTAAAAACAGCCAATAATCTAACTGGGGAAGCAAAAAAATCTAATGAGAGTTTATCTCGTTTTTTTGTTTACCTACAATCTATACAATCTGACATTGTAACTTTCGATTTAGATCAGTTAAAAAAAGACATTAATGCTGGGATGTATTTTGAATCTTCAATACCTCAAGGATACGGTGTTGGTAGTTCTGGTGCTTTAGTCGCTTCTATATACGACAAATATGCAATTAATAAAATTACCGTATTAGAAAATTTAACTAGAGATAAATTGTTAAAATTAAAGACTATTTTCTCTTTAATGGAATCTTTTTTTCATGGGAAAAGCTCTGGTTTAGATCCATTAAACTCTTATTTAAGTCTTCCTATATTAATAAACTCAAAAGAGCATATTGAACCTGCTGGAATTCCTTCACAAAAAGAAGGAAAAGGAGCTGTTTTCTTATTAGACTCTGAGCAAGTTGGCGAAACCGAACCTATGGTTAACATCTTCATGAATAAAATGAAGAATGAAGGTTTTCGTAAAATGTTAAGTGAAGAGTTTGTAATTCATACCGACGCATGTATAGATGATTTTCTTAAAGGAAATGTAAAATCTTTGTTCGGAAACGTTAAAAAGCTTTCAAAAGTAGTACTAACAAATTTTAAACCTATGATTCCTAATGCTTTTCATAAAGTATGGGAAAAAGGAATTCAGAGTAATGATTACTATTTAAAATTATGCGGATCTGGTGGCGGTGGTTATATTCTTGGGTTTACCGAAGATTATGAGAAAGCAAAGAAAAGCTTACAGGATTATAAATTAGAAATCGTATATAGGTTTTAGTTTCTCTTACTATGTCTACTAATAAAACTATATTTTTTAAACTCTTAAGTTTACTATCTGTAGTTAGAGTCCATAATATACTAGTATTAATAACTGCACAGTATCTAGCAGCTATTTTCATTTTCTCAAAAGAAAGATCTTTAAAACCAGTACTCTTAGATTGGCATCTGTTGTATTTAGTATTGGCAACAGTAAGCGTTATTGCCGGAGGTTATATTATCAATAATTTTTACGATGTAAAAGCAGATAGGATAAATAAACCACTAAAAACAGGCTTAGACAACCAGATAAAACAAGAAACTAAACTTTCACTTTATTTTTTATTGAACTTTATTGGTTTCGCTTTTGGCTGGTTAGTATCATGGAGAGGTGCCTTATTTTTTGCTGTTTACATATTTTCTATTTGGTTGTATTCTCATAAACTAAAACGTTACCCTTTTATCGGATTAATATCTGCTACTATATTAACTATACTTCCGTTCTTTGTGATTTTTGTGCATTATAAAAATTTTTCCAATACTATTTTTGTACATGCCTTTTTCCTTTTCTTAGTTATTATGATTAGAGAATTAATTAAAGATTTGGAAAATATAAAAGGAGCCATCGTTAATAACTATAAAACTTTCCCTGTTGTTTATGGTGAAAGAAAAACGAAATTACTAATAACCTTACTTCTTTTACTCACACTTATTCCTATAATCATCTTATTACAACATCCGGCTATCTATTATATGCGTTATTACTTTTTCCTAGCAGGTGTTGTATTACTAGTTATAGGTATTTATATATGGAAATCCACTAATAAAAAACATTATCAGTTATCTCATAACATATTGAAAATTTTATTGTTAATTGGTATATTTAGCCTATTACTAATTGATAAGTCTCTACTATTAGACAGGGTAATCGGAAGATTAAATTAACACTAAAAACTCAATAAAATTTACTGAAAACCAAATATTTAAACTATATTTGCGCCCTTTTTTAATACAAAAATTATGAATAAAAACTCGTCGAGAGGACGACAAGCTGAAAGGAACAGCGATCCTCAGAAAAACAAATCAAATACTTCAAATTTTAGAAAATCAAAACCTAATTCTTCAACTAATAAAAAAAAGAACGATGATGTAGGTATTCGATTAAATAAGTTCATTGCTAATGCTGGTATTTGTTCAAGAAGAGAAGCTGACACTTATATTGAACATGGAAGTGTTACAGTTAACGAAAAGTTAGTTACCGAAATGGGATATAAAGTACAACCAGACGATGCAGTTCGTTTTGATGGTACTTTAATATCTATAGAAGAAAAAAAATACGTTCTTTTAAACAAGCCGAAAAACTACATCACTACCATGGAAGATGATCGTGGTAGAAAAACTGTAATGGAACTCATTGGTAATGCGACTAAGGAACGTATATATCCTGTAGGTAGGTTGGACAGAAATACAACTGGTTTATTATTATTTACCAATGATGGTGAACTAGCAAAAAAATTAACCCATCCAAAACATAACGTAAGAAAATTATACCACGCTTCACTAGACAAGAAGCTTAGTTTAGCAGATTTAGAAAAACTTAGAGGAGATGTAATTATAGAAGGTAGAAAGGTTTTTATTGATGCTGTTTCGTATGTTCAAGGAGAAAAGAAAACAGAAGTTGGTATTGAAATTCATTCAGGTAGGAATAGAATTGTTCGTAAAATTTTTGAAAATTTCGGATATACAGTTGTTAAACTTGATCGAGTAATTTTTGCTGGTTTAACTAAAAAGAATTTACCTAGAGGGCGTTGGAGAGCATTAACACAACAAGAAATAAATAATCTAAAAATGATTTAACAATGAATGTAGAAAATATCAAAAATAAAGTAGATACTATATTTAATAAGGATTATACAATAGAAGAAAAACTTCAAGAGGTATGTACGTACTTAATGAATGAGATTGAATATTATGATTGGGTAGGTTTTTACTTTAAAAATGGTGACAAACAAGAATTAAAACTTGCTCAGTTTGCAGGTGAACCAACTGAACATACCATAATTCCTTTTGGTAAAGGTATATGTGGCCAAGTAGCAGTTAGTAATGAAAACTTTGTGGTGCAAGATGTCTCTGAACAAGACAATTACATTTCTTGCGGTTGGAAAGTAAAGTCAGAGATTGTTATCCCAATTTTTGTAAATGGCGAAAACATTGGGCAAATCGATATCGATTCTCACACTGTTAATCCGTTTACAAAAAATGATGAAGATATTTTAGAGTATACATGTCAAAAAGTAGCTTCCTTCTTATAAAAAGAACGTAATTACTTGGTTATTAATATTTTTTGCATACATTTGTAAAAGTTATTAACAATTTTACTAATCATTAAATCCCCTAAAGATGAGTAAACAAATCCCTAATTATGAAGGCTTAGGTAAAGATACCCAAGCTGGAAAGTTGACTTTACTGGAAAAAATAGCTTTTTGGGTTCGTGATTTCCTTGAAAACGCAGAATAAAAGTCAATAAAAAATTATCAAAACCGAAAAAACTTAAAGTTATTAACAAGTTTTTTCGGTTTTTTTTATGCCTTTTCGCTAAAACATACATTGCACACAGTTTTTACTTTTAGTAAATTTGCACGCTCAATAACAACACAACAATGAGCAACACAAAAAAAATTCAATCTGCACTTATCTCAGTATTCCATAAAGATGGACTAGAACCTATTGTTAAAAAACTTAACGATTTAGGAGTAATTATTTACTCTACTGGGGGAACAGAGAAATTTATTACTGATTTAGGTATTAATGTAGTACCTGTAGAAGATGTTACAAATTATCCTTCAATATTGGGTGGAAGAGTAAAAACATTACATCCAAAAGTTTTTGGTGGTATCTTAAATCGTCAAGACAATGAAAGTGATATCGCTCAACTTAAAGAATATGAAATTCCACAAATAGATTTAGTTATTGTGGATTTATATCCATTTGAAAAAACGGTTGCTTCTGGGGCTCCAGACCAAGATATTATTGAGAAGATTGATATTGGTGGAATCTCTCTTATTAGAGCAGCAGCAAAAAACTTCAAGGATACGTGTATAATTTCTTCAATGGATCAATACGATGAATTTCTATCATTGATTAACGATAGTCAAGGAATTACAAACATAGACACACGAAAAAAGTTTGCTGCTAAAGCATTTAATATTTCTTCTCACTATGACACAGCCATATTTAATTATTTTAACACAGATGGCGAGGTTGTTTACAAAGCAAGTGAATTAACATCCAAAACATTACGTTATGGTGAAAATCCTCACCAAAATGGTTACTTCTTTGGAGATCTAGACGCTATATTCGATAAGCTACATGGTAAAGAATTAAGTTACAACAATTTACTAGATGTAGATGCAGCAGTAAATCTAATGAATGAGTTTAAAGGTGAAACTCCAACTTTTGCCATTTTAAAACATAATAATGCGTGTGGCATTGCGCAAAGAAAAACAATTCATGAAGCTTATGTAGATGCTTTGGCTGGCGATCCAGTTTCTGCCTTCGGAGGAATTTTAATAGCTAATACAAAAATTGATAAAGCCACTGCTGATGAAATTCATAAATTATTCTGTGAAGTAGTAATTGCTCCAGAATATGATGCAGAAGCTTTATCTATCTTAAAGGGTAAAAAAAATAGAATTATTCTTATTCAAAAAGAGATTGAATTACCAACTCAGAATGTAAGAACTGCACTTAATGGCGTATTAATTCAAGATAAAGACTTTAAAACTGATACCATAGAAGATTTATCGTACCCTACCAATGAAAAACCAAATACAGCAGCACTAGAAGATCTTTTATTTGCTTCGAAAATCTGTAAACACACTAAGTCTAATACGATAGTTTTAGCAAAAAACAAGCAATTATGCGCAAGTGGAACGGGACAAACTAGTCGTGTAGATGCGCTAAGACAAGCTATTGAAAAAGCTACAAACTTCAAATTTAATTTAAAAGGTGCAGTAATGGCTAGTGACGCTTTCTTCCCTTTTCCTGACTGTGTAGAAATAGCCGATAATGCGGGGATCAAAAGTGTAATTCAACCAGGAGGGTCTATCAAAGATCAACTGAGTATCGATTACTGTAACTCAAATGAGCTAGCAATGGTATTTACAGGAACGAGACACTTTAAACATTAATCTCAAACATGTTAATTCTTCCGTTTTTTTTTATAGATTTGTGAGAATACATTTTTCAATACATATACAGGATATTTTATGGGATTTTTTGACTTTATGACGGAGGATATTGCAATCGATTTAGGAACAGCTAACACTCTTATTATTCATGATGGTAAGGTTGTTATAGACAGCCCTTCAATTGTTGCGAGAGATCGAATGTCAGGAAAAATTATTGCAACGGGTAAAGAAGCCCGACAAATGCAAGGTAAAACTCATGAAAATATTAAAACTATCCGACCATTAAAAGACGGGGTTATAGCAGATTTTCAAGCTTCGGAGGAAATGATAAAAGAATTTGTTAAACAAATTCCTTCGATTAGAAAAAAGATCTTCCCTCCTTCTCTGCGAATGGTTATATGTATTCCTTCAGGAATTACTGAAGTAGAAAAACGTGCAGTTATAGATTCTGCACGCCATATGAATGCAAAAGAAATTTACCTCATCTACGAACCAATGGCAGCTGCCATTGGTGTAGGTGTGGATATCATGGAGCCGAAAGGAAACATGATTATTGATATAGGTGGTGGTACTACAGAAATCGCAGTTATAGCTTTAGCAGGTATTGTATGTGACCAATCTGTAAAAGTAGCTGGTGATTTATTCACTAGTGATATTATGTACTACATGCGTACACAGCATAACTTATATGTTGGTGAAACTACTGCTGAAAAAATGAAAATTCAAATTGGTGCAGCTACCGAAGATTTAGACGAAGCTCCTGACGACATCATGGTTCAAGGTAGAGATTTATTAAGCGGAAAACCTAAGCAAGTACAGGTATCTTACAGAGAAATAGCAAAAGCACTTGATAAATCAATCTTACGTATCGAAGATGCTGTAATGGAAACATTATCTAAAACACCTCCTGAATTAGCTGCTGATATCTACAATACTGGTATTTATCTAGCTGGTGGTGGATCGATGCTTAGAGGTTTAGATAAAAGGTTATCTAGAAAAACAGATTTACCAGTTTATGTTGCTGAAGATCCGCTAAGAGCAGTTGTAAGAGGTACAGGAATAGCTCTTAAAAATCTTGATAAATATAAGAGTGTTTTAGTTAAATAGTAGTTTATGCAACAACTTATATATTTCATACAGAAATATAAATACTTCTTGTACGTACTTTTACTTCTATTAATTTCATTCTCTTTAACAATTAATAACCATAGTTTTCATAAAAGCAAATTCATAAGCTCAGCTAATGGTTTTGTTGGAAATATTTACAACAAGCAAAACAACATTAGTTCTTACTTAGATTTAAATGTTAAAAACCAAGAACTGATTGAAGAAAACCTTAGACTGCGTAATGAACTATCCAAACTATCATTCAATCTAGATAGCATATCACTTTCTACTTCTGTTGATAGTATAGAGTACAAGCAAAAATTTAATTATATAAATGGTAAAGTATTAAAAAATGAATACACAAAACCATATAACTTTCTAACAATCAATAGAGGTAATAAACATGGTGTAGCTACAGAAATGGCAGTTATTAATAGTAAAGGAATAATAGGAATAACAGACGCAACCTCTAACTCATACGCTCGCGTACGATCTATATTAAATAGAAACAGTAAAATAAACGCACGTTTTAAAAATAGTTTTTATTTTGGAACTTTAAGTTGGGATGCAAAAGATTATAATATTGTACAACTAAATGATATCCCCAGGCAAGCGTCAGTTAATATTGGTGACACTATAATTACAGGAGGAAAATCTGCTATTTTTCCTGAAGGAATACCTATCGGTGTAGTACTTAATTCTTCAGATAAGACTGTTGATAATACTATCAATATTAAATTGTTTAATGATATGAGTAATGTAGGAGCTATATATATCATTAAAAATTTTCACAAACAGGAAATTAAAAATTTAGAATAGTTAATAATGAATAGAAAACCTTTTTACTTACTATCGTTATTCATCGGCTTACTCCTACTCCAAGTACTTGTTTTTAACAATATACAGTTCCTAGGATATATTAATCCTTACATTTATATTGTTTTTATTTTTGTTTTCCCTTATAAAACCAATAGATTTCCTCTTTTAACTACTGCTTTTCTCTTGGGTCTTTTTATCGACTTGTTCTCTGACTCTGGTGGTATTCATGCTTTTTCTACAACATTAATAGCATATCTAAGAATCTATTTTTTTAGAGGTATTTTTCAAAAAACTGAAGTAGATTACGAGTTTTTCAAACTTAATAGAGAAACTTTTGGTAAAATTTTCAATTTTACTGTAATTTTAACGCTTATTCATCATTTTATTTTATTCAGTTTAATTAATTTTAGCCTAGCTAACTTTTTTTATATTATAACTAATACAATCTCTTCTAGTATATTTACGTTAGTGTTATATTTCTTAGGGAACTTTATTTTTAGCAGAAAACAATAATCGTGAAACGAAACTTTTTATTAGTTTTTTTAATAGCCTTAATTGGCTTTATATACATAGGTAGACTATTTCAATTACAAGTACTTAACAAAATTGATAATAGTCCAATAAGTAGTGCTACTATAAAAATTGAATATGATTATCCAGAAAGAGGTTATATCTATGATAGAAATGGCGAAATTTTGGTTGCTAATCAACTTTCTTACGATGTTATGGTTGTTCCAAAAGAGGTTTCAAAAATAGATACTTTAGAGTTCTGTAATTTGTTACGCATAACAAAAGCGGATTTTTCGAAACGTCTAAAGAAAGCAAAAAATTATGCACGTTGGCTTCCTTCCGTATTTATAAAACAATTAGCAAAGTCCGACTATGCTTACCTTCAAGAAAAGCTACATAAATTTAAGGGTTTTTACATTCAGAAACGTACCATTAGAGATTACCCAATTAAAACTGCAGCTAATGTTTTAGGTTATTTAAGTGAAGTAAATGAACTCCAAGCAAAGAATAATAAATTATATGAAAATGGAGAACTTATTGGTAAATGGGGAGTTGAAAAATATTATGAAGACGCATTACGAGGAAAAAAAGGAAAAAAACACTTCAATAGAAATAATTTAAATAGAATTACTGGCTCTTATAAGGAAGGAATATATGATACGTTATCAACATCTGGTAAAGACATTACATTAACTCTTGATAATAAATTACAACAGTTTGGTGAAAAGCTGATGACTGGTAAGCGAGGTGGAATTGTAGTTATAGAGCCTAATTCTGGTGAAATATTAGCACTAGTTACAGCACCTTCTTACGACCCAAATATGATGGTAGGTAGAAAACGATCTATTCATTCTCAAAGACTTTTTGGAGACACTATCAACAACCCTACCTACGATAGAGGCTTGCAAGCTATTTATGAACCTGGATCTCCTTTCAAAATTTTAAATGGACTTATAGGATTACAGGAAGGAGTTATAGATGAAAAATATGGTGTTTATTGTAATGGTGGGTATAGGTATGGTAAACGAAAGCATGAGTTCATGAGATGCCATTGTGGTATTTACGGACGTCCTGTTAGATTAAAAAAAGCTATTGCTAAATCTTGCAACAGTTACTTTGCTGATGTCTACAGAAAAATAATAAACAAACCTAAAAATACCAAGATAGGATTTGACAATTGGAGTGATCAAATTAAAAGTTTCGGTTTGGGTAATTACCTTGGTTATGATTTACCTGTAGGACAGAAGGGTCTAATTCCGAATGCACAATATTACGATAATAGATATAATTTTGGATGGAGAGCAACCACAAATATATCTAATGCTATTGGACAAGGAGAAATTTTAACTACTCCAATACAACTAGCAAATGCTACTGCTGCTATTGCTAATAAAGGGTACTATTATACACCACACGTTGTAAAAAAAATCAACAATATTGATATTAAGGATGAAAAATTCACAACCAAACGACAAACTTCTGTAAACCCAAAATACTTTTCTCCTATTGTTGAGGCCATGCATGAAGTATTTAAGACAGGTACAGGAAGATATAGCCAAGTTAAAGGAATCGAAATTTGTGGAAAAACAGGTACAGTAGAAAATTTCGCAAAAATAGATGGCCAAAGAGTGCAGCTACCTGATCATTCAATTCTAATAGCTTTTGCTCCAAAAGATAATCCCAAGATAGCTATGGCGGTTTTTGTTGAAAATGGTGGATACGGAGCTACTATAGCTGCTCCTATTACTAGTTTAATGATAGAGAAGTATTTGACAGGTAAAATAAGCAGAACAGATTTAGAGGAAAGGATGACGAACCTTAGCTTAGAAGAAACTTATAAAAAACAATTACAAAAAAAGAATTCAATTGCGTCAACAACAGAATAATATATTTGCAAATATTGATTGGGTATTGATTTTGATATACGCTCTATTGGTAGGTTTTGGCTGGCTGAATATATATGCTGCTTCTTCCACTGAAGAAACTAGAGCTGCCTTTGAGTTTTCCTCAAGGTATGGAAAACAGTTAATATTTATAGGGTTAAGCTTCCCAATGATTATTCTAGTACTATTTTTAAATTCAAAATTTTACGAGCAGTATTCCAGTCTTTTATATATTTTCTCTTTGTTATTACTAGCAGGTGTATTTTTGTTTGGAAAAAAAATTAATGGAGCTACATCTTGGTACAGCTTTGGAGGAATAGGGTTACAGCCTTCAGAGTTTGCTAAAGCCTTTACTGCACTTGCACTTGCAAAGCTGATGAGTGATAGACAATATAACCTTAGCTTGGTAAAAAACCAAGTTAAAGCATTTACGATTATATTTTTACCAGCCTTCTTTATTGCATTACAACCTGATATGGGCTCTGTTTTAATTTATTTTTCTTTCTTTTTAGTGTTAAATAGAGAAGGATTGACAGTGAGGTATTTTATACTCGCTGCTGTAGCATTAGTTCTATTTTTATTCACCGTTTATTTTGGTATAAAGCTTGTTTTAATATCATCATTAATTACGCTAACATTTATTTTTAGCTTTTTAGCGTACCGAAAAAAACAATTCTTTAGATTTAACTGGCCTATTATAATCTTAGCATACATAATTTCAAGCATATTTATTCTATCAGTAGGATACACTTATTCTAATATTTTGAAACAGCATCAAAAGGATCGATTTGATATTCTTTTAGGTAAAATTAAAGATAATAAAGGTATTGGATACAATACGTACCAATCTGAACTTACCATAAAATCTGGCGGTATAACTGGTAAAGGTTTTTTACAAGGTGATAGAACCCAAGGAAATTTTGTACCAGAACAAGATACAGATTATATCTTCAGTACAGTTAGCGAAGAATGGGGCTTTTTAGGCAGTAGTTTTGTTATTATACTTTTTATGTGTCTATTATACAGAATACTTTACCTTTCTGAAAACCAAACGAATAAATTTGCTAGGATTTATGGTTACGGTATCGTCTCTATTTTCTTTTTTCATGTGATTGTGAATATAGGTATGGTTATTGGCTTATTACCCACTATTGGAATACCTCTACCCTTTTTTAGCTACGGAGGCTCTTCTTTATGGGGATTCACACTACTACTTTTCATATTCATTAGGTTAGACGGGCACAAAAAATATGATTATTAAACCTATTTCTCAAGAAATAAGGGTTTGTATCTAATTTAAATATGGATTGTAAACAAGAGAAGATAAGTCTACGCTAAACCCTTATGATAATAATATTAAGGTCTAATTTAACAGAATCACTTCACTTCTACCTTACTCTGTTGTTTCTAAAAATTATCGAAATTGAGCTTTTAGCTTACCCTAAAAAATTTACCAAAACCAAATCTACCTTTCTAATACTATTGAAAGGTTATATGATATATTAATAGTAAACATCGATAAGTTTTTATATAACTTGGCTATATCAACCGATTCAAAACATTGAATTCGTAATAATGAAATATAGCAGGTATAGTATTTCTTTGCAATAATGAGATAAAGTAAGATGACAAAATCGAACAACACAAAAAGCACTTCCACATGGAAGTGCTTTGTATATTAACTAACCTTAAAACTCTAATACTGGTTATAAAGCTGCTACGTATTTTGATAATTTAGATTTTAAATTAGCTGCTTTATTCTTGTGAATAATGTTATTTTTCGCTAATTTATCTAACATTGAAACAACACCTGATAACATTCCTTGTGCTTCATTTTTATCAGTTGTAGCTCTTAAATTTCTAACAGCATTACGTGTAGTTTTATGCTGATATTTATTTCTTAAGCGCTTAGCTTCGTTACTTCTTATTCTTTTTAATGCTGACTTGTGATTTGCCATTTCTGAAATTCTTAATTGTTATAAAAACTTTGTACTCCGTACGGGATTCGAACCCGTGTTACCAGGATGAAAACCTGGCGTCCTAACCCCTAGACGAACGGAGCAATACAACCTTGTTATTGCGGGTGCAAATATACGACTTTATTTTAATATACTATCGCTTATTACACTTTTTTTAACCTTGTACTCCGTACGGGATTCGAACCCGTGTTACCAGGATGAAAACCTGGCGTCCT
>ERZ1740052.25-NODE-25-length-63786-cov-13.364626_pt1 | contig 63786 bp, 76 predicted proteins | sample MGYA00581750_ERZ1740052 | MGnify/ENA primary metagenome ERZ1740052 (study PRJEB43018, sample SAMN04849743) | marine metagenome | isolation source: floating plastic debris | place: Pacific Ocean | collected 2008-08-30 | study: EMG produced TPA metagenomics assembly...
ATACGGAAGAATCGGTGTGAAAGTATGGATTATGAAAGGCGAGGTATATGGTAAACGTGAGTTATCTCCTTTAGTTGGATTGTCTAAGAAACAAGGACAAGGTAACAAAGGCGGTGGTGGAAGACGTCAACCTCGTAGAAGAAAATAATTTTTAAAAGAAAATTAGAAGATGTTACAGCCAAAAAGAGTAAAATATCGTAAGGTTCAGAAAGGTAAAGGTAATATGAGTGGTAACTCTGGAAGAGGTACTGAATTATCAAATGGTATGTTTGGTATTAAGTCCTTAGATCAGAACTTACTAACTTCTCGTCAAATCGAAGCAGCACGTATCGCAGCGACTCGTTACATGAAAAGAGAAGGGCAACTTTGGATTAAAATTTTTCCAGATAAGCCTATTACAAAAAAGCCTTTAGAAGTACGTATGGGTAAAGGTAAAGGTGCACCTGATCATTTTGTAGCTGTTGTTAAGCCAGGTAGAGTATTGTTTGAAATTGGTGGAGTACCAATGGAAATAGCAAAAGAAGCTTTACGTTTAGCAGCACAAAAACTTCCAGTAAAAACGAAGTTTATCATTGCAAGAGATTTTGATTATAACGCTTAATTCTATAAAACATGAAACAATCAGAAATTAAAGAATTATCAACAACTGACTTACAGGATAAGTTAGGAGCGTTGAAGAAAAACTATACCGACCTTAAAATGGCTCACGCAATAACTCCACTAGAGAACCCATTGCAATTAAGAGCCTTAAGAAAAACTGTAGCAAGAATTGCTACAGAATTAACTAAAAGAGAATTACAATAAATTCTAGTCAGTTTTAAAGATGGAAAAAAGAAATCTTAGAAAAGAGAGAATAGGTGTGGTATCTAGCAACAAAATGGAGAAATCTATTGTAGTTAGCGAGGTAAAAAGAGTAAAGCACCCAATGTACGGTAAATTCGTAAAGAAAACGAAAAAGTATGTTGCGCATGACGAGAATAACGATTGCAACGAAGGTGATACTGTTAGAATAATGGAAACACGTCCATTGAGTAAATCTAAACGTTGGAGATTAGTAGAAATCCTAGAAAGAGCTAAATAATATGTTACAAACAGAATCAAGATTAAAGGTAGCAGATAATACTGGAGCTAAAGAAGTTTTAGTGATTAGAGTTTTAGGAGGAACAAAGAAACGTTACGCTAGTGTTGGAGATAAAATCGTTGTAACGGTTAAGTCTGCAACACCAAACGGAACTGTAAAGAAAGGTCAAGTATCTCGTGCAGTTGTTGTTCGTACTAAGAAAGAAGTTAGACGTAAAGACGGATCATATATTAGATTTGATGATAATGCTTGTGTACTTTTAAATCCTACAGAGGAAATGAGAGGAACTCGTGTTTTCGGACCTGTGGCTCGTGAGTTACGTGAGAAGCAATTCATGAAGATAGTATCATTAGCACCTGAGGTGTTATAAAATCAGATTTTAAGATGAAGAAATTTAAAATTAAATCAGGAGATACTGTTAAAGTTATCGCAGGAGATCATAAAGGATCTGAAGGTAAAGTTTTACGTATCCTAAAAGATAAGGATAGAGTAGTAGTTGAGGGTGTTAATATGATATCTAAGCATACTAAGCCTAGTGCTACAAGTCCACAAGGAGGAATAGTAAAACAGGAAGCTCCATTACACATATCAAACGTCGCTTTATTAGAAGATGGTAAAGCAGTACGAGTTGGTTTCAAAACAGATGGAGATAAGAAGGTGAGATTTTCAAAAAAATCAGATAAAGCTATATAACCATGAGTTACGTACCAAGATTAAAGGAAGAGTACAAGAGCAGAGTAATGAATGCTCTTACTGAAGAGTTCGGTTATAAAAATGTAATGCAAGTACCTAAGTTACAAAAGATAGTTGTAAGTAAAGGTGTAGGTGCTGCTATTGCTGATAAAAAATTAATTGAATACGCAATTGAAGAATTAACTACAATTACGGGTCAAAAAGCTGTATCAACAATGTCTAAAAAAGACGTTGCGAACTTCAAATTACGTAAAGGTATGCCAATTGGAGCCAAAGTTACGTTAAGAGGAGATAAGATGTATGAGTTTTTAGATCGTTTAATTACTGCTTCATTACCACGTGTAAGAGATTTCAATGGTATAAAAGCAAATGGTTTCGATGGTAGAGGTAACTACAATTTAGGAGTTACTGAACAAATCATCTACCCAGAGATTAATATTGATCAGGTTAAAAAGATTAGTGGAATGGATATTACATTTGTAACATCTGCAGAAACTGATAAAGAAGCTAAATCATTATTAGGAGAATTAGGTTTACCATTTAAAAAGAATTAATAAAGATGGCTAAAGAATCAATGAAAGCGCGTGAGCGCAAGAGAGCTAAAGTGGTTGCTAAATATGCTGAAAAAAGAAAGGCTTTGAAAGAAGCTGGAGATTATGAAGCTTTACAGAAGTTACCAAAGAACGCTTCTCCAGTTAGAATGCACAATCGTTGCAAGTTAACAGGAAGACCTAAAGGTTACATGAGACAGTTTGGTATTTCACGTGTTACTTTCCGTGAAATGGCTAACCAAGGATTAATTCCTGGAGTTAAAAAAGCAAGCTGGTAAAATTATATTTTACAATTAATAAAAAAGTCACACTTACTAAGTGTGACTTTTTTATTTTATTTGGAGTTTAAGATTGATTTTTCAATCATATTTCATATACTTGAAATACTCTAAAAAGAATGAATGAGCCAAATATTAGAAAAGTATTTAAATAATAGGTATCCTTTTTACTATCATCTTAACCAAGCAGTATTAATTGGAGTTTTCGTTCTTGTCTCTTCAACTATCTTTAATTTTTTATTTGAACCATTTGATGTAAACCCTAAAGAGCTAAAGTTTAGTTTTTTCATGGTTTCTTTAATACATTCAGGATTATCTCTTATAGTATTTATGTTCTTTACTCTTCTTTTGAATAAAATTAATATTGAAAAGTTAGAGTGGAGAGTAAAATATGAATTAATGTTTCTGTTTACAGTATTATTGATCATAGGAGTGTTTCAATATCTTATCAGGGATTTAATTTATGACAAAGACGATAATTGGTCAGTGAGATACTTGTACGAGGAGATTAAGAATACATTTCTAATTGGTGGATTGCTAATTTTTATAATAACTTCCATTAATGTTGAAAGATTAAAAGACAGTTACCTAAAGAGAGGCAAAAGATTAAAGATTAATAAGAGTCAATTTCCAACGTCAAGCATAATCGTAGCAATAAAAACACAAGTTGTTTCTGATGATTTTAGTATGGATATTAGTCAATTTATTTTTGCTAAGTCTGACAAAAATTATGTAGAAATATTTATGAGTGAAAATACAACGCTATTAAAAAGAATGACTATTAAAAGTTTGGAACACCAACTTTCTGATTTTGATGGCATCTTTAAAACACATAGGTCGTATATTGTTAATTTGAACTCAATTGAAAATATCGAAGGAAATACGCAAGGCTACAGATTGCGAATTAAGGGTACAAATCTAATAGTACCAGTTTCTCGAGGAATGATAACCAGTTTTGAAACCCAACTCAAAATTATTAATTCTTAAAAAGTCATTCGTAACAATACATTTGTTATTCGTCCCAATCTTTAGTTTAAGAAAATCATCACCCGTATTAAAAATTAGTTTTGTGTAAATTTTAATAGTATGACTTTAAAAGAAAGAAGATACGATTTAGATTGGTTGAGAGTTATTTCAGTATTTGCAGTTTTTCTCCATCATGTGTTAATGCCTTTCAATGGTGATAATTTTCATATCATGAATGTCGATCACAGTAAGTTTTTAGATGACATAATGGTATATTTTGAACAATTTAGACTGCCATTATTATTTTTTATTTCAGGTGTAGGTACAGCATTTGCATTTTCTAAAAGGAGTTGGAAGGGTTTTATAATCGAGAGAGCTCGAAGACTTTTAATTCCATTAATATTTGGTGTAGTAGTACTTATTCCTCCTCAAGTATATTACGAAAAGATTTTCGAGTTTACTTCTTTTAGAGAAGCATACATAACTATTTTATTCAAACTTGAAGTAAATCATTTATGGTTTCTAGAAAACCTGTTTCTAATATCACTATTGCTAATACCCTTCATTCTGTACATTAGATCAATTAAGAGTCTTAAAATTAAAAGCTATATAGAAGTATTTACCTTAAGATATGGTTTTAGTGCGTGGGTTATTTTTTTATTGATTCTAAGAATCATTACTAAAGATTTCTTTCCAAGTAATTCTAAAGATTTTTTTAATCCTTCAGAGTCATTATATTTTGGTTTCTTCTTTATTTCTGGTATAGTGATAGCAAGAAATCGAAAACTGTGGGAGATCATTCTTACTAATAGAAGAAAGAATCTTTTACTTTTTTTTATCTCTACGATTATGTTTTATCTATATTATTTCTTTCCTGGAGAGTATTTAAAACCAAATATTTCAATAGTCAATCGTTGGAGATTATGGTATTTCTTTTGCACATTATTAACTTGGTTTTTTATTTGCACATCTCTGGGTTATAGTCAAGAGTATTTAAATAAAAAAAGTAATATTCTAAAAAAGTTAAACGAAGCAGTTTATCCTTTTTACATATTACATCAAACTGTAATTATTATGATTGGATATTATATTATTAAGCTTAACATAAGTCTTTTAATGAAAATTACGATATTATTTACAAGTTCATTAGTAGTTATCGTAATTGTCTATTATTTGTTAATATATAATTTTAGAGTGATTAGATTTTTATTTGGAATGAAACGTGAAAAACTAAAAAAATAATTAAAAAAAGGTGGAATTTCAATCGTAAAAGCTAACTTTTAAAGATTTCTAAAGTATAACTGTAACTCAATAAATTAACCATCAAATTGATAATTGATAAAACTCTTTTTTTTTCGAAAAGTTTGTGTATATTTGCACTCTGTTTTTTATGGGTAAGTTACGCCTTGTAAACAAAAAGTAAGTAACTTTTTTAAAAGTCGTTTTTACCAATAAAAGCAAAAAGTGAATATTAACTGGTATAAGGTTTAGTGATTACGATTTTCGTAGGAACAATAGAAATCATTAAAAACCAATACCGAAATTAATTAATTATGTACACAGATCCAATCGCGGATTTTCTTACTCGTGTAAGAAATGCTACTTCAGCAGGACACAGAGTAGTTGAGATTCCAGCTTCAAAGTTGAAGAAGGAAATGACCAAGATTTTGTTTGATCAGGGATACATTTTAAGTTATCAGTTCAATGACGATAAAGTTCAAGGGACTATCAAGATAGCTTTAAAGTATGATCGTGACACAAAAGAACCGGTTATTAGAAAAATTCAAAGAGTATCTACACCAGGTTTACGTAAGTATGTAGGTTCTAAAGAAATGCCAAGAGTTTTAAACGGGCTTGGTATTGCAATTGTATCAACATCAAAAGGCGTTATGACTAACAAGAAAGCGCGTCTTGAAAACGTTGGTGGAGAAGTATTATGTTACGTTTACTAAAAAACATTTTGTAAGATGAGTAGAATAGGTAAAAGCCCAGTCACAATTCCACAAGGTGTTGAAGTTAAAGTAAACGATAACGTGGTAACAGTAAAAGGTAAATTAGGAGAATTAACACAAAAGTTAACTTCTGGAATTACCGTTAAGGTAGAAGATGGAACAGTCAATGTTGATCGACCATCAGATAGTAAAGATCACAGAGCTGCACACGGTTTATATCGTGCCTTAATCAATAACATGGTTGAAGGTGTAAGCAAAGGATATACTAAGGAATTAGAGTTAGTTGGAGTAGGTTATAGAGCATCTAATCAAGGACAAAAATTAGATTTAGCTTTAGGATTTTCTCATAACATTGTTTTAGAATTAGCACCAGAGGTAAAGATTGAAACAGTATCTGAAAAAGGTAAAAACCCAATCATTAAATTAACTTCTCATGATAAGCAGTTAGTGGGGCAGGTAGCAGCAAAGATTCGTTCTTTCCGTAAGCCAGAACCATATAAAGGTAAAGGAGTTAAGTTTGTTGGTGAAGTAATTAGAAGAAAAGCAGGTAAATCTGCATAATATTAGTGTTATGGCATTATCAAAACTTGAGAGAAGACAACGTATAAAGTATAGAATAAGAAAAGTTATTACAGGAACTGCTGCTAAGCCAAGGCTATCAGTATTCAGAAGTAATAAACAAATCTATGCTCAGATTATAAATGATGTAGACGGTGTAACAATTGCATCTGTTTCATCAAGAGACAAAGAAATTGCAACCGGTTCTAAAGCAGAAAATGCTGCTGCAGTGGGTAAAGCAATTGCTGAAAAAGCTAACAAGGCAGGACTTGAAACTGTTGCTTTCGATAGAAATGGTTACTTATACCACGGTAGAGTGAAAGTTCTAGCAGAAGCTGCAAGAGAAGCTGGTTTAAAATTTTAAGAAATTATATTATGTTAGGATATAAAAACGCAGAAAGAGTAAAACCAAGCGGATTAGAGCTTGTAGATAGATTAGTAGGAGTTCAACGTGTTACTAAAGTAACTAAAGGAGGTAGAGCATTTGGTTTCTCTGCTATCGTAGTAGTTGGTGATAGTAAAGGTGTCGTTGGACATGGATTAGGTAAGTCTAAAGATGTAGCGTCTGCAATTGCGAAAGCAGTAGAAGATGCTAAGAAGAATTTAGTGCGTATACCTCTTATTGGAGGAACATTGCCACATGAGCAAAAAGGTAAATTTGGAGGAGCAAGAGTTTTTATAAAGCCAGCTTCAAATGGTACTGGAGTTATTGCGGGTGGAGCTGTACGTGCAGTATTAGAGTCAGTTGGTGTACATGATGTATTATCAAAATCTCAAGGTTCATCAAACCCTCACAATGTTGTAAAAGCTACTTTCGATGCATTGCTACAATTACGTAGTGCTGAAACAGTTGCTAAACAAAGAGGTATATCTTTAGAGAAAGTTTTTAACGGATAAATTTTAAGACGATGAGTAAAATTAGAGTTACACAAGTAAAAAGCCAAATTGGCCGCCTTAAAAATCAAAAAAGAACGTTAGAGGCACTAGGATTACGTAAGTTAAACCAAACTGTAGAGCATGATGCATCAGCTACAATTTTGGGTATGGTAAATAAAGTTCAACACTTAGTTTCTGTAGAAGAAATTAAATAAGAAGATAATAAGATGAGTTTACACAACTTAAAACCTGCAGCAGGATCAACAAAAAGCGGAAAAAGAATTGCCCGTGGTGAAGGATCTGGTCATGGAGGTACCTCTACAAGAGGGCATAAAGGAGCTAAATCTCGTTCTGGTTACTCTCGTAAGATCGGATTTGAAGGAGGTCAAATGCCACTTCAAAGACGTGTGCCTAAGTTTGGATTCACTAACATTAATCGTAAAGAATATGTTGGTGTTAACTTAGATAAATTACAAGAGTTAGTCGATAACGGAAAAATTACTGATACAGTAAACATGAACGTTTTAGTTGAAAACAGATTAGCACGTAAAAACGATTTAGTAAAAATCTTAGGACGTGGAGAATTAAAAGCTAAATTAAACATAACTGTACACAAGTTCACAGGAACAGCTAAACAAGCAATTGAAGCTGCAGGTGGTGAAGCAGTAACTTTATAAGAATTGTAAATGATGAATTTTATAAATACAATAAGAGACATTTTTAAGATTGAAGAGTTAAAAGAGAAATTACTTTTAACTATAGGTTTAATAGCTGTTTACCGTTTTATGGCAGCAGTACCTTTACCAGGTATTGATCCAACTCAGTTAGCAGCACTTAAAGATCAAGCAGGAGGTGGACTCTTAGGTTTATTAAATGCATTTACAGGTGGGGCATTTGCAAGAGCGTCAGTTATGGCACTAGGTATAATGCCTTACATTTCTGCATCTATTGTAGTACAGTTAATGGGGATAGCAGTTCCTTACTTACAAAAACTACAAAAAGATGGAGAAAGTGGACGTAAAAAAATTACGCAAATAACACGTTGGTTAACAATATTAATAACATTAGTACAAGGGCCAACTTATATTACAGCAATTAAAACTCAATTTGGTTTACCTGAATCTGCATTTTTAGTGCCAGGAGCAACATTTTGGGTGTCATCAATGATTCTATTAACAGCAGGAACAATTTTTGCAATGTGGCTAGGAGAAAGAATTACCGATAAAGGTGTAGGTAACGGAATCTCGTTACTTATTACTGTAGGAATTATCGCTAACTTTCCTGTAGCCTTTTTACAAGAATTTGTATCGAAAACATCAAATGCTGGTGGTGGAGGTATCATGATGATTTTAATTGAAGTATTAGTGTGGTTTGTAGTTATTTTATTAACGGTGTTATTAGTTACCGCTGTTCGAAAAATTGCAGTACAATACGCAAGAAGAACCGCAATCGCTAATATTAAAGATGTTGAAGGTGCAAGACAGTACATTCCATTAAAATTAAACGCAGCAGGTGTAATGCCTATCATTTTTGCGCAAGCAATTATGTTTTTACCGATGACCTTAGGTCAAAAGTATCCTGCATTAATCAGTCTAACTGATATCAATGGATGGCAATACAATTTAATTTTTGCATTACTAATTATAGTATTTAGTTATTTCTACACAGCAATCACAATTCCAACGAATAAGATGGCTGAAGATTTAAAAAGAAGTAATGGTTTTGTTCCAGGTTACAAGCCAGGTGAAGAAACTGCGAATCATTTGGATTCAGTATTGTCTAGAATAACCTTACCAGGTTCTATATTTTTGGCAGCATTATCTATTTTACCAGCAATCATTGTTCAATTCGGTGTAACACAAAACTGGGCAATGTTTTACGGAGGAACATCATTAATCATTATGGTTGGTGTTGCTATAGATACTATTCAACAAATTAATTCTTATTTATTAAACAGTCGTTACGATGGTTTAATGAAAACAGGTAACACTAATAGAAAATCATTAAAATAATATGGCTAAGCAACCAGCAATTCAACAAGACGGAACCATTACAGAAGCATTATCAAATGCAATGTTTCGAGTAGAATTAGAAAACGGACATATTGTTACGGCTCACATTTCAGGTAAAATGCGTATGCATTATATCAAGCTTTTACCAGGAGATAAGGTAAAGCTAGAAATGAGTCCTTATGATTTAACAAAAGCAAGAATTACTTACAGATACTAAAAAATAATACTGATGAAAGTAAGAGCATCAATTAAGAAAAGAAGTGCCGACTGTAAAATAGTACGCAGAAAAGGCAGGTTATATGTAATTAACAAAAAGAATCCTAGATTTAAACAAAGACAAGGTTAGTTATGGCAAGAATCGCAGGTATTGATATTCCAAAGAATAAGAGAGGTGTAATAGCTTTAACATATATCTTTGGTATAGGAAACAGCAGAGCTAAAGAAGTTTTAGCTGAAGCAAAAATAGATGAAAGCATCAAAGTTCAAGATTGGAACGATGATCAAATTGCAGCAATTCGTGAGCAAGTAGGTAAATTTACTATCGAAGGTGAGTTACGTTCTGAAGTTCAATTAAACATCAAACGTTTAATGGATATAGGTTGCCAAAGAGGTATTCGTCACAGACTTGGTCTACCTTTAAGAGGGCAAAGAACAAAAAATAACTCTCGTACAAGAAAAGGTAAGAGAAAAACTGTAGCTAACAAGAAAAAATAATCGTTAGATTATTTTTAATAATTGTAAAGAATTATGGCAAAATCTAAAGTAACAAAAAAACGTAAAGTTATAATTGAATCAGTTGGTGAAGCTCATGTAACAGCATCATTTAACAACATCATTATTTCTTTAACAAATAAAAAAGGAGATGTTATCTCTTGGTCATCTGCCGGTAAAATGGGATTCAGAGGATCTAAAAAGAATACTCCTTATGCTGCACAATTAGCAGCTGAAGACTGTGCATCTAAAGCTAAAGAAGCTGGATTACGTAAAGTAAAAGTGTACGTTAAAGGACCAGGTAACGGTAGAGAATCTGCAATAAGATCTATCCACAATACAGGAATCGAAGTAACAGAAATCATTGATGTTACTCCAATACCTCACAATGGATGTCGCCCTCCTAAGAGAAGAAGAGTATAATTAAATATTTTAATCTAGTAGGATAATACGATTGTCGAAGGAGTTTAGCCTTAATTCACAATCCCTGCTATAAAAACAAAGAAATGGCAAGATATACAGGACCAAAAACTAAAATTGCTCGTAAGTTTGGCGAGGCAATCTTCGGAGAAGATAAAAACTTCGAAAAAAGAAATTACCCTCCAGGACAACACGGTGTTGGTAAAAGAAGAGGAAAGAAATCTGAATATTCAGTTCAGTTAATGGAAAAGCAAAAAGCTAAGTATTCTTATGGTATATTAGAGCGTCAATTCCGTAACTTATTCAAAAAAGCGCAAGCTTCAGGAGGTATTACAGGTGAAGTTTTATTACAACTTTGTGAGTCTCGTTTAGATAATACTGTATTCCGTTTAGGTATCGCTAACTCTCGTAGAGGAGCACGTCAATTAGTTTCTCATCGTCACATTACAGTGAATGGAAGTATTGTAAATATTCCTTCATACAGTCTTAAAGCTGGAGATGTAATTGAGGTAAGAGAAAAATCTAAATCATTAGATGCAATTGAAAACGCTTTAGCTGCAAATAGCAATGTTTATGAATGGTTAAGTTGGAATTCTGATCAAAAGTCAGGGACTTTTATAAAAGCTCCAGAAAGACTTCAAATTCCAGAAAATATTAAAGAGCAGTTAATAGTAGAATTATATTCTAAATAATAAATTAATCATATTGGTATTTAGCCAAAGGGTCTATTTGTATTCTTCAAACTTATAAACCGCGCAACTAAGTAACAATTAAAACGAAGGACATAAAATGGCGATTTTAAATTTTCAAAAGCCCGATAAAGTTATTATGATTGAATCTACCGATTTTTCGGGTAGATTTGAATTCAGACCTCTAGAACCAGGTTTTGGTTTAACTGTAGGAAATGCATTACGTAGAGTGTTGTTATCTTCATTAGAAGGTTTCGCAATTACATCTTTGAGAATAGATGGTGTAGAGCATGAGTTTTCTACTATTAAGGGAGTTGTAGAAGATGTTACTGAAATGATTTTGAATTTAAAACAAGTTCGTTTTAAAAAGCAAATAGAAGAATCAGATAGAGAAACAGTAACAATAGCAGTATCTGGTCAAGATCAATTAACAGCAGGAGATTTACAGAAGTTCATTTCTGGTTTTCAAGTATTAAATCCAGACCTTGTTATTTGTAATATGGATAAATCTGTAAAGATTAATGCAGAAATTACGATTGAAAAAGGAAGAGGATTTGTACCAGCAGAAGAGAATAAGAAATCTGGTGCTCCACTAGGAACTATTTTTACAGATTCTATTTTTACACCGATCAAGAATGTAAAATATGGGATTGAAAATTTCCGTGTAGAGCAAAAAACAGATTACGAAAAATTAGTTTTCGATATCGATACTGATGGTTCAATAAATCCAAAAGATGCTTTAACTGAAGCTGCAAAAATATTGATCCACCACTTCATGTTATTCTCTGATGAAAGAATAACCTTAGAAGCTGATGAAATCGCTCAAACTGAAACATATGATGAAGAATCTCTTCACATGCGTCAGTTATTAAAAACTAAATTAGTAGACATGGATCTTTCAGTTCGTGCTTTAAATTGTTTAAAGGCTGCTGAAGTTGATACGTTAGGAGATTTAGTATCATTTAACAAGAGTGACTTAATGAAGTTTAGAAACTTTGGTAAAAAATCATTAACTGAATTAGAAGAGTTAGTGAATAATAAAGGCTTAAGTTTTGGAATGGATTTAGGAAAATATAAATTAGATAGAGATTAACAACTTTTATAGTTTTGCTCCCCACAAAGGGTAGAGCAAGATAAAAGTTAAAAACAAAGGTCATGAGACACGGTAAAAAATTCAACCATTTAGGTAGAAAAACAGCGCATAGAAAAGCTATGCTTGCTAATATGGCTTGTTCATTAATTGAACACAAGCGTATTAACACTACAGAAGCAAAAGCAAAAGCTTTACGTAAATTTGTTGAGCCAATCATAACTAAGGCAAAAGCTGAGAACAATGCTACTGCTGAAAAAAATACACACAACAGACGTGTTGTATTTAGTTATTTGAGAAACAAATATGCTGTAACAGAATTATTCAAGGAAATTTCTGTTAAAATTGGAGACAGACCAGGAGGATATGTTCGTATTATTAAGTTAGGAAATCGTCAAGGAGATAACGCTCCTATGGCAATGGTTGAGCTAGTTGATTACAATGAGCTATACAATCCTAATGGAAAGAAAGCTAAGAAAAATACACGTCGTAGTCGTCGTGGAAGTGGTGCAAAAGCTGCTCCTATTGTCAATGATACTGAAACTTCACAAGAAGAAGAGTAAGAATGATATTACTTATCAACAATATAAAAGGGATGAACATTTAATGTTTATCCCTTTTTTTATATAATTTTGTGATTCAAAACACACAGCACACTAAATGAAATATAAGCAACAACAAAAGGCATTAGTCTTATTAGCAGACGGGACTATTTTTTATGGAAAATCGGTAGGTATTGAAGGTACTGCAACTGGAGAGATTTGTTTCAATACGGGTATGACAGGTTATCAGGAAATCTTTACAGATCCATCATACTTTGGTCAGTTAATGGTAACTACAAACGCACACATAGGAAATTATGGAATCAATAATGAAGAAGTAGAATCGGATGGGATAAAAATCTCTGGTTTAATTTGTAGAAACTTTAGTTTTACACATTCTAGGGTAGATTCAGATGGAAATTTAAAAGATTGGTTTGAGAAAAATAATTTAGTAGCGATTTCAGATGTTGATACCAGAGCCTTAGTTTCATATATAAGAGAACATGGAGCAATGAATGCTATAATTTCAACAGATGTTGATAACATCGATAATCTAAAGAAGAAATTATCAGATACTCCAAATATGGAAGGTTTAGAGTTGGCATCAAAAGTTTCAACTAAAGAACCGTACTTTGTAGGAAATGAAAATGCAACGTATAAAATAGCTGCATTAGATATTGGTATTAAAAAGAATATCTTAAGAAATCTAGCGAAGAGAGATGCTTATATTAAAGTATATCCATATGATGCAAAGTTTGAAGAATTAGCATCTTGGAATCCTGATGGTTACTTTATTTCAAACGGACCAGGAGATCCAGAACCTTTGGTAGACGCCCAAAACTTAGCAAAAGAAGTGATCAGTAAAGATCAACCTTTATTTGGAATTTGTCTAGGACATCAGGTTATAGCTCTAGCAAATGGAATATCTACTTATAAAATGCATAACGGCCACAGAGGGATAAATCATCCAGTAAAGAATTTAATAACTGGAAAAGGTGAAATCACATCTCAAAACCATGGTTTTGCAATCAACAGAGAAGAAACTGAAGCACATGATGATGTAGAAATTACACACGTGCATTTGAACGATAATACAGTAGCAGGGATAAAAATGAAGAGTAAGAATGTCTTTTCTGTTCAGTACCATCCAGAAGCAAGTCCAGGACCAAATGATGCCGAGTATTTATTCGATGAATTCATTACGAATATCAAGAAATCAAAAGCCTAGTTAGAAAACGATTTCGTAAAAAACTAGCAAATTTAGAGTATAAATTTTATAGCATTTGTAAATTAGCTACAAACAAATAAACTAAAAAATAAAAGAAATGAGTATAATTATCAACATTCACGCACGTCAAATATTTGATTCTAGAGGAAACCCAACTGTGGAGGTAGATGTAGCAACAGAGAATGGAATACTTGGACGAGCAGCTGTACCATCAGGAGCATCAACAGGAGAACATGAAGCTGTTGAATTGCGTGATGGAGGAAATGCTTACATGGGTAAAGGAGTATCGCAAGCAGTTGATAATGTTAATACGTTAATAGCACAAGAGTTATTAGGAACATCTATATTTGAGCAAAATTTAATTGATCAGATGATGATTGATTTAGATGGAACGCCAAATAAATCAAAGTTGGGAGCTAATGCAATTTTAGGAGTATCACTTGCAGTTGCTAAGGCAGCGGCAAATGAATTAGGAATGCCATTATACAGGTATGTAGGAGGAGTTTCTGCAAACACATTACCAGTACCAATGATGAATATCATTAACGGAGGATCACATTCTGATGCTCCTATAGCGTTTCAAGAGTTTATGGTGATGCCAATAAAAGCAAATAATTTTTCTGAAGCAATGCAAATGGGTTCAGAGATTTTCCACAACCTTAAGAAAGTATTACACGATAGAAACCTTTCGACAGCAGTTGGAGATGAAGGTGGTTTTGCACCAACTTTAGAAGGAACAGAAGATGCATTAGATACAATAGCATTGGCAGTAAAAAATGCGGGTTACAGTTTAGGAGATCAAATAATGATTGCGCTTGATTGTGCTGCTGCTGAGTTTTATGTAGATGGTAAATATGATTACACGAAGTTTGAAGGTGAAAAAGGTAAAATAAGAACCAGTAAAGAACAGGCAGATTATTTAGCAGAATTAGCAGAAAAATACCCAATTATTTCAATAGAAGATGGAATGGATGAAAATGATTGGGATGGATGGAAGTACTTAACTGAAAAAGTTGGGGATAAAGTACAATTAGTAGGTGATGACTTGTTTGTTACTAATGTAGAACGCTTATCAAGAGGAATAGAAAATGATACAGCAAATTCTATTTTAATAAAAGTAAATCAAATAGGAACACTAACCGAGACTATAGCTGCTGTAAATATGGCACATAATGCAGGATATACATCTGTAATGAGTCACCGATCAGGGGAAACAGAAGATAATACCATTGCAGATTTAGCAGTAGCATTAAATACAGGACAAATCAAGACTGGTTCAGCTTCAAGATCTGATCGTATGGCTAAATACAATCAATTACTTCGTATAGAGGAAGAGTTAGCAGATATTGCTTATTATCCACAGGCAAATGCTTTCAAAATAAAGTAATTATAGTATATTATAAAAAGTAAAAAAAGGCTGTCTTGAAAAAGACAGCTTTTTTTATGAAATAATTACTGTTCTTAACAACATAAATCCTCAATTTTATGAAGTCTTTAAATAGTAATATGTTATTTTTTGATATAAAAAATCTATAAGGCTAGATTTTCTAAATCTCTTAAAAATTGGTATCTTCGTGCATCACTTAAATTATAAAAATTTAAATAAAAAATGTCAGATATAGCAAAATTACAAATAGGTGAAAATACGTATGATTTTCCATTAATTAAAGGTACTGAAAATGAAGTAGCTATCGATATCAAAGCTTTAAGAGGAGCTACGGGAGGTATTACTACTATAGATCCAGGATATAAGAATACAGGATCTTGTGAAAGTGCTATTACATTTTTAAATGGAGAAGAAGGTGTTTTACGTTACCGAGGTTATGCTATTGAAGATTTAGCTGAAAAAGCAGACTTTTTAGAAGTTGCTTATGCATTGATTTTTGGAGATTTGCCAACAAAAGAACAGCTAGATAAGTTCCATAATGATATCAAAGAAGAGTCTGTAGTTGACGAAGAGATAAAGAAAATATTAGATGCGTTTCCTAAAAATGCTCACCCAATGGGAGTATTGTCATCGTTAACTTCAGCATTAACGGCTTTTAACCCAACATCTGTAAATGTTGATTCGGAAGAGGAAATGTACAATGCTATAGTGAAGATTTTAGCTAAGTTTCCTGTATTAGTAGCATGGACTATGCGTAAGAAAAAAGGCTTACCATTGAATTATGGCTCAAATTCATTAGGGTATGTTGAGAACGTTCTAAAAATGATGTTTGAAAAACCAAATGGTGAGTACAAACAAAATCCTATTTTAGTCAACGCTCTTGATAAATTATTAATTTTACATGCAGATCACGAGCAAAACTGTTCTACTTCTACTGTAAGAATAGTAGGTTCATCGCATGCAGGTTTATTTGCTTCTTTAGCGGCAGGAATTTCAGCTTTATGGGGTCCACTTCATGGAGGTGCAAACCAAGCAGTATTAGAAATGTTGGAAGGAATTAAAGAAGATGGAGGAGATACTAAAAAGTATATGGCTAAAGCAAAAGACAAGCAAGATCCATTCCGCTTAATGGGATTCGGTCACAGAGTATACAAAAATTTCGATCCACGTGCCAAGATTATAAAAGTTGCTGCTGATGAAGTACTTGCAGACTTAGGTGTAGAAGATCCTATTTTAGATGTCGCAAAAGGTTTAGAAAAAGAAGCGTTAAACGATGAATATTTCGTTAAACGTAAACTATATCCAAATGTAGATTTCTATTCAGGAATTATTTATAGAGCAATGGGAATCCCAGTAGAAATGTTTACTGTAATGTTCGCATTAGGTCGTTTACCTGGATGGATTGCACAATGGAGAGAAATGCGTTTACGCAAGGAACCAATTGGACGTCCACGTCAAGTATACATCGGAGAAAATCACCGTGAGTTTACTGACATCAACAAAAGATAATTAAACTAAAATATATAATGTCATTCTGATAATTCATTCAGAATGACATTTTTTTTGATACTATGTTAAGACTTAATGTACAAAATGAAACCTCGAAATTACAAGCCGTTATTCTAGGAACTGCAAAGAGTAACGGACCAATACCTAAAGTTGAGGATTGTTATGACCCTAAAAGCAAACAGCATGTTATAGCTGGAACATATCCGAAAGAAGAAGATATGATCGTTGAAATGGAAGCCGTAGCTAATGTTTTAAAAAAGTATGGTGTTGAGGTTTTTAGACCAAATATTATAGAAGATTACAATCAAATTTTTTCGAGAGATATTGCTTTTGTTATTGAAGGTAAATTAGTTAAAGCGAATATTTTACCAGATAGAGCAAAGGAGTACGAAGCAATACAATTTGTTATTGATAAAATAGAAAAAGATAAAGTTGTTGAGTTACCAGAAGAATGCCATGTTGAAGGAGGTGACGTAATGCCTTGGAACGATTATATCTTTGTAGGGACATATTCAGGATCAGATTATTCAGAGTACATCACTGCAAGAACGAATACTGATGCAGTAATAGCTTTACAGGAATTATTTCCAGAGAAAACAGTAAAGTCTTTTGAATTAAGAAAATCAAATGAAGACCCTAAAGAGAATGCTTTACATTTAGATTGTTGTTTCCAACCCATAGGTAAAGACAAAGCTATTCTTCATAAAAATGGTTTTTTGGTAGAAAAAGAATACCAATGGTTAGTAGACTACTTTGGGAAGGAAAATATATTTGAGATTACTAAAGATGAAATGTATAATATGAACAGTAATATTTTCTCTATTTCTGAAGAGGTGATTATTTCAGAAAAGAATTTTACAAGATTAAATACTTGGTTAAGAGAAAAAGGATTTATTGTAGAGGAAGTTCCTTATGCTGAAATAGCTAAACAAGAAGGGTTGTTACGATGTTCAACAATGCCTTTAATCAGAGAGTAAATAGAATTATTTCTTATAAAACAGGACTAAAAACTTCATGTTTTTAGTCCTGTTTCTATTTTAAATGAATTTCTAATGGTCTATGTTCATATGGCTTTTAATACTCTTTTAAGAATTCATCAATTCTTAAAATGAAGCCTAACTCTTCTCTCTTTTGATAAGGTAATCCATATATAAATTGAATTCTTAGAAAAATACCACTATCATTACTTTCTAATCTTACCTCTTCTTTGTCAGAATAGTATATGTTAGTTATTGTAAAATCATTATTTGGTTCAGTTGGTTTAATACCTTTTTTTTCTGGAATAGGAATAGTATACCAAGCATTAACTTTATCAAGAATTACAGTGCTAGATATTCCTTGATCATTCATCGTAAAATCGATGAAAGTTACAGTAACATCAACTAGTTTTTTAGCATTATCATAGTTAGATTCTGCAATAATTTTGACACCATTATATGGTGCTTGTACGTTGTTTTTTGATTTCCAATCTCCTGAATACCATGTTTGTGTTGTTGTTTGCACAATTATTTTTTTTGAGTATGTGTTTTTAAATCACCTATCGTTATATCAGTAAAAATAAAGAGATAATAACCTGATAATCTAAAAAATGTAATGTGTGTAGTTAGGAAAAGTATGAGTGTATCTAATTAAGTAATGAGTTGATTAAAATGAGATTTAAAAAAATAAACCTGTATATTTGTAGTATTAAACTTTAGGAGTAGCTAGTTGAAGCTAGTTTGAGAAATATCCTTTGAACCTGATTTGGTTAACACCAACGTAGGGAAAAGTCACTTTCAAAATATACATTCAGTTATCATCAATAACGAGATGTATATATTTCTTCTAAAGTTTACTTTATAACACATCATAAATGATAACTATAAAAGTAAACGACAAAAACAAAAAAGTTTTTCAAGATAGTACTGTTGGTCAGTTAGTTGAACAATTAAATATTCAAACTAATGGAATAGCTATAGCTGTTAACAATAATGTAGTTGCTAAAACTAACTGGAACAAAAGCACTTTATCAGAAAACGACACTATTTTAATCATAAAATCTACTCAAGGAGGATAATTACGATCTGAAACTATTTTTTATTATGAAGAAAAAAGACACAGCACCAAGTAAAGGAATAACAAGACAGCCATTTCCTAATTCGAAAAAGATATACGTACAAGGAGAACTACACCCTCAAATAAAAGTAGCCATGCGTGAAATTAAGTTGAGCGATACAGTAGATTCGATGACCAAAAAAAGAACATCTAATGAATCAGTAACGGTATATGATACCTCAGGAGCTTATACAGATCCTACAAAAGAAATAAATATTCATAATGGGTTAGAGCGTATTCGTGAACAGTGGATTATGGATAGAAAAGATGTAGAGCAATTAAACACATTTTCATCTAAATACTGTAACGAACGTTTAAGCGATGCTAGTTTAGATCATTTACGATTTAACCATTTACAGAAGCCATTACGAGCAAAAAAAGGACATAATGTAACACAATTACATTATGCTAAAAAAGGAATAATAACTCCAGAGATGGAATATATAGCTATTCGTGAAAATCAGCGTATTGATGAAATGACACGTTTATCTAAACAACATCCAGGTCAAGATTTTGGAGCTAGTATACCTAAGAAAATCACACCAGAATTTGTAAGAGAAGAAGTAGCCAGAGGACGTGCAGTAATTCCTTCAAACATAAATCATCCTGAGGCAGAGCCAATGATTTTGGGTCGTAATTTTTTAGTGAAGATTAATGCAAATATTGGTAATTCTGCAACAACATCTTCCATTGAAGAAGAAGTAGAAAAAGCAGTTTGGGCTTGCCGTTGGGGAGCCGACAATATTATGGATTTATCAACAGGTAAAAATATTCACGAAACACGCGAGTGGATTATTCGTAACTCACCAGTACCTGTTGGAACCGTACCAATTTATCAAGCATTAGAAAAAGTAAATGGAGTTGCTGAAGATTTAACATGGGAAATTTTTAGAGACACATTAATAGAACAAGCAGAACAAGGAGTTGATTATTTTACAATCCATGCAGGTGTTCGCTTACGATACGTACCAATGACTGCAAAACGTATTACAGGAATAGTTTCTCGTGGAGGATCAATCATGGCAAAATGGTGTTTAGCACATCATAAAGAAAGTTTCTTGTATACCCATTTTGAGGAGATATGTGAAATTATGAAAGCTTATGATGTTGCTTTTTCTTTAGGAGATGGTTTACGTCCTGGGTCTATAGCAGATGCAAATGACGAAGCGCAATTTGCTGAATTAGAAACACTAGGAGAGTTAACAAAGATAGCACGTAAACACGAAGTTCAATGTTTCATTGAAGGTCCTGGTCATGTTCCAATGCATATGATTAAAGCAAATATGGACAAGCAATTAGAAGCTTGCGACGAAGCTCCTTTTTATACATTAGGACCACTAACAACAGATATTGCACCAGGTTACGATCATATTACTTCTGGTATTGGAGCAGCTATGATTGGTTGGTTTGGTTGCGCAATGTTATGTTATGTAACTCCTAAAGAGCATTTAGGATTACCAAATAAAGATGACGTACGAACAGGAGTTGTTACGTATAAATTAGCAGCACATGCTGCAGATCTAGCTAAAGGACACCCAGGCGCACAGCATAGAGACGATGCGTTAAGTAAGGCTCGTTTTGAATTTCGTTGGGAAGATCAGTTTAATCTAGGTCTAGACCCTGAGTTAGCAAGGGAATATCATGACGAAACTTTACCTGCAGAAGGTGCTAAGATTGCACATTTCTGTTCGATGTGTGGACCAAAATTTTGCTCTATGAAAATATCACAAGAAGTCCGTGATTTTGCAGCTGTAAATAAAGTAGAAGGAGATGAGGTTTTTGCTAAAGGAATGGAAGAAAAATCACAGGAATTTAGAGATAAAGGTTCGGAAGTATATTTATAATTCGATTTTATATAAATTAAAACATGATTATTGTAATAGCTCCTGAGAATGATATAAAAAATGAAATTTCAATCCTTCATCAGATATTTGAAGAAGGATTGGAATACTATCATTTACGTAAACCTTCTAAAAATTACGAAGAGCACACGAACTATTTAAATCAAATAGATTCGAAGTATCATAATAGGATTATTGTGCATTATTTCCATGAGTTGATCAATGATTTCAATTTAAGAGGAATTCATTTTCAAGAGCAAAAAAGACAAGACGCTTTAGAAAATGGAAGAGAATACTTTTTGAACTTAAATATGAAAGGAAAAACAATGAGTTCTTCTTTTCATGAGCCTGAAGTTTTGGAGGCATGTGATATAGAATTTGATTATCATTTATTAAGTCCAATATTTTCATCAATATCAAAGAGAGGATATGAAGGAAGAGGTTTTGATGTAAGTACTATTGATAAAACAATCGTTGGTATGGGAGGAATAAATGAAGATACAATTGAGGCAACTTTAAAATTAGGATTCAAAGGGATTGGTGTTTTAGGAGGAGTGTGGAACGCAGAAAAACCTGTAGAAAGTTTTAAAAATATAAAGAGTTATTACGAAGAACGACGATTAAATAATTAATAAGAAAAAAAAGAAATAATTCAACTTGAAACAAAAATCTTACATATTAACCATAGCAGGCTTAGATCCTTCAAACGGCGCAGGTTTAACAGCAGATATAAAAACATTTCAAGCACACGACTTATATGGATTATCTGTATGTACAGCTGTAACAATACAAAACGATATAGCTTTTAAAGATTGCCTATGGATTGAAGAAGAAACAATAATAGGTCAAATAGATATATTATTCGAACGTTTTTCAATAGATGTAGTTAAAATTGGGATTATAAAATCATGGAGTTTATTATTGATTGTCATTAAAAGATTAAGAAAAATAAATCCAGAAATAAAAATAATCTTGGATCCAGTTTTAAAAGCAAGTACAGGATTTAACTTTCATGAGAAACAAAATATGGCTGTTTTAGAAGAAGTCTTAAATGAATGCTATTTTATTACTCCAAATTATGATGAAATTCAAGCACTTTTTCCGAATAAAACAATAGAGGAAACAATAGGTTTTATAGCGCAAAGAACAAATATTTATTTAAAAGGAGGCCACAGAGTAAAAGAGAAAGGATGTGACGAAATATATTACAGTAAGCTTGTAAAACTTAAAATTTTACCTATTGCAGAAAAAGTATCTGAAAAACACGGAAGTGGTTGTGTATTATCATCTGCATTAGCTTCAAACTTTCAAAAAGGAATGAGTTTAGAAGATGCTTGTAAAAATGCGAAGGCTTACACAGAACGTTTTTTAAATTCAAATGAGACTCTCTTAGGAACACATAATATATAAGGAATGATTAGTAAACTACATTATATAACCCAAGGAAACACAACCAAAGAACATATAGAGAATATTCAAAACGCATGTGCTTCTGGGATAGAATGGATCCAACTTCGACTTAAAGGATTAGGTGAAAAAGAAATTTTAGAAACAGCATTAAAAGCAAGAGAAATAACAAGTCATTATCAAACAAGATTGATTGTTAACGACTATTATAAGATAGCGAAAGAAGTAAAAGCAGATGGAGTTCATTTAGGAAAGACTGATACAGACCCTACTAAAGCAAAAGCATTCTTATATTCTTGGCAAACCATAGGAGGCACTGCTAATACGTTAGAAGATTGTGAAAGATTAATTTCTAAAAAAATAGATTATATAGGTTTAGGTCCATATAAATTTACAGCAACTAAAAAGAATTTAAGTCCAATTTTAGGAATAGAAGGTTATAAAGCTTTGGTTGATGAATTAAAAACTGAAATACCAATTATTGCAATTGGAGGAATAACATTAAATGATGTTGAAGAAATTATGAATACAGGAGTTTATGGTATTGCAGTTTCAGGAGAAATTACAAAGAATTTTAATAACATATCAGCTTTCAATACAATACTAAAAACATCGAGTGCAAATGAACAAATATTCAAATTAGGTAAACAAGAGTAATAGGCTTATGAATAATATTTTGAGAATAGCAGACAAAGAATTTACATCTAGGTTATTTACAGGAACTGGTAAATTCAGTTCTTCAAAGTTAATGCGAGATGCTTTATTAGAGAGTGAAAGTGAATTGGTTACAGTAGCATTAAAAAGAGTTGATGTTCAGAATGAGGATGACGATATACTTACAGAATTAAATCATAAGCACATTAGCTTATTACCTAATACATCTGGAGTTAGAACAGCAAAAGAAGCTGTATTTGCGGCTGAATTATCAAGGGAAGCTTTAGAGACGAATTGGGTTAAATTAGAAATTCATCCAGATCCTAGGTATTTATTACCAGATCCTATAGAAACGTTGAAGGCAGCAGAAGAGTTGGTTAAAAAAGACTTTGTGGTTATGCCATACATTCATGCAGATCCCGTGCTGTGTAAGCGACTAGAAGAGGTAGGTGTTCAATGCGTTATGCCTTTGGGTTCGCCGATAGGAAGTAATAAAGGGTTAAAAACAGTAGATTTTTTGAAGATTATAATAGAGCAATCTAACGTTCCTGTAATTGTAGACGCAGGAATTGGAGCTCCATCTCACGCAGCATATGCAATGGAATTAGGAGCTAGTGCTGTACTTGTAAACACTGCGATAGCAGTTTCTAAAGATCCAGTAGCTATGGCAAAAGCTTTTAAAATGGCAATAGAAGCAGGAAGAATGGCTTATGAAGCAAAATTGGCTCCAATTAAAAATCATGCCGAAGCAAGTAGTCCATTAACATCATTTCTTAGTTAATTAAACTAAAGCTTAAAAGTATACCAAGAGTTATTAGTATGTCATTAAAAACAATAATTAGAAAAGGACAGAATACCTATGGCGTCAACTTTCGAAACAATATTTAACCAAAACAATTGGGAAGAAATCTTAGTAAGTATCAATGCAAAAACACAATTAGATGTTGAAAGAGCATTGAATGCAGAAAAAAGAGATTTAGAAGATTTTAAAGCATTAATATCACCTGCTGCTATACCATTTTTAGAGAGAATGGCTCAATTGAGTAATCAGTTAACAAAGAAAAGATTTGGCAATACAATTCAAATGTATGCACCAATGTATTTAAGTAATGAATGTCAAAATATATGTACTTATTGCGGGTTCAGCTTAACTAATAAAATACCAAGACGTACATTAACTGATGAAGAAATATTGAAAGAAGTAGCTTTTTTGAAAGAAAAAGGATACAATCATATTTTGTTAGTAACAGGTGAAGCAAATAGAACAGTAGGTGTTGATTATATAAATAATGCCATACAGTTAATAAAACCTCATTTTTCAAACATAACTATAGAAGTTCAGCCATTAGAGCAAGAAGAATATGAATTATTAATAAGAAATGGATTATATGCTGTATTAGTATATCAAGAAACATATCATAAAGAAGAATATAAAAAACACCATCCAAAAGGAAAAAAATCTAATTTTGAATACCGTTTGAATACTCCAGACAGATTAGGTAAAGCAGGAGTTCATAAAATTGGATTAGGTGCTTTGTTTGGACTCGAAGACTGGAGGGTTGATAGTTTTTACACTGCCTTGCATTTAAAATATCTACAAAAAACATATTGGAAAACTAAATATTCAATTTCATTTCCAAGACTTCGTCCACATTCTGGGGGAATAGAACCTAAAGTAGCGATGACAGATGCTGATTTAGTACAGTTAATTTGTGCTTTCCGTATTTTAGATGAAGATGTTGAATTATCAATGTCAACCAGAGAAAGTGAAATTTTCAGAAATAATATCGTAAATTTAGGTATAACCTCTATAAGTGCTGAATCAAAAACCAATCCTGGTGGATATGCAGTAGAACCTCAATCCTTAGAACAATTTGAGATATCAGACGAACGAAGTACTAGTGTAGTTGTAGAGATGCTTAAGAGTCAAGGGTTAGAAGTAGTATGGAAAGATTGGGAACATTTTGAATAAATAATTCAATTCAAATTAAACCTATCTTTATTAAGTAAGTCTTAGTACATATAAACCATAGATTATGAAAGTACAATTAAGTATTCTAGTATTGTTTTTTACGATATTCTTCTTGAGCTGTCAAGACTCTGAAGTTATTACATCAGTTGCAAATACAACGTTATATTTTCCTCCCATTAATTCTGTAGAATGGAAGAAAGAGCAGCCAGAAAACTTAGGCTGGAATACAACTGCTATTCATGAGCTTAACACATTTCTCAAAGATTCGAATACAAGAGCTTTTTTAATCCTTAAAAACGGTAAAATAGTATTAGAAGAGTACTGGGGAAATACATTTCTTAATACTGGCAATTTTACTAGTAATTCAAAATGGTATTGGGCTTCTGCCGGGAAAACACTATCCGCAAGTTTAATTGGTATCGCTGTTAAAGAAGGCAAAGTATCAGTTAATGACAAAACATCTGATTATTTAGGAAAAGGATGGACGAGTTTAACTCCGCAAAAAGAAGACTTGATAACAGTCAAAAATAATTTAACGATGACTACAGGGTTAGATTATAATGTGGTAAATCCTAACTGTTATACTCCAGATTGTTTTCAGTATAATAAAGATGCAGGAAGCCAATGGTATTATCACAATGGTCCTTACACTATATTAAAAGAAGTTATTGAAAATACCTACAAAACAACATACAATGAATTTACGGAAGATAAACTGCAAAATCGTATTGGTATGAACGGAGAGTGGGTCGAAACAGGAACTAATAATTTATACTGGAGTACTGCAAGAGATGCAGCCCGTTTTGGGGTGTTGTTATCTAATAAAGGAAAGTGGGATGGAAATGAATTACTAACCAGTACTTATTTTAATGAAATGACAAACAGTTCACAAGCTATAAATCCATCTTATGGATATTTAACATGGCTAAATGGGAAATCTTCAATACAATATCCTGGATCAGAAGTATCGTTTACGAGTTCACTTTCAGAAAATGCACCAAAAAATATGTTTGCAGCTCTTGGTAAAAACGGACAAATTATAGCAGTAGTACCTGATGAGAATATTGTTGTAATACGATTAGGAGAAGCACCAAGCAATGATTTAGTTCCAGTGACATATCATAATGAATTGTGGAAAAAAATAAACGCAATAATTAACTAATGCAATTAACATTAGAAGAGCATAAGCAGTATAATCGACATCTTATTTTAGAGGAAATAGGAGAAGAAGGACAATTAAAATTAAAGAAAGCTAGCGTTTTAGTTATTGGAGCAGGAGGCTTGGGTTGTCCAATTTTACAATATTTAACTGCGGCTGGAATTGGCACAATTGGAATTATTGACGATGATACTGTTGATCAATCAAACTTACAACGTCAAATATTATATACAATTGATGATATTGGAGCTTCAAAAGCTGAGGTTGCAGTTAAGAAATTATCAAAGTTAAATCCATTTACAAAGTTTAATACATACGTTAAAAAGTTAGTAGCTAAAAATGCAATTTCTCTATTTAAAGATTATGATATTATAGTAGAGGGTAGCGATAACTTCCAAACAAGATATTTAGCTAACGATGCAGCACTTATTACAAATAAGCCTTTGGTATATGGTTCTATTTTTAAATTTGAAGGACAAGTAACAGTCTTTAATTATAAAGGGAGTGGTACGTATAGGTGTTTATATCCAACACCTCCGAATCCAAATGAAGTCCCAAATTGTTCCGAAATAGGCGTTTTAGGCGTACTGCCAGGAATAATAGGTGCTTTACAAGCGAATGAAGTACTTAAAATGGTTTGTGGAATAGGAGAGACCTTAGCAAATAAGTTATTAGTAATAGATGCATTAACAATGCGTCAAGTACTTTTAAATTATAAGAAAATCGATACATCTAAAGTGATTTCACTGGATGTTGATTATGACTCTTTTTGTGGCATAAGCACTATAGATCATGAGATTTTATTAGAAGAATTACTTAAAGATAGTAGTAGATACCATTTATTAGATGTTCGCGAAAATTGGGAGCGTGAGCAACATCATATTGGAGGTCAACATATTCCTTTAAAAGAATTACCAGTTCGATTTACAGAATTGCTAACAGAAAAAAATATAGTAGTGTATTGTAAATCAGGAATACGAAGCAAACAGGCTATACATCTATTGCAAGAAAAATATACTAACGTTAAATTTGTCAACTTAAAACATGGAATTTCTTAATATTTAATTAATTTCCAAAGGATCATTTTTAATTCTAAAACAGCGCTCAATACCTAAAAATTGAGGATCTCCATACTCTTCAGACCAAAATCCATCTAAAATATCTTTAGTTAAACACTGATAAACAACTACACCTCTATACAATTCAGAATCCTCACCTAAATATTCAAAATTTATCACTAAAATATTATTCTTGAAAAAGCCAGTTCCAAATTGTTGTTGTTCATTTTGAATTAACCAAGAAGCTCTTATTCGGTTATTTTTATCTACATCTAGCGAAAGAATTCCTTCATAACTAATATCTCCTTTATTTTGATTAGATCCGGTAATAGCAAAATCACCGATTAGGTCAGTAGCTTTCATCATAACTCAAGTTGTAATAGGCTACAAAAATATACTATTTTCAAAGAAAGCACCTCTAAAAAATACGTTTAACCGTGTTATCTAAACTTATATGCCATTAAACGAAAAGAAGTAGGAACTCAACAAATTCACAAAGATTTCAATAAGAAAAAGAGTAATTTAATGGTATAAATTAAAAACCGATAACGATGAAATTAAAAGAAAGAAATATAATTATAGTAACATTAGTTTTTTTTGGCTTACACATTGGAGCAGCTCAAAATACTTCATTTAAAAGTGAAGTTTTAAAAACAGAAGAAATTAATGTAAAATCAGTAGATACGGAAAGAATTTCTAATTACGTTTTAAATATTAAACTTAAGCGAAAACCAAATAGCAATAAGTTAGTAGTAACTTCTGCAGAATACATATTAAAACAAACACAAAGAAACACAATAACTCGAAGAATAGCAGCCCAAAAAAAAAGAATTTCAATGTTGTATTCAGAAGATGAATTATCAAAGCCTTCAGTAAAAGAAAGTAAGTATACTAGTGTAGTATCAAATTAATAATGAATAAATCAAGTAATCGTAGGCAGTTTATTAGAGTGAATGAAAAATAAAAAAGAGATAACATCATTGTGAAGACTGTTTTTTTATTAAAAATATTTTTACATTCGTAGCATGAAGCAAACAACAAATACGATACTAATGATTCGTCCTACAGGGTTTAGGATGAATGAGCAAACTGCTGTAAATAATTATTACCAAAAGGTATTAGATAATGTACTACCAACTACAGTAAATGCTAAGGCACAAGAAGAGTTTGATACATATGTAGACAAATTAAGAAGCTTTGGTGTACATGTAATTGTTGTTTCTGATACGGATGATTCAGATACACCAGATTCAATATTTCCAAATAATTGGATTTCTTTTCATCAAGACGGAAATGTAGCATTATACCCAATGTTTGCTGAAAATAGAAGATTAGAAAGAAGAGAAGATATATTAGAAACTTTAGAAGCTGAAGGTTTTAATATAGAAAACATAGTAGATTATACTTCTGCAGAAGAGGAAAAAGTCTTTCTTGAAGGTACTGGAAGTTTATTATTAGATAGAGTTAATAAGAAAGCATATTGTGCATTGTCGCCTCGAGCTGATGAAGATTTATTTGTTGAGTTTTGCGAAGATTTTGAGTATACACCAGTAATTTTTACGGCAAACCAAACAGTAAATGGAGCACGTAAAGCAATATATCATACTAATGTAATGATGTGTTTAGCAGAAACTTTTGCGGTGATTTGTTTAGATTCTATAGACGATAAAAAAGAACGTAAAAATGTTTTAAAGCATTTGAAGGAAGATGGTAAGGAAGTGATTGATATTACTGAAGAACAGGTAAACAGTTTTGCAGGTAATATGTTACAGGTTCAAGGTAAAAATGAAGAGCGTTTTCTTGTTATGAGCCAAGCAGCTCACGATAGTCTTACTCAAAGTCAAATCAGTAAAATACACAAACATTGTAAAATTATATCAAGTTCATTAGATGTAATTGAAGGTTGCGGTGGAGGAAGTGCTAGATGTATGATGGCAGAAGTTTTCTTACCACAAAAATAAAAAGGTCAAACGAACGTAATTTTTACTGTTTTTTAAATATACTGGTTATTTTGAGAGTGACTTTTTAAATATTATTGTGTCCTAACTATAGGAATCAATTTTAAAATATTTACGATGATGTTAAAAATTAAAAGTTTCGTTTTTTTATTATTTACGATGTATGCTGGAATTGGTTTAGTTTCTGCTCAAAAGGTAGTAGTAAAGAATGGGGTTGAGTATATAGAAGAAACATCTGTAGATAACCTCAATACAATCAATGCTCCAACAAAAATATTGAATGTTACAATTAAAAGATTGTCTAATAAACAGAGTCAGGTCTCTGCATCTATTGAAGACGTAATTAAGACAGTTGCTCAAAAAAGAACATTACGATTCAGAAAGAAAAGAATGAATAAGGTAAATAAGTGTTATAAAAAAGAGGTGAGTAATTGTAAATCAAATAAGAAAAGAAAAGTATTATAATCGACGAGTAATTTTTGGAGCTAATTTAATTAACATATGTTAATTATCATATTTTCAACGTTTTACATTTAAAGTTGTTTCATTACCATTCAACGATACAATTAAGTATTTCAACGACATTTTTAACATTTTCATGGAAAAAAGTGTTATATTTGAGTCCCCAAATAAATGAACAATGAGTTGTAAAACAATCCCCACAGTGTTACTTCTTTTTCTAACTCTATGTATTCAAAATGGTTTCGCTCAAAAAACGATAGTAGCAAAAAACGGTACAGAATACGAGGTAGATCAGAAAATTTCAGACGATTTGAATTCTATAACGGCACCTTCAAATACCGTTAGTATTTCAAGTAAATCCAAAAAGAAGACAAAGAAAAAAGCCAAGGTAGTAAAAAAGAACGTTGCTGCAATCCAACAATTAAATAAAATAACTAAGAAGAGATTAAGATTTAGAAGCAAGAGAAATGCGGCTTCTAAAGGAAAAAAATGTTTTAAAGAATCATTAAAAAAATGTGATTCACCAAAAAAAGCAAAAAAATAAAATCTCTGACATTATTAATTAGTTTTTTCTATAGTGCAATCTAGTAATATAGTTTTTAACTAAATTTTAATATTTTGTTTTGTAAACTTCATGTCTAACTTATGACTTAGTAAGCATGTCACCCAAATGTGATTTGTTTAATTACTAAACTTAAGCGTCATGAAATCTAGAACATACTTTTTTTTACTAACAGTCTCATTATTCCTATCAACCTTATTTACATATAATTTAATAGCACAAAACATTACGACAAAGAATAATATTGAATTTGAGAAAACGAACATTGATAACGACTTAAATTCAATAAAAATTCCTATTAAGAGTAAGATAAAAGTAAGAAAGAAGAGATTAAATAAGTCCAACATTAAAACAGTTGAGGATTTGGAACAAATAATTGAGAGAAGAAAAAGATTACGATACAGGAACAGAAGAACAGTTGAAAAGTGTTTTGCGCATACAGAAGAAGTTTGTAAAACACCAAAAGAAAAATAAAAAAGAAGAGCACTGTATTTAAATACAGTGCTCTTCTTTTTTATTTCAATACTTCATCAATAATTTTTCCAGTATTACCATTAGGAAACTCAATTTCCAGCAAATTAGAAATAGTTGGAGCTATATCTATTATCGTATATTTTTTTGTTGAGGTTCCTTTTTTGATTCCATTTCCGTAGAAAATAATAGGAATGTGAGTATCATAAGAATACCCAGAACCGTGGGTTGAGCCTTTTTTAGGGTAACTAATCGTTGAAGGATTCGGGACCAATAAAATATCTCCAGAGAATTTTTGATTATAACCGTTTTGCAAAGAATTTAAAATACCACTTGTGTAAGCACTTTTTTGTATAGTTTTAGCCGTAATAGATTTATAAATCCCTTTGTAATTAATTACATTATCAGCAATAATATCTGCAACTTCATTTATTGTCAGGTTCTTTTTTTCAATAGTTGTCTTATTTAAAAATATTTGAAAGTTGGAAATATTTTCAACTAAACGATCTGATTTAAAGTGCTTTTTAGTAATATCATTTACATAGGTTTCAAACTGAGTTGAACTAAAGTAGTCGGCAGGTATGTTAACAGATTTCAAGTAGCTAGGTACTTGAACTGCCGCATGGTCTGCTGTTAAGAAAACAGTATAATTATTTTCACCAACTTTAGTGTCTAGATAATTCAGTATACGTTCTAAATCTTTATCTAAGCGTAGGTAGGTATCTTCTATCTCTTTCGAATCTACACCAAATTGATGCCCAACATAATCAGTTGAAGAAAAGCTCACTGTTAAGAAGTCTGTGAAGCTAGTTTGTCCAAGGTTTTCACCTTCAATTGATGCAATAGCAAAATCTGAAGTTAAAGAGTTACCAGCAGGTAATGCTTTTATAATACTATAATTATTGTTTTTACTTCTTAAAGTTGGTATATCATGAGGAAAAATAGGTCTTTCTTCTCCTTTAAAAGGTTGTTCAAATTCATTATCATCAGCAATACTTTCTGTATAAGTTTCGATATCATATAAAGTGGTCCAAGGTTCTTGTAAGTAAGATTCTACCTTTCCAGAAGTATTAAACTCTGTAACCCATTTAGGCAACTCTTTCATATAGAAAGAAGAAGATATCCACTGACCTTTGGCACCTCCATCAAACCAATATGCAGCATTAGCTGTGTGCCCAGCAGGTAAAATAGCGGAACGATCTTTAATTCCTATTCCAATAGTTTTCCCCTGCATATTCTGAGCAAGCCTAAGTTGATCTGTAACTGTGGTTGTTACCATTCTGTAAGGAGACTTTTTACCTCCTTCACCATCATTACCTACTGTTTTATAATTACTATCATCCACACAATAAATCATCTTTTTTGCATATTTATCATACCAGTGATTCCCAATAATACCATGATTATCAGGTGTAGTTCCTGTAAAAACAGAAGTATGTCCAACTGCTGTATATGTAGGAATATAGTTAAAATGTGCATTCTCTAAAGAGAAACCATTGCTTAGTAAACGTTTGAAACCACCCGTTCCAAATTTGCTTTTGAAACGTGTTAGATAATCATAGCGCATTTGATCGACAACGATACCAACAACAAGCTTGGGTTTATTTTGAGGTACAGGTACTTCATTGTTTTTTTTATTGGTACAACTTAATACCATTATACAAATACCTAGTATAATTGATTTGTTTGAAAAATTCATTTGAAAAAAATTAAAGAATAAGCAAAAATAAATAAAAATGTAGCTATTACTACAAGCAGAAGGTTTATGTTAATGATTATTTAATCTTACTAGATAAGCATATTCAAAACAAATATTCTTTATTACTTTAGCAAAAATAAAAGGCAGTATAATGAATTACATTGAACATGTTGGTAAATATTTTATAATGCTTGGTCAAGTGTTTAAGCCACCACAAAGATTAAGAGTTTTTCGAGAAGCACTTTTTCGAGAGGTTGAGCAACTCGGAATAAAATCAATAGGTATAATATCGTTTATATCCTTTTTTATAGGAGGAGTAATAGCTCTTCAAACTGCTTTGAATATCAGTGATCCATTAATTCCAAAAATGTTAATAGGTTTTGCTACTAAGCGATCAATAATACTGGAATTTGCACCTACCTTTTGTTCAATTATTTTAGCAGGTAAAGTAGGCTCATACATAACTTCAAGTATAGGAAGTATGAGGGTTACAGAACAAATAGATGCTTTGGAAATAATGGGGGTTAATTCGTTAAATTACTTAGTGTTACCTAAGATTATTGCAACAGTTTTTTTCTATCCATTCCTAATTATTTTAGGTATGTTCCTAGGTGTTTATGGAGGTTGGGTAGCTGGTCTTTTATCAAATATGTTTACTGAAATCGATTATATAGCTGGAATTCAATACGATTTTGATCCTTATTTAATCATGTATGCTTTAATAAAAACTGTAATCTTTGCATTTATAATTGCAACCGTACCTTCGTATCACGGTTATTATGTTCAAGGAGGATCCTTAGGTGTTGGTAAAGCTAGTACACAGTCTGTTGTTTGGACTACAGTTCTTATTGTAGTTGCAAATTATTTTTTAACACAAATGTTACTAACATAGTATGATTGAAGTAAAGGACATACATAAAAGCTTCGGAGAAGCAAAAGTTTTGAAAGGAATTTCCACTTCATTTAAACCTGGTGATACAAATCTAATTATTGGACAAAGTGGTGCAGGAAAAACTGTTTTTTTAAAAAGCTTATTAGGGCTACATGTTCCTGAAGAAGGAACTATAGTGTATGATGGAAAGGTGAACAAAGAAATGTCGATCGAAGAAAAAAGAGATTTTCGGCAAGAGCTAGGAATGGTATTTCAAGGTAGTGCTTTATTTGACTCTTTAAATGTTGAACAGAATGTGATATTCCCACTAAAGATGTTTACCAAACAAACAAGGGAAGCGATGCTTGAAAGAGCAAACTTCGTGTTAAAGAGAGTAGATTTAGAGAATTCCAATAAAAAATTACCATCAGAATTATCTGGAGGTATGCAGAAGCGGGTAGCTATAGCGAGAGCCATAGTAATGAAACCAAAATATTTATTTTGTGATGAACCTAATTCAGGATTAGACCCCAGTACGTCAATATTAATTGATAATTTAATTAAAGAGATCACAGAAGAATATCAAATTACAACAGTAATTAACACACACGATATGAATTCTGTTATGGAAATAGGAGACAAGATTGTTTTTTTGAAAAATGGAGTTAAAGCTTGGGAAGGTAGCAGTAAGGTAATATTTAAAACAGATAATCAAGATGTCGTAGATTTCGTGTATTCTTCTAATTTGTTTAAAAAAGTCCGTGAAGCTTACTTAAACGATAATTAAGTAAAATATTGATTATTAATTAGATGTTAAGAAGATGAAAAATAATATTAAAATTAATGATCTTTTTTTTGGTTCAAATGCTTAAAGTTTCTATATTTGCACTCGCTAAGAAAAAGACTAATGACCGGGTAGCTCAGTTGGTAGAGCATCTCCCTTTTAAGGAGAGGGTCCTGGGTTCGAGCCCCAGCCCGGTCACAAGTAAAGCTTCTCAAAGAGAAGCTTTTTACTTAAATTATGGGGAGATTCCAGAGCGGCCAAATGGGACGGACTGTAACTCCGTTGTCTTACGACTTCGCAGGTTCGAATCCTGCTCTCCCCACACTTATAATCAATTGGGGATTTATTATGAGGACGTTTAACTTGAAGGGTTGGGCGTTTTTTTTGCTTGAAAAATAAAATGTTTAATCTTTTTTTGTTTTTGTTAAACAAAATGTATTTTTACCGCAAATACCATTATATGAGAACAGTTTTTGTAGTGTTAGCAGTATTCGCCTTATTTATCAATCTAAACGGACAAGATTTAGGAAAGATAAAAGGAAAGGTAATAGACAAGCAAACAAGGGAAGCATTACCGTTTGTGAATTTAATTATACAAGGAACTACAATTGGAACTACAACTAACGAACAAGGTGAGTTCGTAGTTAAAAATGTACCTTTAGGTTATGTGAAAATTACGGCTTCTTTTGTGGGATACAATACTGCGACATCATCAGATTATTTAGTAACCAAGGATAAATTACCTTTTGTGCTTTTTGAACTAGAGGCGAGTGATGCTCAGCTCGATGAAATAGTAGTTCAATCCTCATTATTTAGAAGAAAAGCAGAAAGCCCAGTATCATTACAAAGTTTAGGAGTTGAAGAAATAGAGAAAAATCCAGGAGGAAATAGAGATGTGTTAAAGGTTATACAATCCTTTCCAGGAGTAGCTTCTAACCCAGGGTTTAGAAACGATATAATTATTAGAGGTGGTGCTACATCTGAAAACAAATTTTATGTAGATGGTATAGAGGTACCTGTAATCAATCATTTTCAAACACAAGGAGCATCGGGTGGACCAGTAGGTATAATTAATACAGATTTAATTCGTAGTGTAGATTTTTATTCAAGTGCTTTTCCAACAAATAGAGGAAATGCATTAAGCTCTGTAATAGAATTTACACAAAAGGTAGGGAATCAAAAGGAATTTGAAGGCAGAGGAAGTTTGGGAACATCAGATGCTGGATTAACACTCCAAGGTCCTTTATCTAAAAATACATCTGTTATCTTTTCAGCACGCCAATCGTACCTGAAATTTTTATTTAAACTCATAAAATTACCATTTTTACCTACCTACAACGATTTTCAATTAAATATTAAGTCTAAATTGTCAGAGAAAGATGAACTATCGATATTCGGTTTAGCGGCGATAGACGACTTTGAATTGAATACGGGGGTAAATGAAGGTGAAGATGATGAACAAGCAATTAAGAGAAATAAGTTTGTTCTAGCTAATGTACCTATACAAACACAATGGAATTACACACTAGGAGCTTCATACAAACATTATGGAGAGAAGAGTAACCAAACTTACGTATTGAGTAGAAATGAGTGGAAAAATAACGCCATTAAATACTTTAACAATACAAATATAGCTTCAGATTTATTATTTGATTACTCTTCCAAAGAGATTGAGAATAAGTTTAGGTTTGAAAATGATTTACGTTTAAAAAATGGAGTGCAATTAAATTATGGATTCGCACTACAGCAATCTAAATATGAGAATAGAACATTTCAGAGATTTGCTAACCAACAAGGTCCACAAGTGTTTGATTTTGATTCAGAATTTTCAATGTTTAGTTATGCAGTATTTGCTCAAGCATCTAAAAAAATTTTAGAAAATAAGTTACAGATCTCTGTTGGGGTTAGAACGGATGCTAACAACTATAATAGGGAAATGAAGAATCCTTTTAATCAGTTTTCTCCAAGATTTTCAGCTTCATACCAACTACAGAGTAAATGGTATGTTAATACATCGATAGCCAGATATTATCAACTACCAGCATATACTATTTTAGGATTTAGAGATAATGCTAATATTTTAGTGAACCAACCCAACGTTTCTTATATATCTTCAGATCATATTGTAGGAGGATTAGAATTTAGACCAGAAGCAAGTTCTAAGATAACGTTAGAAGGTTTTTACAAAGAATATGGAGATTATCCGTTTTCAATTAAAGATCAAATTAGTTTAGCCAATCTTGGAGCAGATTTTGGAATTATAGGAAATGAGGCAGTTGTTTCTAATAATGAAGGAAGAGCTTATGGTTTTGAAATTTTAGCACAACGTAAGTCATACAAAGGAATTTACGGTATTCTAGCGTATACTTTTGTAAGAAGCGAGTTTAAGGATGCCAATGATAATTTTATACCTTCAACGTGGGATAATCGACATTTGTTAACATTTACAGGTGGAAAAAAGTTTACTGGTAACTGGGAGCTTGGAGCTAAATTTAGAGTCGTGGGAGGAAGACCTTACACTCCTTATGATCTTGAAGAATCTGCAGAGATTGATAATTATGATGTTAATAGTAATGGTATTTTAGACTTTACAAAACTAAATTCAGAGCGCTTCGGGGCTTTTACTCAGTTGGATATTCGTATTGATAAAACATGGTTTTTAAAACACTTTTCAATTAATTTATACTTAGATGTACAAAATGTATTAGCCAGTACACCAGATAGGCAGCCATTTTTAATAGCTAAGGAAGACGCAAATGGAAATAAGTTAATAGATCCATCAGATACAAATAAATATCAATTAGAGAAAGTAGAGAGTTCATCAGGAAGAGCTTTGCCACGTATAGGTGTACTTGTAGATTTTTAACTTCAAACTTGAGATCGTTTTTCATCTTTTTGTATCTTTCCCCACAAATTAAGAACTGTTTATGGAGGAAATAAAGAAAGAAGAAATCGATAAATCTAAAGAGGCTGTAAGACAAGATGCTAAAGGACTTTTAGAAAGTGTAAAAACTTTTATGAATGAGTTGCTAGATTTTAGGCACGATACTGATCAAGAAGCAACTATTGAAGCTATTACAAATGATATACCATTCAAAGGAGCTACAGCATGGATTTTAATTTGTTCAATCTTCGTGGCATCTATAGGACTTAATGCAAATTCAACAGCAGTAGTAATTGGAGCCATGTTAATATCTCCTTTAATGGGGCCAATTTTAGGAATAGGAATGTCTATTGCTATTAACGATATTGACACGCTTAAAAAATCGTTAGTGAATTTGGCTACGATGATAGTTTTAAGTTTATTAACGGCATTTTTATTCTTCTTTTTGTTTCCACTTCGTGAAGAAACTTCAGAACTATTAGGACGGGTTAAACCAGATATACGTGATGTATTAATTGCATTTTTTGGTGGTTTGGCATTAATTATAGCCAGAACTAAAAAAGGAACAATTGCTTCTGTAATATTTGGAGTAGCTATTGCTACTGCGTTAATGCCACCTTTGTGTACTGCCGGTTACGGTTTGGCCATTGGTAAGTTTGACTATTTTTTAGGAGCAATGTACTTATTTACCATCAATGCAATCTTTATCGCCTTGGCAACTTTTATTGTATTAAAGTTATTAGGCTTTACCATGATACGCTATGTAAATTCTGCAAAAAGAAAACGAATAGCTAGAATTGCATCTTTAATCGCATTATTAGTTATGATACCAGCTGTACTTACTTTTATGAAAGTATATAAAGAAACGATGGTTAACGCAAACTACAAGCAATTTTTAGCGCAAGAAGTAGAGGTTAATGAAGATTTATGGTTACAGCGAAAAAAAATAGATATTAAAGAAAAAACAATTAGTTTATTTTTTAATGGAAAAGTAGGAAGAGCTACCATTACGGATTTAAATAATGAATTGAAAAATTATGAAAAAATAAAAGACTTTAAGCTTAATATAAACGCAAACGAGTCAAGAAGTGCGGATGATGTATCGATGTCTCTAGAAAGAGCATATTCTGACTTAGACCAGAAAAACAATATCATTAATGGACTACAAAAAGAAATTGGAGACTTAAAAAGTAGGGTTTCTAATTTAAGTATAACACTAGAAAAGAAAGACAAGAATAACATACCATTTAGTGCTATTGCTAAAGATGCTAAAATTCGTTTTGGTGAGATAAAAGAAATTCGTTTTTCAAAAGTATTATGTACAAAAGATTTTATTAAAGTAGATACAGTTCCAGAGGTGAGTATCGTTTGGAATAAAAAACTTAAAGAGAACTACATTGCAAAAAAAGAAATTGAACTACAAAAATGGCTTCAGAAAGAATTGAAATTAGATACATTATTAGTTAAATAAAGGCTTAATGAAGTCTACAAAAATAAAAACTCGTTTACGGTAATAAACGAGTTTTCTGTTTTTACAAGTCAAAAACGAATACCTATTTTTCTTTTTTTGTAGTACAACTTTTCAGAATTTGTTTCGCTCTGTCCATACCATAACTAGGATAAAACTTAGGGAGTTTTTCCTTCTCAAATAAAGCAATGGATTTTTCAACATCTTTACAATATGGTGTTATAGATTGGCCAAAATATTTAGCGCTACCCATATCCCATTCTGCTTTTCCAAGTATAACTCTAGGATTGTTAGGAGCTAAAGTAAGTGCTTGTTTATATAAAGCAGAGTTTTTCATCGATAATGTCATACCATACTTTTGGCCGTCGAATGCTATATATGCAGTATTTAATAATGCTTGGTTTATAATGATTTCTGGATTATTTTGAGACAAACTAGAGGCTTCATCCAAATATTCTTGCGCTTTTTTAAGTTTAGCATTTAAAACCGCTTCATCCTTAATACCGAAACTACTTAAAATTTCTACAGAAGCTACATAATAATAAGGTAGCCAATTTTCTTTTTCAGCTTTAGCTATACGTTCAAATAGAAGTGATGCGTCGTTATTCTTTTTATTCTTCCATAATTCAAAAGCTTTGGTCATGCCTTTTTCATATTTTGATTGTGCGTATGTAAATGAAATACATAATAATAATATAAAAGTGATGATTTTTTTCATAAGATTAGGTTTTAGACAGTTGTATGTTCTTAGTTCATTTTTATTAGTAACGTAATATCTTTATCTACAATAAACTTAGCATCTTTATATTTAGGAGGGCCCATAAAACCTGTAGCATTATTAGAAATACCGATAGGCTCTTTAGGAATACCGAATATTTTAGTATCCATTTTTTTATTATCATTCTCATCATGAAAAGCAGATACAGCGTATTCACCTTGAGGAATATTTTCAAAAGTAACAGTAGCTTTATTGTCTTTTACCGCAATTACAGTTTCTTTGAAACGCTTCTTTAAGAAGTTGGCTTTACTATCATGAAGTCCAACATATATGGCACCTTTATCGGTCTCCATACCAGAAAATTCAATAGTGATAGAATAAGTGTCTTGAGCAAATGTTGCGATTAAGCCTACTGCGAAGAATGTTAAAAATAAAATAATACGTTGCATAATGTTTATTGTTTTTGTTAATTCAAATATCGAGTGTTTCTTATACATATAATCAAAATTCTTACCGAATTGTCGTTTTATAGTACTCAATTGTGATTCTTATAAATTATTTAGCTGATTTTCCTTTTTATCATCACTTATAGACCAGAAGAAACCTACAAAAAAGAACTGATCAGCGTTAGGTCTTGAAGCTTGTCTATTATAAAAACCATTTGCATTAGGTTGATTTTTATAATTATACCCAAATATATTTTCAGTTCCTAAGACGTTATTAACTGAAAAGTAAAGTATTTTTTGTTGACTAATTAAGTAAGCTGCATTAATACTAACCGAATTATAGTTTGGTGTCTTTTGATTCAAAAAACCGCTTGTATTTGGGTTAGTGTATGTTCTTCCAGTTGCAAAACGATAAGAAAGTCCTAATTGAGTTTTCCATGAATCTACCCAATACTTACCAACTACAGATAAATTATGTTGGGAAGCAAAATTTGGCGTAGCTGCTGTAGGGTAATTTTTATATTTTCTTTTAGTATCTAAGAAGGAATAGGATACCCAATAATCTAAATTCTTTATATTTTTCCCATCTCTCCAAAAAATATCAACACCTTTCGCAAAACCATTCCCGTCATTAGTATAAGTAGTCGTAGGACCTGCAAATTGATCGTTATATTGAATTAAATCATCATAAGATTTGTAATAGGCTTCGGCTCTGAAAATCTGACGATCTTTAGTGTATTGATAATTAGCGATATAATGCGCAGCGTTTTCAGAAGTAAGGTTTTCAGCAAACTTTAAATATTCATTTTTAGGATTTTGATAAAATTGACCGTAGGCAAAAGAAAATTGTTCGTTTTTCCCAGTTTTATAAGCTAAAGAGGCCCTTGGAGAAAAAGTATATTCATTTAGCGAAATTGAATTCTCGTACCTAGCTCCTAATTTAACCGCTAGTTTTTTTGAAAAGAAAATATCTGTTTCAGTAAAGGCGGCAGCAATATTATTTTGGAAATTATAATCAAAGGTTCTGTCAGAGCTGATTTGAGAAAAATCTTCTTGAAAATCAGTTAAAAAGTATTCAACACCAAAATTTAATTTCAGCCTGCTGGAAAAACGTTTTTTTAATTTAAATTTAATGTGTGCTGAATTTTCAGTGTTACTAACAGCATTTTCTTCAAGTTCAAGATCACTCCCTTCATTAGTATAACTCATACCGGTAGCCAAAGACCAGCCATTATCTAAACGTTGTTTATATGATGCGTTAAAATATAAATTTGTGTTTTCAAGACCAAATCGAAAACCATCGTCAAAGTTAATATCATCCTGAATTAAATCAAAGTTACTATAGCTAAATGCACTGTAGAGTTTAAGTAAACCATCGTTTTTTGTAGTATATCGATATACCATTTCACCATTTGCAGATTCAAATGGTTTAGACCACTCATTTCTATCAGGAAAAGCAACTTGATAAGGACTTAAATTAATGTAGGAAGTATTAATACTGAAAGAATTTTTACCCCATATTTGCGTATTTCCTATACCAGCTCCAACGGTCATTAACTGAATTTCTGTTTTTTCTTGATCTGGTTGATCAATAGTGTTTAAAGTAAGTACACTAGATAATGCTTGTCCGTATTCAGCAGAGTACCCACCAGTTGAAAAAGTCATTCCTTTGAATAAGAAAGGAGAAAATCGACCACGTGTAGGAATATTATTTCCTGAAGGAACGAAAGGTGCAAAAACACGAATTCCATCAATAAATATTTGAGTTTCTTCAGCATCTCCACCTCTAACAAATAAACGGCCATCTTCATCATTAGCAGATGTCCCAGGTAACGTTTGAAATGCACCTAATACATCTCCTAAAGCACTAGCTGTTGTAACTATATCTAAAGGTTTTAAAGCTACAGCTCTTGCTTTATCTCCAGCATCAAAACTACCCGCATTAATAACAACAGCATCTAGGGTACTCATATCTTCTTTTAAACGTATGGTAATAGCTTTAAAATTGGTAACTAAATCCATCTTAGTATAGGTTTCAAAAGAGATGAAAGATACAATAAGAGTCTGTGTGTTTTTTTCGGTAGTAGTAAAATTAAAGTTCCCCAAACTATCTGATGAAGTACCATCATAAGTACCATCTAAGTATATATTTGCACCCTCAATCGGTTCGCCTTTAGTGGTTGTAACCTTACCAGAAATAACTGTTTGAGAATAGGTGATTAATGATAAAAAAAGGAAACATGTAAGCAGTATAGATTTCATCTGTAATTGATTTTTGATACTACAAAAGTGTAATAAGATGTAGTTTTTACATAAAAAGAACTACTGAGCTGTAAAAAAAATAGGATGAAATGTTATTCAACTGGGATGTGTAAATCTACCAATACTTTTTGTTCAGGATGCGCTCTAAAGTCATTATGATATATTTCAAAAGGAGGGTTATCTTTAACCTTGAAACCTTTATCAAAGAGCCAAACAAAAGTAGCTTCCCAAGCATTTTCAAACTGATGAGGTGAAATCTCATAACGAGCAACAACATGTCTACCACCAATAACCTTAGTTGTATTTATATCTTTAGGAACTGTAATGTTGTCTTCAGAAAGACTAATACAAGCACTCATTCTGAGTTTACTAATAGCTGTAATTTTAGGACTATCGTGATAAACAGTTATCACTTTAGTTTTTTCATTAAAAAGATTATTTGGATACGCCCATTTTAGAAGTATATCAAAAGATTGTTCTAGTTTTTCGGGATTACCAATATGTGATACATACGCGACTGTTATAGTTTCAACAGTTGTTACTTCAATTTTTTTAGCATTCATTTCTATAAAGTTTAAATGAGTTTTGAAGTTGTAAATGTATTGTTGCAGTTCGGTGTTGACTATACCATTCTTGCTTTCTGTTTTACAAATCTTGCTAAATCTACTTGGAGTATTTTGGCGAAACGTTTTTGGAGCCAAACCATAAAATTTTTTAAAAGCTCGAGAGAAAGAAGTTAAACTATTAAAACCAACGGCCTCTCCAATTTCTGTAATAGTAAATTCATTGGGTTTATGTAGTAATAGTCGGGCTGCTTTTTCTATCTTCTTACGAATAATAAAGCTATGTAAAGTTTCCCCCACAATAGCCGTAAAGATTCTGTGGAAATGAAAAGGAGATAAATAAGCTTGTTTAGCAATTTCTTTTAGTACTAATTTCTTGTGCGTATTGTTTTCTATGTAGCGTATAGCATTGTTTATTTTTATAACAATTGTATTATCTTTTTGGTGCATTTCCATAGTAACAAATGTATACTATTTTAAAGAAAACCATAATTATATTGTATTTTTACAAGGCATAAAATACTATAAAATGTCTCAAGATTTAAGTGATTACCGAAAGTCATATGAAAAGTTTGAGTTGTTAGAGTCGCAAGTGCCTAACAAACCGTTAGCATTGTTTTCAAATTGGTTTGCATTAGCAGATGGTTCTAAAACTGTAGAAGAAGCAAATGCTATGCAGATTGCAACAATAGGAGAAGATGGCTTTCCAAAAACAAGGATTGTATTGCTGAAAAAAATTACCGAGGAAGGATTTATTTTTTACACTAATTACACGTCCGAAAAAGGAAAGGCTATTGCTTACAATAACAATGTATGTTTGTCTTTCTTTTGGCCTGGTTTAGAGCGCCAAATCATTATAAAAGGAGTAGCAGAGAAAACTAATGTAGATATATCAGATGATTATTTTAATTCTAGGCCAGAAGGTAGTAGGTTAGGAGCTTGGGCTTCAAACCAAAGTGCGGTAGTAGAAAGTAGAGAGGAATTAGAAGCGTCTTTAAATAAGATAAAAGAACGATTTGAAAAAGAGAAGATTACCAGACCTAAGCACTGGGGAGGCTACATTGTAAAGCCCCTGTCAGTCGAGTTTTGGCAAGGTAGACCAAATAGAATGCACGATCGATTACGTTATTCTCTAGAAAAAGATTTTACATGGAAGCTTGAACGTTTAGCTCCGTAATACTATATTTGAACATTGTTTTTTTAACTAAATGAAAACTATATACATAGTAAGACACGCTAAATCGTCATGGAAGTACACCAGTGTAAAAGACCATGACAGGCCTTTAAAAGAAAGAGGAATAAATGATGCTCATTTAATTTCTAAATTCTTAGCAAAAAAAATTAAAAGACCCGATGTATTTATTTCGAGTAGTGCAAATAGGGCACTTCAAACGGGTATAATTTTTTGTGAGAATTTTGGGTACCCAATGGCTAATTTAAAGATTAGCAAACAGTTGTATAGCTTTAGTGATGGTTATTTAGTGAAAACAGCCAAAGCGTTAGATGATAATTTTGACAGTGCTATTATATTTAGTCACGATCATGGAATTAATACTTTTGTTAATAAGTTTGGTAGTAAACCTGTAGCTCACGTTACAACCTGTGGTGTTGTAGGAATACAGTTTAAAGAAAAGCACTGGAAAGATATAAAGAAAGGAACTACAGTTTTAGTAGAGTTTCCTAAGTATCACAAGTAAAACAAGTTTCTTTTGAAAATTAAAAAATACGCAGCAATAGATATAGGTTCAAATGCTATACGTTTATTGGTATCAAATGTAATAGAAGAAAAAGAGAAAGAACCTAAGTTTAAAAAATCTTCATTGGTAAGAGTACCTATTCGTTTAGGAGCAGATACATTTGTATCTGGCAAGATTTCTGAAAATAACATTGAACGAATTATAGATGCTATGAAAGCTTTTGGACTTTTAATGAAAGTTCACGGAGTAAAAAAGTATAAAGCATGTGCTACCTCTGCCATGCGAGAAGCAGAAAACAATAAAGAAGTCGTCAATCGAGTGTTGAAAGAGTCAGGAATACAGATTGATGTTATTAATGGTGCTAAAGAGGCTCAAATAATTTCCTCGACAGATTTAAAGCATTTAATAAATTCAGACGAAACGTACTTGTATGTAGATGTTGGAGGCGGAAGTACAGAATTTACCATTTTTTCTAAAGGAAAAATAGTGAATTCTAAGTCATTTAAAATCGGTACAGTACGATTAATTAATAACCCCAAAGAAAAGAATAAAAAGATTTTTGAGAAAGTTGAAGTTTGGATTAATAAACATACAAAAGAATACAAAAGACTTTCTTTGATAGGATCTGGTGGAAATATTAATAAAATATTTAAAATGTCTGGTTTAGATGCAGGTCGACCTATTTCTTATATCTACCTTAATGCACAGTATCAGTTTCTAAAAAAGATGTCTTATAAAGAACGTATTTCAGAATTGAGTTTAAATCCAGATAGAGCAGATGTAATTGTTCCAGCAACAAAAATTTATTTATCTGCAATGAAGTGGAGTGGTGCTAGAAGAATTTTCGTACCTAAAATAGGGCTGTCTGACGGAATAGTTAAGAGTTTGTATCTTAACGAAATATAAAAACATTTTAACAACCCTTTAACATTTTGTTTTTTTGTTTATATTTGTGTATATGTGACTTATTCCCCTAAAACGTGTCACATAGCATAAGCTAAATTATCAAAAACACAAATTTATTCATTATGAAAAAACTAATGTTATCCGGTGCTTTAATTGCAATCGGATTCACTGTGTCTGCACAGGACTTACCTACTAATGCGGAACCAGGAAAATGTTATGTTCGTTGTAAAACTCCTGAAGTATGGAAAAACGAAGACGTTACTATAGAAGTAGCACCTGCGTACAAAAGAATCGTAACGTATCCTGCAAAGTATAAAACTGTTACAGAACGAGTAATAGTAGATGAAGGTGGAGAAAGACTAGTTGTAGTTCCTGCAAAATATGAATCTGAAAGTTTTACTGTAGTTACCAAAGAAGCAAGTAAGCGTTTGGAGAAAACTGTAGGAAGACCATCAGTAGAAAACCAAACAGTAGTAACTAAAGAAGCCTCTAAGCGTTTAGAAGCTATTCCTCCAAAATATGAGATGCGCGATGTTACTGTAACAGTAAAAGAGGGGTATAAAAAACTTATATCGATTCCGGCTAAATATGAACAACGAGATGTTGTAGTAACTACAAGAGAAGCATCCCAGCGTTTAGTAGTAGTTCCTGCCAAAATGAAATCAATCACAGAAGAAGTTGTAACTAAGGAAGCATCTAAGCGATTAGTTGTAGTTCCTGCAAAATATGAAATGCGTGATGTAACTGTAGTAACTAAGGAAGCTTCTAAAAGAGTTGAGATAATTCCTGCGAAATACGAAATGCGTGATGTAACTGTAGTCACAAAAGAAGCTGCTAAACGTTTAGTGGTTGTACCAGCAGTATATGGAACAGAAACTGTGAGTTACAAGAAAAGAGAATATGGAAACAGATTAAAAGTTGTACCAGCTGCTTTTTCTAAAGACAGTGAAGTAATAGAGGTAAGAGCTAAATCTGCAAAATGGCAGATGAGTGAAAGAGCTCCTGACTGTACTTCTTCAGATCCTAATGACTGTCGTTATTGGTGTTATAGAGAAGTTCCTGCTCAATTTACAACTGTAGATAAAACAATATTATCAAATAATGCGTCTGTTATCAAAACAACAGAATGTGACGAGGCTACAGAGCCAGGAGGTTGTGGAAACGCTACTTATGTTAAGCGTGTTATGAAAACTCCTCCAACTACAAGAACTATCGAAATACCAGAAGTAACTAAAGTAGTTAAGAAAAGAGTTATGGTAACACCACCATCAACAAGAACTATTGATATTCCTGAAGTTACTAAAGTGGTTAAGAAAAGGGTAATGACAACTCCACCAACAACAAGAGAAGTTATTATTCCAGAAGTAAGACAAAATGTTAAAAGAACAATTGTTGATACACCAGCGACAACAAGAGTGATTGATATTCCTGCAGTTACTAAGATTGTTAAGAAAACTGTTATGGTTTCACCTCCAACAACAAGAGAAGTTGAGGTACCTGCAATAACTAAAGTAGTTAAGAAAAGAGTTATGACTACACCACCAACTACTAGAGAAATTACAATTCCAGAAGTTACTACTGTAGTAAAGAAAACTATTCCTGCAGTACAATCTACAAGAGAGATTGCTATTCCTGAAGTAACAACTACAATGAAGAAAAGAGTAATGGCTACTCCACCAACAACAAGAGTAGTGAAAATTGATTCTAAATATGGTACAATAAAGAAAACGGTTTTAGAAAAGGATGCTGTATCTAATGAGCAAACAATTGATGCAAAGTATAAAACAGTAACTAAGGAAGTGTTAGTTTCTAAAGGAGGATTAACTACTTGGAAAGAAGTTGAGTGTAAGTTAGTTCAAAATACTCCATTACCAATTAACTGGAACCTTGGAAGTGCAACATTAACTTCTGGAGCTAAGAGAATAATAGATGCTCGTTTATTACCTGTTTTAAACAACGGTGTTGCAGTAGCTATTGAATCTCATACAGATGCAAGAGGTAGAAAAGCAAGTAACCAATCTTTATCAGAAAGAAGAGCTCAGGCTGTTGTTAATTATTTAATTTCAAAAGGTGTTAACCCAAGTAAATTAACAGCTAACGGTTACGGTGAGAATAGATTAACAAACAGATGTGCTGATGGAGTTTCTTGTACAGAGCGTGAGCATGCTGCAAACAGAAGAACAACATTCAGAGTTATAGATCAAAAGTAATTATTTGATGTATAAAGATTTTTTCTAACAAAAAATCGAAAAACCGAGCTTTAATACGCTCGGTTTTTTTGTTTTCGTTACATATTGTTTCATTAATCATTTATGGTCAGTAGTAGTATTGGTAAAACTTAGTTATTCACACAAGTACTAATACACATTATTGTATCATTACTATTTACTGGTGGTGTAGATAACATATATAAAATAATCCCATCCTTAGTAGCTCGAAATTTTTCAAGAATAACGCCAAACTCATTGGTAGTGTACCCTACGATATCATTTTTACTTACGCTGTCTCCAGCTTTAAATTCACTGTAAAAAATACCTTTAGAAATAGCACTTATGTAAGTTTGATTGTCACAAGAAATAATATTGTTATGTGGACCTGTTCCATTGGAGTACATTTCCATAGTTTCAAGCATATTATACACTCCTTTCTTTATCATTTGAACATTTTCATCTTGCACATTTCCTAGTTTTCCACATTCAATACTTAGTGCTATTTTTCCATCTTGTACAGCTTGCTTAAATGCATATTTTGCGGGGTCTTTATCAGTGATATTATATGGATAAGATACTACATATTCGAATCCACTGCGGATAGAAAGTTTTTTGGCTTGTGCGGTTTGATTAGGCTTTTTGGTATTATTGTAATAACAAACAAAAGGAATTAAATCTTCGCAAGCATCTCCGCCATGTATATCTAGAAAAACATCACTAACCGGGATAATAGTTGTAGTTATAAAATGCGCTATTTGTTCAGTAATACTACCTTTATTTTTTCCAGGAAAAGCATTGTTTAAATTTTTTTGATCTTGTGGATTAATAAAAGGAGTTCTAGTAAAAAAGGAAGCAACATTAGCAACAGGTATTATAATTAACGTACCTCTAAGTTCATCAGTTTTAATTTCTTCTAATAATTTCTGTGTAGCAACAATTGGAGGATATTCATAACCGTGTACACCAGCAATAAGTGTAAAAGTTGGACCCTCAGTTTTACCTTTTATTATAGATATTGGTAAGTAACCAGTATTTCTCGAAGTATCAGAAAAATTAATACGAATATTTTCTTTTGAAGACCTTACTTTCGATTTATAAGCTTTTTGAAATACACTTTGTGTAAAGCTAACTAAAGGTGTAAGAAGCAGAAAAACTGTTAAGGATACTATTCTCATTTGATTTCTATGTTTAATTTAAGATTACGCTATTTTCTATGATATTATTTTCTTCTTTAAACAACGTAGTTGCAATTTAATAATAGAAAAAATAGTTATACTTTAAATTAATCATAAATTGTATTATACAATAATTGCAAGATTTAATATTTTGTTTGCCTGAACTATGTGCCGTTCATTATGATAAATTAGAACTCTAAATGTGTCGCCAATTTTTAATTTAATAAGTTTAGAAATACTTATAGCTGTTTTGGTTTTGTTTAAATCGATTGTTCGAGATGCATCTAGAAGGTTTAATATATGCTCTTGCTGAAGTATGAAACGTTCAATGATCGTTTTGTCTAATATATCACCAATTGGATTCTTATCTTTAAATGTTCTCATAACATTTAACTCCTTCTTTGGGAGCATACTTTTTGCAAAGTAATTTCCTAAGATTCCTGATTTAAAATCTACTTTAGGATGTGTTTTTGAATTTTTGATACAGTTGCTAATTTCTGGAATATAAAAATCTCCATATAAATTTAGGTGTTCAAAGCATTCTAAGATATTCCAACTCTTTTCTTGCTTTCTATAATTCAATTTTTCAGTAGAGAGCGTACTAAACTTTTTTGCTTGCTGAATATTAATTTGCGTTCTATTAGCTAGGTCTTTAAGTAATTCTTCAGAGGTTACGATCATTGTTTTTTTACAAAAATCGGCGCTATTTTCTTTAAAAACATTGATTCAGATTAAGATTTTTTTATTCTAGATAATGTTTCAGGTGTCATCCTTAAGTACGATGCAATATATTTATTAGGAATTTCTTGAAATAATTGCGGACTTCTTTTTAACACTCTTTTATATCTTTTTAGAGGAGAAGAGGTTAAAATATCTCGCTCCCTTTCCATTTGTTGAATTATTAAATCACCAAGTATTAAGTGCCAGATTTTTGTGTTTTCTGCTGAGCTTTCAACAAAATTCATAAAAGTTGATTTTTTTATAACCTTAACCTTAGTTTTTTTATTGCTTGAATATATAAGTCCGATGCTTTTTCATTTATAAAAGAATCTAAAGAAGCAATAAGATTATTTTTATAACCGAACCTTATAATATTTTCCTCAAACTCTTCAACTACATAAATTCTTAAACTACCACTAATTACAAAATAGAGATTTGTATCAATACTACCTTTAACTTTTAGGTGTTCTTTTCGTTCAATTTCTAGTTGGTTGTCCCATAAATTATTGTAATCTATTTTTTCTATAAAGTTAGCTATTGGATTCATTTTTAATTATGTGTTAAGCACTTTAGACAATTAATGCCGATTTAAAAAATAGTAGTTCCTAATGTGGTTGCTCTTTTATTGTTATTTTAGCTGTTAATCTTTGAAGCTAATTAGATATAAGAAAATAGCATTGTGTTATTCCAAATTAGCATCTTTTATTTGAGATGCTATATTTACCCACATAATTTTCCAGTCTTTTTTTGAGTGTTCGCCAGTTGTATAAAAAAGAAACTGTTCATCAGGAGTTACATATGGGTTTCCTTGTCCGTTATTATTGATTTTATCATTCAATCTTTTTGTATTTGTCCATCTACCTTTCTTATCCTTGTAACTAATCATAAGATCGAGTTGATTACTAACAGATGCAAAAATCAAATAATCTTCTTTTGGTGAAATATATGGAGTACACTTTACAGTTTGAGCATGCATTGAAATCATAGTTTTTTCTGCCATTTGGAATTTACCATTCACTTTTTTTGAATGATAAATATCCATTTCACTATAATCTAAATTACTAGAATGAAAGTATAATGTTCCTGTATCTGCTATTGTAGGGTGTGAAACTAATTTCTCTCTTAGATTAGGAATATCAACAAAAACGGGTTCTTTCCATACTCCATTAATTCTTTCTGATTTCCAAATGTGCCAAGTTTGAGGAATTCCATCGATACTAGTAGGTCTTGTTGAGCTGAAGAAAAGAGTATTTCCGTCTGGAGAAAAATTCATTCCATGTTCGTCATATTTACTATTGATGAATGCTTTTTCTGGTTTTGACCAATGCTCACCATCATTATTAGTTACAAAAATCTCAAATTTTTTAAAGTTATAATCTGAAATAGTGTAATAATATTCTTTTAAGTCTGGGCTGAATATTCCTTTATGTACAAGTTTGTTTTTAGGAATCATTTCTTGATTAAATTCAAGAGGTATGTTGTTTGGAATTTTGTCGATCAAAAATTGCATTTTAGTAGTAGCATTTTCATTTTTACAACCCAAAAAGATACTTGTAAACAATAATAAGATTTTTAATTTATTCATTTCCTCGCAAAAAGTTAATATTTTGTGATATATAATAACTACCTGATTAAGGTAAATTATTCTATTACGGAGCATTTAATTTTTCGAAAACTACACACATTCTAACTTTCTAAAATTAGAGAAGTTTAATCGTAAATTTTTAACTTATTTTTTTAATAGTGGGGCTGCTCTTTTCTCCAAATCACTAAAATCATTCTTTTCTACTATGGTTTCTTTACCTAATCTTAAAATCATTTCAGCATGGCGAATTACTGCTCTCTTTTGATGTTCTGTTTTGGTAAAGTGAAGTATGGTAGTTAATGATTCTATAAGTCTTATAATTACAGCGGTACTTCCTTTAGAAAATTGGCGAATTTGATTAAACGCTACATCTAATACACCTTCGAAATCTAAGACATCAGCGATAACTCTAAGTTTCCCGTTTTCATCGGTACGATATTTTGAAGGAAATTTTGCTGCTGCTAAATAACTTACCGTAGCTGTTAAATTATCAATACAAGCAATTGCGGTATAAGGATCATTTACTCCTGGAGACAATGCTCTTACTGCAATTTCAACCATTTGATGGATCGAAAATTCTAAATCTTGTTGAGATGTTTTTGTTTTTCCAAAAACAAATTGTTCTAGTAATTCCTCTGTAGTTTCTTCGTCCCAATCGTTATTTGAATGTAGAACACCTATTTCACCACCTTTTACCAGAAAGCTTCCAGGTCTGTGTTTCAATTCAAAAAGAGATTCATTACTGGTTATTATAGTTAATATGGTTTCACTGTTTATGTATCGTAAATATCCACTCCTAGGAGATTTGATAGCAGTATGCTTCTTATAACTCGAGATTACAGTATTTTGATCAAAACTTTTTTTCTTGTCAAGTTCGTCTCCCATTTTTTCAGGGAAAAGTATTTCTACTTGCTTAGAAATAAGATCTGAAATATCAGAAATAACATTGTCTGCCTGAATACTTGTTGCGATTTGGTGTATAAATATGATAAGTAAAATGATGTTTGCTATGGTAGCCAAAATAGAAACAAGAATAGAAATAGACGGAATAAAGGTATACCCGTTTCCGTCTTTAATAGCATTCAAAACCAATAAACAATAAAGATAGGTTGCAATGTACGAGCCCAACACTATTTGATTTAAACGAACATACATAAAATTTTTTATTAGCCTTGGGCCAAATTGAGAGGAAGCAAGCGTTAATGCAACCAATGTAACCGAAAAAACTGTTCCAGCAACACCAATCATTGCACCTGAAATTGTAGCTAGAATACTTCTAGCAGAGTCAGAGCTATTTACTAAAAAAAAGCGAATCCAACCTTCTTGCGGAATGTTTACTGTATTGTCTAATGAAACCAAACTAATTGACAGTAAAACGGCTAGGCCAATAATTATCGTAGGAACAAACCAAAATGTGGCAAGAAGTTCTTTCCAAAAGAAGATGATTTTTTTCATTTTTACAATAGAATTTTCAATTGAGTTGTTTTAATCTATACTATTTGGTTTTGTAGATAGTTTTGTGATTAATTTACCCTTGTACCATTGATTTATTACAGTACGTTGCTTTTTCAAAATCTCTGATATTAATTGAAATAATTGGCACATCAGGAAACATTAAGTTCAGCTCAGTAATAATTCGCTCTGATAGATCTTTTTTTTGAGCAGCTGTTCTGCCTTCCATAATGTTCGCGAAAATGTGAATGAAATCATCTTCGGTATTGCCGATATTATAATATTTAAATGGATTGATTCTTACTTTAATACCTCCTTTATCAAACAAGTTTGTCGATTCTGCTGTGTCATAAGTTTTTTGAATAATTTCTTTTGGAGATTTTATATTTATAATGTTTTCAGAACAATCAATTACAAAATGTGGCATAAGTTACTTCTAGGTTAAATTAATTTTGATACGTATAAAGATAAATGAAAAAGCTTTCTTAGATTATAAGAATTAGTACGTCTGTTTATCAATTGATTTTGTAATTGAAGATTCTATTTCTCCAGTATGTTTGGTAGTCTTTGTTTCAATCAACATAATTATGCAATCTTCTAATGATGAAACCCTATGATTAATTCCTTTTGGAACTACGAACAAATCTCCTGTTTTCATAGAGAAGCTTGGCTCATTTTCTATTTCCATTAAAAGATTACCCTCAATAATATAAAATAGTTCATCTTCATTTTTGTGATTGTGCCAAGGTATTTCCTGACCTTTGATTTTCGCAATTTTTACATATTGATCATTAACTTCGGATATTATTTTTGGTGAAAAGTAATTTTTTACTTTTTTCGATTCTTGTTTAAGATTCATTTTTTCTCATTTTTATGACTACTGATAATCTGATTGTATATAAGTAGTTTACTTTAAATGATTACTAAATTAAACAAATAAATCATAGTTATTGATTAACTTAGGATTAAGGGGTCTTACAAGGTGTTTTTCAATCAGTTGATGTTTTTCTTTTACGGCCATCTTTACGAAGATACGTAACGAATAAGTTGGGGATTTTATAAAATTTATTATCCAAGGTATTAATGTCTCTTTGTTTTTATCGAATATTTCTTTGTAATTTCTAAGACTATTGATACCATAAATTAAAACTTCATCTTCTAATTCAATCCAGCTTTTATCGCTCTTTTTATTGAATGCGCTAATATTAAAATGATTCAAGTTAAGTTGAGATTTAAATGTGTTATAAGTTTGTATCGAATTAATAAAACATAAATTATGTCATTACTAACCATTATATTAAGTATTCTTTTACCCCCATTAGCAGTATTTTTAAAACGTGGACTAGGAACTGAATTTTTAATCAGTCTTCTTCTAACACTCGTAGGCTGGTTACCAGGCGTTATTTATGCATTTTATGTAAACAGTAATTAATTATGGAGAATATATTAGTAGCAGGTGCAAACGGTACCACAGGAAAAAAAATAGTACAACTTTTAAAATCATCACAATATTTTAATCCAATTGCTATGGTAAGAAAACCAGAGCAAGTTGAGCAATTTAAATCTGAAAATATTAGTACAGTTTTAGGTGATTTAACAGAAGATATTACACATACAGTAGAAAATATAGATAAAGTCATTTTTGCAGCTGGTTCTGGAGGTAAAAATGTAGTAGAAGTAGATCAAGAAGGTGCGAAACGTTTAATAGCAGTTTCTAAGATGGCTAACGTTAATAAATTTGTAATGTTAAGCTCTATGGGAGCTGATAATCCAGAAGAAGCTAAAGATTTACAAGATTATTTAAAAGCTAAACAGAATGCCGACGAACATCTTGTTAATAGTGGTTTAAACTATGTAATCGTTAGACCAGGGGCTTTAAATAATTCTGAAGGAAAAGGAAAAATAGAGTTAAAACAGAAATTGAATAAAAGAGGAAATATTAGTAGAACAGATGTTGCTCAAACTTTAGTTCGGGCTCTGAATGACGACGCCCCAAATAATGAAATATTCGAAATTTTAGAAGGCGAAACTTTGATAAGCGAAGCGATGAATCAGTTAGATACTCAAATAAGTTAGGCATTTACCTTTGTTACAAACCAAAGAATTATTTTAGAGTAAAATATGATCAATAAATAGTTTTGCTGAAAATTTATTGGTTTTCAACGTCAAGTGAAGAGAAAAAGCGTGTTAAGATAAAGATGAGAAAGTTATGTAACTTACTTTACTTACCACAAGAAAAGAGATATTTAGCAATGTCTCTTTTTTTATTTTATAGTCATCTACAGTTAAGTTATTGATCCTTTAAATTATTTTACGGTATTTTTAGTTAGTTTTTTTAATCCATTTACCAAATAAAACTCCAACTAAAACCGATGGTAACAATCCAATAATTGTTATCCAGAAGAATGGCTTAAATATATAATCTTCGAAAGAGTCCCAAAAAGTATCATGAGGTTCTATTCCTTCTTGTATAAACCCAACCCATCCAACAAGAAAAGCAGTTATTATTAAAGTCAGAAATCCGTATTTCAATCCGACGATGTTAGCATTTTTTTTCTGTATTAAGATCTCATATCCTGCATTTTTTCCGAATAAATATGCAAGTAGATAAAAAATTACAATTCCAATAATAATATTTATCCAATAATTCCATTCAATCATCCATTGAAAACTTCCATCAGCAAGTACCATTATAAACAGAAATATAATTAATATTCCGATTGTAGCAGACTGAATTGCTCTTTTAGTTCCGATATTTTTGGCTATTTCAGGAGTCATTTGGTGTTTTGGAAAATGTTGCAGAAGTTAGTTGTATAGTTTATGGTGTACATCGGTAACTAAATTAGCAAATATTAACTGAATAGGGGGCCTGTTAGGATTTTTATGAGTAGTCAAGAACTAGTCATTAATTGTGCTGGTTGTTATACTTTAGTTGGGTGCAGTAATTTTACTTTAGAAACTTTAATAGTAAATGATATAAAGAAATAAAACGACTTCTTTACCTTCTCTGTTATGATAGGATTTGAATAATCTACTATCTGTATATTCAACTTGTATCTCTTCTAATTCGTCAGTTCTGGAGTAAATAAAAGTATGCTCATTTATTATATATGCTTTGTGTTTTTCAATGGATTTAGGAAATGAATTTGCTTTAAGATTGTAATATACTATAATAAACTTTTCCCTTAGACCTTTTGAATCATAATAGTGTTCAAGTTTGTCTATATGTGTTTTAATAGTTCCAAAATCTTTGTTCGGTCGGTAATATCATTATAAAAAATCCAATCCGATATTGTTCCAGTCGATTTTTTGAAGCGTTTTTCCAACGCTGTCGAGTTCCTATTAATCAATGCATCATTACCTAAATCATCTAAAATTTCTGCAATTAATTTGTCAGCATATTCATCATCAATTTCTCTCCAGTTTCTGATTTCAGGTGTTGATGTTAATTTCGTAAAGCTATCTAAATCAGAGCTTCTCCAATAGTCTCTCAAAAAGTCTACATCTATTTTTACAGATGATAATTCATTAATGTTTTCTGCTGTTTTTTCAGCGGTTTCTTTTCCGTTTTCAAATCCTATTATTAATTCCTTTATTTTATTTTTTAGCTCTTCCATTATGTTTTTTCTAAATGAAGCACAAGGTTTAGTATAAGAAACGTAGGTCAGGTTATAAGCACTACATTTAGGCTTTATTACTTGGCTAAATATAAATATTTTGCTTTTATCTTTTTTGTTGAAAATGACAAATTTTATATTTTGCGATATGTAAAAGAACACAGACATTTGATTAAACCTAAATCAGCCGTATTTTTTATAATTGTTATCTACAGTTTTTTTCTGTTTAATTTAATCAACCAATAGACTATAAATATGTTTCCAAAAATTGTAGGTGTAAACCAGCTCCAAATACCAAAATTCCATTGATTAACTATGAACGCCGTAACTGTTGCTACATATCCACTTATCATTTTAGATAAATGTATTTTTAACCAATTTTTTTTAATTGTATTTAAATTTTGAAAAAGCAACAAATCTACAATACCGAATAAGATACCTACTGCTCCAAAAACTAATAGAATACTGTTTATTTTACCTTCAAATAATATTGGATATGTCATCATAAAAACCCCTGTAAATAGTATAGTATAAGCGATGATTTTATCTATCCAGAATGATGCGTTTTTTTCTTTAAATCTTAGACTTCTATAACCACCTATAATAAAGTATAAAGTGAATAGCCCAAGGAAGAATAGAAATGGACTTTTGTGGTTTGGCATTGATGATATAATAAAAGATATTATAGTGGCCATAAGCAAAGCATAGTAAAATACAGTACCTGATTTTTTATGTAAAAAATCTCCTTTTTTAGTAATCATTGAAATTGCTCCTGAAATCAAAGCGATACTACCAAATACAACGTGAGTCATAATCAATATTTGTATAATGTTTTCTGTTTCCATTTTCTTTTTTAATTTTAGTTAATCTTATACGTTGTAAAACAACGTATAAGAATTTAACTGTTACTCTTTTTTATTTTCGTGTTCTATATAATTTTGGTTGCCATCAATTATTTTTTCATCATCATACATTGCGTTGGACATCCTAAGCATAAATGCAGTGATAATTAAAATAAATGATTTTTTTATATAACGGATGAAGTCTTTGAATTTCTCCAAATGGTATTTGTTTTTTTGTTTATATATTCAAGTAATGATAAATATTGGCTTATCTTTTTACACCACAAAGTGCATATTTGTATAGAAAGTTAAACTATTCTATGCAGTGTATAAACTTTAATATTGTTGACTTGATGTAAGTATTTTATTCAAAAAAACGTGTTGAATTATTATTGAATTTATTTTTTGATAAAGTTCAATTTGTTTTTTTAAATAATGAGAATTTTAGAGCTGTAAATAGCTCGAAGATTGAAGTCTGAAATTAAAGAAATAAATACGTTATTAAATTTCTTTTTGTAGTAAGAGTATGAAATTGAACGTTTATGAAAATATTCTTTTTTAGTGTTTACATATGTGACTTGATTAAATTTTGTAGAATTTACATGAGAGTACGATAAACATTCATTAACCGTCAGACTGAAAATCAGCAGAAAGGAAATTAAATATTTTGTATGTTTTTTCAATTTAATAATCTTAGACACATCACTAAAAATATGAATGTTTTATAGTATAAATATATTAGTTTTTTTAGTTTAAGTATATTTTCAACGTTATTCATAAATATTTTTTGGTTACTATAGCCAGAGATCCCGTGTATGAGTAGTAGCGGATTTATCTTACAAACCTTTTGTTCATGTTATCTCTTTCGTTTTGTCACTTAACTCTATTACTTATAAACCGTCTTGTACAACGTTTTTATTTCTTTCTGTAATACAAATACCCATCTTCTTTAGCATAACAAAATGTACCGTCTTTGTTTACCAAATTAACTAAATTAAATCCTTTCTTACCTCCATAATTAGGATAATATGATGCTGGAATGTATGGAAAAACAATCTTACGTTTAAGTTGTTTTTTAGAAGTCATTAATTCTCTAAATATTCCATACTTACCATTTTTCGATAGAATGTAATATTTACCATAACTTCTTATAGGATTAGTATAAGACATATCATTATGGTAAATCCCATCTAGCTCAAATGGAAAAATAATCTCATTATCAAGATTCATGATACCAATTTTTCCTTTTTTCAGGCCAACTAATCCAAAATCTCTAACAGTATAAAACTTTGGTCTCCTTTTACTATAAGTTCTTCCTTTTATTGGTGCAATGTAATAGTGTAATGGTTTATCAAAGTGCTTTAAGTAGAAGTCCCAAGTTAATGTTGGGATATGCGGAATTATTTGGTCATATATTACAGGAATTAGGTTTTTTTCATTACTATTAATCACTCCATACTTCCATGAATTAGTTAACTTATTTAACTTACCTACTAAAAAGATAAAATTCGATTTTTTATCTAAAGCATTTGTACCATTCATATAAAATAATGAATCATATTTTGCTTCAGTACGTGATGTTACATCTTTTACAAATCCATATTTACCATTTAATTTATAAATAACAGGTAGTGATTGGGTTCTACCTAACTTTAAATACTCAGCACCTTTCATTTCAGTGACTTTGATTTCTCCGAAAAAAAGTTCATTGTTTTTCCAAGTAAATTTTTTTCTATCTATTGTTTTGTTTCTATTTTTAACTGGTCGAGAATTCTCAATAGTTTCAATTTCCTTTAAATCATTGTAATATTGAGAATATTGGTTAAATTTTGATTGAGTAGTGTTATTTAAATTAGTATTCGTCTTTACAGTTGATGTTCCAATTCTTTCTGACAATTTAAAATTACCAATGCTTTTATCATAATAAAGGTATTTACTCTGATAACCTTTGTTATCGATATATTGAATGAAAATGGACTTTTTGTCAATTAAATCCTGTTTAAGCTTAAAGTCAGTAACTCTTTTAACAAGCCAATTTTCTATTTTTTGAGTTTTAAAGTTATAAACTCCAAGGGAAAATTTTCGTTTTCTTCGTTTTCCCTTATGAAATATTGAGACAAAAACTAAGTTGGAATCTATTATGTTTAAAGAGCCAATATCTCTTCTATCATTGATGTATATATGGCTAGCTATCTCGCTTAAAAGTGGTTCTCCTTTTAGGTTATATAACATAAAATCTTCTGGTCTTTGGTGATTATACATAGATCCAGTAATAAAATAAGTTTTAAAAAGTCTAAAATGCCCAAAGGGTGTATTCTCGATTATTATTTTGTCTTTGTAATAGACTCCTGTATTTTTCTTATTGTTCTCAGACCATCCTCCATAAACGTTCCTTACGGAATCTTTTATAATATTGGTATACTGGAAATATTGAAATTGACTGTCGATGAAATTTATTTTATCATATTTTGCCTCTACGGTTAATTGACCGTTTTCATCTGATAACCCGAATTTATTTCCAATTCTGTATGGAATCCTAATATCTTGAGCATAGGTATTAAAGGTCAAAGTAAATAAGATAAAGAGTAAGTTTATATAAATGGATACTTTGTGTATATACATATAACTTAATTTTTCAAATAATAGTTGCTTTGATTGAATGTTGTATAACATTTAGTGTCTGAAATGTAGCGTATAAAAACACACTATATTTCGGTTTAGCACTAAGCCAAATCTTTAAATTTGTCGGCCTTTACAAATATAACAAACCTTTCGATTTCGCATTTACTAGCTTGTTTTTCTACCTCAGTTTTTTGCTGGCGTTAGTTTTTTTATTCTGTTAATATTTTATTCAGTTTTGGAAATTCAATTTCTATTTTTCTATTAGGTTCGTAACCATATTCCAATCCTGCGTTTAATAATTCTTTTAGAGAGTTTTTCCGTTTAGATTCTAATTCCAATGCGATTTTTATAAATTCCGATTCTCCAATTTTATAAACTATTTCCGACGTAATTATTCCTAAATCATAACAACCAGCTCCACCACCACACCAAAATTCGGTCAATTCCGATAATCCGTTTGGGTCTTTATTAAGAGTTTGAGTAATCAATTCCGATAATTTTTTATTTTCCTCAAACGATTGGTTTGTATAGAGTGTATGTCCAATTTCAATTCCGTTAACAACTTTTTCTTTACAGCTAAAAAGTGTAAAAATCAGCAAACAATATATTTTTAAGTTCTTCATTTTCATATACATTTAACGTTGTTGTGTATGACTTCGTTGTGTGTTTCAGTGCTAAAGTTAGCAAATAAATCAAAGATAGAAAGTCCGTAAGGACTTTCGTAAGTAGACTAGAAACTATTAATTAATTTTATACGGTGTTGTGCGTAGTTATTTTGTCGTTTGCTTATTTATCCAGTCCATTAATTCATCTTTATTTACTCCATTCCAAGTTGCCTGTGTATTCCGATTTTCGGATTGATTATATTCTGGTTGTAAGACAATTAATTCCGTATTTTCATTTCCTGCAAGTTCTAATTCGGCTACAAACCCAACTATGTCAGTCGAATTGTTTTCATATAAGGTTCTGTAGTACTTTTTTAGTCTATATTTTATTTTAGGCTCAATATAAGCTCTAACAGCATAATTTTTGTAAAACTTAACATTTTCATTATTCTCATTAGAGTAGCTATAAGTCGAGAAATTATGATAATTATCTTGGGCAGTTTTAGGCGTGCCTTTCAAATAAGTTTCCAATATAAAATTCATAAATATTGGCTCCCAAAGGTCGATTCGATTGATTTTTATATCACGTTTGTGTTGATACCATTTTCTCGTCCAATCTAATGTGAAATCACATATAACAACTCCTTTTATATTAATCTGAAAATCATAATCTCCTTTTTTGATAAATTCAATATATTTCATCGCTCTATGTCCTACTAAACTTGTTCCTAAAAAGAAAATATTTTCATTAGGTAAATTATGTTTATTAAATACCTCTTGAATTAAATTATGAGTGTAATTCACAGATGATTTAGAAAAGTAAAAGTCTAAAGGGATTTCAGTTGAAATTGACAATACCGCAAAGTTATTTTTAGATGCTTGATTATACATCTGCTTAGAGCTCTTATTCTTTTCATCATACTTTGAATCTTCGAGAAAAATAAGCACACCTTTTATGTTCTTATTTTCAGGAAGCATTAAGGTATATCCTTTTTGAATAAAAGGTAAAAAGTCATTTTCTCCAATACCAACTCTTAAACTGTCATTTTTTAAAGGTTCGTAATTTCTAACTATCTTTTGCGAAAAGGACTTGTTACTAACTATAATTAGGAAGAATAAAAAGAATAAATTAAAAAGTGCTTTCATTATCGCTTGTTTTAATTCTGATAAAAATAATTATTTAAGTTCGTTATAAATATTATGCATCAAATCATTTAGTTTTTGATTTACACGTACTGAAGATTCATTGGTTATAATTGATATTCCTATTTTCTTTTCAGGAAAAATAGCTAAAACATTTTTTGCTCTTGAGATTCCACCATCGTGTCTAAAATGCAAATCGTAATTTTGGTCTTCTATACTCCACCAAAAATAGCATATCCAATAATCAGGGCCAGCTTCGAATATTTTTTTATGAGATTCCTTAACAATAGCATTATTTTTAAATTGATAAATAATATACTTTAGTATATCTGATGTTGTTGATTTTAAAGCGCCTTCTGCTCCCCAAAGTGTATTGGCTAATTTAGTTTCTGGCATTGGTTTACCAAGTAAGTAGCCATTTGCCAGTCTATGTCGTTTATTTTTAGGAACATCGAAATGGGTGTCTTCCATTTGCGCTTTTGCTACTACTTCAGTCATTATTAATTTTTGAAAAGGTTTCTTATATACTTTTTCTAAAATATATCCCATCAAATTTGTTCCAGCATTTGAATAGTTAAATTTAGTTCCTGGTTTTACTGTTAAGTTAATTTTGGAGAGGCTTTCAAAAAATGCTGTTTTTGTTTTTTTGTTTTCGTGCGCAACAACTATTTTATTAAATCCTATTTCATCTGAATTTTGATTTATTTCAGTATCTAGAGTTATTACATCCCCTAGTAATCCGCTAGTATGAGTTAATAAATGTTTAATTTTAATAGGTTCTCCTTTATATTCTAAATTAAGATATGGTTTTGGTAAATAGTTTCTTATATCATCTTCTAAAGTCAGTTTTCCTTCTAAAACAGCTTTTGCGGCTAATGTGCCAGTAAATGTTTTCGTAACTGAAGCAATTTCATATATGGTTTTATTTGTAGGAATATCTCCTTTTTCTTTTGTTAATTCTCCATAATTGAATGCAAAAGAAACATTGTTTATGTAAAGGCCAATTGATAAAGAATTTATTAAAGAATCTTTTAAAAGTTCTTCAGCATTTTTATCTATGATTTGCTTTATTTCTTTTCCGATTGCGTCACTATAGATTTCAACAGATTTATTAGCGTGTACTATTACCTTATTTGGCTTTTTATTTTGAGATTTACAACTTGAACAGATAAGAAATAGCACTAACATTTTTGTGAAAATATTTTTCATTCTATTAAATAATTTTGAATTTTCACAAATGAAGACAACTTATGATTAAATATAGTTCGATTACATAAAGTCGAACCCTTTTTATGTCAAACTATTACTTGTTTTTCTATATTCTGAAGGTGTTACACCTGTTTGTTTTTTAAACGCTGTATAAAAGGAAGATTTAGAATTAAACCCTACATCATACATAATCTGTTGTATAGTTAACTGATTATTTTTTGGGTTTAAAAGAATATTTTGCGCTTTTTGTATTCTAAATTGATTTATAAAATCGAAAAAATGTTGATTTAAATTATGATTAATTATAATTGATACATCACGATTTGGTAATTCGATTTTATCCGCAAGTTTTTGTAGTGTTAAATTAGCATCAAGATAGGGCTCTTCGGTTTCCATAAATTCTAACAATCTATTAATATCTTCTTTGCTATCTTTTTCTGATTTATTAGTTATGCTATCTTCTATTAATATTTTTTTTGCTAGTATATGTTCTGAATTGATATTTCTAAAAAGATCTGGATAATACATACTTTTTAAAACTATCCAAGTTAAAAAACCAAGTAAAATCGATGTGAGAATTACTCTTAAAATATTTAAAATTTCAACATTTGTTCCGTAAAATTTATAGGTTTGTTTAAAAAATGAAAAGCAGAAAATAATGCTTAACAAAATAAGTAATTGATAAAGCCATTTGTAATTAAAAGCAGACCTATTTGAATAATTCTCTAACAATAATTGTTTGTACTTTCTTAATTCTAAAAACATCGCAACTAAAAAAAAAAAAGCGATAAACAACCCAAAAATTATGGACAACTTTCCTTCTATGGTATTGTTCAAGTTTTCAAGTAAAAAGTTTCTTGTGTTTATATTTGCAAAATAAAATCTTGGTGAAAAGATTAGGATTTGAATTATAAATGGTAGTAAATGCAATAGATGTTTTGGTTTTAATTTGAAATCTGAATATATAGAAGATATTATGTATAATAATAGCAAAGGGCTTGTGAAAAAAGCAATATGATCACGAAGCATTTCTAAAATAGATGGTAAAGTAATATATTTAGAATAAAAGAAAACACTCATATGAATTGCAAATATTAAAAAATAAACACCTAAAAATCTATTCGCTTTTTTGTTAGATGTTTTAACTGTTAAAACAAATAATGCTAACAAAAGAGAAATAAATACTATAAATATTGTTGTTATTGCTAAAATTGAAAAATTCATTTAAATGTATAAGGGTAAATATAATTTAATAATACTGAATAGTGCATTTTTTAGTTTGAAAGGAAGAATGAATTTTAATCAAAGTTATAATATTTAATGAAGTAAGATGTTCGTCAAAATTACACCCAACGTTTTTGTATGAGATTAGTTGCGTGTTTTAAGCACTAAAGTTAGTTAATAGATCACAACAGATAGAAAGTCTGCGAGGACTTTCGTAAATTGACTAAAATCAGCAATTAATTTTATACGGTGTTAGCCATAGTATTTACATTTTAATCAGTTTTTCATTAATAAACCCCTCAAATTCATTTGAATAAATTCCAAGATTTTCATTTTTGGAATTCGAGCCAACAATAAATCTAAATTTTGCTTTTATATTTCCTTCAACACACGGCGCTACAAATGTTAAAAATTCTCGAGATTTAATAACTCGTTTTGTGAAATAACTATTTCCACAAATCATTTGTGTTGTTTTTTTATATGATTTTAGGTTCCTCCATTTGTTTTTATAGTAAACTTGTCTCCTCATAATTATTCTACCATCCATATTGAATAAACTTAAATCATTCGAGGAATTGTTACTTAAAATAACTTTAAACCCATAATCTATTCCTTTCCGCTTGTAACTTGCCCATTTTGGAAATTTTAAGATAGAATTTTTTTCAACGTACAGTTTTAAGGAATCATTTTTTAATTCCAATTTAGTTGTTTCATTAATTGAATCCTTGAAGTTTCTAACTTCAATAATATCATAGTTAGAATTATAAAATTCATAATTCAGACATTTTAAATCTTGAGAAAATAAATTTTCAAAACTGAATAAAATTAATAAAACTATAATTTTTTTCATATGTCTTGTCCTGAAATATGGCTACAGGTTAAAATTTATTTTTAAGCTGATAA
>ERZ1740052.26-NODE-26-length-63192-cov-13.482237_pt1 | contig 63192 bp, 53 predicted proteins | sample MGYA00581750_ERZ1740052 | MGnify/ENA primary metagenome ERZ1740052 (study PRJEB43018, sample SAMN04849743) | marine metagenome | isolation source: floating plastic debris | place: Pacific Ocean | collected 2008-08-30 | study: EMG produced TPA metagenomics assembly...
GCGTGCAAATATATGGAATTGAATTTGCTTTAAAAAGTTAATAATCTGTCTTTTTGATTAACTTTTTTTTTACATTTTTATTGTAAGCTATAGCCTAAGATATTGAATCATTACGAATATCTTCTCCCCAAAGCAGTTTTTTACGTATGGTTTTAAGGTAAGATTGATTGTGTAACGCTATGGTTTTAATTGTAAAAGGTGCTTTCTCGATGTATATTTTCGTTTCTAGTGGTACTGTAGCAATTCTTGAATCTAATGAAATCAAAAAATCGTTTTCTCGAGCACTTACTTCTAATTGAATACTAATGTTATCAGGAATTACCATAGGTCTAGCATTTAAATTGTGCGGTGCTATGGGGGTTATTATAAAGTTATTAGAATCAGGTAATACAACTGGACCATCACAACTAAGAGAATAACCTGTAGAACCCGTAGGTGTGGCTATAATTAATCCGTCAGCCCAATAATTGGTTAAGTATTCATTATTCAGATAAGTTTGTACACCAATCATGGATGTAGTATTCCTTCTAGCTATGGTAACTTCATTCAAAGCAAAGTTTAATTCTGAGAATTCATTACTTTTAGGTGTCGTACGAATTTGTAATAATGTTCTTTCTTGTAAAGAGAATTCGTGATTCATTAATAAGCTAATGGCATCTTCGATATCTTTTTTCTGAACTGTAGCTAAAAAACCTAACCTACCAGAATTAATGCCAAGAATAGGAATATTTAAATCTCTTATATATGTTACTGCTCTTAGTATAGTACCGTCACCACCTATAGTAAAAAGCACATCAAAATCATCAGAAAGATCTTTAAAGTGGGAAAAAGTAGTAAACGGCTTAGTTAAGATTCCGTGTTTGCGAATTAAATCGTAAAATTCTTTTTCTATATAAATTTCAACAGTATGTTGTTCCAATACTTGAATTAAAGTTTGGATTTCTTTTTCTGCTGATACAGTATATGATTGTGCGTATATAGCTGCTTTTTTCAAAGTAAAATAGGATTTTAGGTAAATACTAACATTTACATATCTAAGTATTTCTTTAAGTAATTAGCTCTGTCTTTCAATTCCTCTAAATAAAAATCATCTTCATGTTGCGTAATTACGGTATAATCATATCTTCTAAAGGTTTGTATGATTTCATTTATTTCATCAGAAGATAGTTTTAGTGTGATTTCAACTTCATCAGCTGTTTCACGAGAAATATACAAACCTAATAACTTAGCTTTATTACTTTCAACAATTTGAGATACCTGACTCATCGAGAAATCTAACTTAGAAGATGAAACGATTAAGGTTTCACTATTTTGATGCATAAATGGGCTATTCACAAAAAGATCTAATATATCTCTAAGGTCATAATATCCAATATAATTTTGCTGTTTGTCTAAAACAGGAATAATGGTGCAATCATTTTCAGCAAATAAGGTAATTAACTCTAGTAAAGAATCATTTTTATTGGCATGAAAATATTGAAGTAAATACGTTGAATTACTAATTACATCATTTTCGTTTTCGATAGTTTGTATGTCATCTTCAGCAAAGCAACCAATAAGTTTACTGCCATCTACGATAGGGATATGAGAAATCGGTAAACTCTCACATAATTCTTGCGCTTGTTTTATAGAACTATTTGGGGTTAGCGCTTTTATTTCTTTTAATATGTACTCATTAATATTCATTATTACGAATATAGTTTAAAAACTTTGAATAGATTACTTTTGTATTTTAAAATACAACGATGACAAAGTTAAGCGTAAATGTTAATAAAATTGCAACATTAAGAAATTCTAGGGGAGGAAACGTGCCTAATTTGTTAAAAGTAGCAGAAGATATTCAAGAGTTTGGTGCTGAAGGAATAACAATCCATCCAAGACCAGATGAGCGTCATATACGATATCAAGATGCTTATGATTTAAAGCCTGTAGTAACTACAGAGTATAATATTGAAGGTAATCCGATACAGAAATTTATAGATTTAGTTTTAGAGATAAGTCCTACTCAAGTTACTTTGGTTCCTGATGGAGAGGATGTATTAACCTCCAATGCAGGATGGGATACCATAAAACATCAATCGTATTTACAGGAAGTAATCAAAGAATTCAAAAACGCAGGTATTCGCACTTCTATTTTTATTGAAACAGATTTAAATCTAATTGAAGGAGCTGCCAAAACAGGTGCTGATAGGATTGAATTGTATACCGAAGAGTTTGCAAAACAATTTACATTAGGAAATCATAAAGCTATAGAGCCTTACACAAAAGCTGCTATTTTGGCTACAGCGTCTGGTTTAGGTATTAATGCTGGCCATGATTTAAATTTAGAAAATATACAGTTCTTTAAAGATAACATTCCACACTTAGCTGAAGTTTCTATAGGACACGCGTTAATTTCGGAAAGTATTTATCTAGGTTTAGAAAATGTAATTAACATGTATTTACACAGACTTCAATAATTATGAATACATTATTACACGCTAAAATTGTAGGAGAGGGAAAGCCATTATTAATATTGCATGGTTTTTTTGGAATGGGAGATAATTGGAAGAGTCATGGAAATACATTGGCTAAAGATGGTTTTCAGGTACATTTAATAGATCAAAGAAATCATGGTAGAAGTTTTCATTCTGATGCATTTAATTACGAATTACTTGTTGAAGATTTACATGTTTATATTCATACTCATAATTTAGAGAATATTCGATTACTAGGGCATTCTATGGGAGGAAAAACAGCAATGCTTTTTGCTGTAAAATATCCTGAATTAATTGAAAAACTTATTATAGCTGATATAGCACCGAAAGAATATCCGCCACATCATCAAGATATTATAAAAGCATTAAATACTGTAGATTTTTCGGTTCAAACCTCACGTAGGCTCTTGGATGCTAAATTATCTGAGTTAATATCAGAAGTAGGCGTGCGTCAATTTTTACTAAAGAATACGTATAGGAAAACTAAAGAAGAATTAGCTTTTCGATTTAACTTAGAATCTTTAACTAAAAATTATCAAGAAGTCATTGTAGGTTTACCTTCATTCACCGTTTATGAAGGTGATACATTGTTTTTACGAGGTGAGAATTCTGGATATATTCAAAAAGAAGATGAACCATTGCTTAAAGCACATTTTCCAAATGCCATTATTGAAACGGTCGAGAATTCTGGTCATTGGTTACACGCAGAAAATCCCAAAGACTTTTACTCGAAATTAATAAAATTCATATAATAAAAAAACGGTATAGAAGTAACACTTCTATACCGTCAGGTATGCTCCCCGTCCTTACATAACACTCTAGGGAATTAAGTGTTATTCTTATTAATTTCGTTAATTACCTTATTTATATTTTTGTTAATCAGTTCCTTTTCTTTCATGTGATTATGAAAAACATATATAATTGCTTTGGCAATAGTTAAATTATTTCTCTTACAAGAATATACTTTCTGAATCGTTTCTAGTGAAAATTCATATCCGTTGCTCGATAAATGTTCTTGAACTCTTTCTCTATACCTTGGAGGTTTAATTTTTTCTAATTCTTCTCTTTGCTTTACTGTAATCATAAAAACTACATTTGTTTTTTTAGTAAAAGACAGCACTTTTAATTTATATTTGTACGTATTTTGTACTTAGCATAGTACAAATCTACAAACAAAAATCTAAATAAAGAAACAAAATTAAAATTAATTTAGAAAAAAGTTATTACAAGTGAATAATTTTACTGACGATACATATAAAAGAGTAGAGCAAATAATTGTTTATAATAACATGAATATTAAGTCTTTTGAAGATAGAATAAGTGTTTCTAATAATTCCATAGGAACTGCTATCAGAAGAAAAGCATCATTCAAGAGTAATGTATTAAACAAAATTCTAAATGCTTTTCCAGAAATTAATCCGACATGGTTATTAACAGGAAAAGGTACCATGCTGCTTAATTCTGATAACAATATCGTGGATGAGCCGATTTTAAATTATGAAACTAATAAGTTTAAACGTCAGTTAAAAGAAAACTTACTTCACTTGTTAAACAACGATAATGATGTTAAGGAAGCACTAATAATACTGAGTAAAACCACAAAATAATAACTTATTACAGCAGTTTTTCTTGCAATTCTTTGTGAGTCATCAACAATAAACCAATATTTTTTTGTTCTAATCTTTGTAAGTTAATTATTGAGTTTTCAAGATCATTCATAATTCGATCAAAAGCTCCGTTATCAAACAAATTCCCTTCAACTCTTACAAACTTTCCACTATCGATAATGGTTTCTTTAAACTCTGCTACATCATCAATATTAGATAATGGAATAAAATCTATTGTATCTATTTTATTAATAAATGTATTTAGTTCTTCAATCCAGTCTTTGATACTTGTACCTAAAGAGATAACTTCATTCTGAAGTACTTCAGTTTTTTGTTGCAGCTTATTTATTTCAACCAAAATATGGTTTTTAGTATTCAAAAAAGCTTTATAAATTTCAATTATGATGGTGTGTTGTTTATAGATGGCGTGTAACGATTCTTCAGCACCAATTTTATTAGCTAAAGCAATATGTAAAGCACAAAACTCAGTGTCCCATTCTTTGAAGTTTGTATCGAAAAGTTCTTCCCTTTCTTTGGATAGCGCTTCATAAGCTTCTTGCAATTCTCTTTTCTTAAAGCTTTTACCTTTATACTCTAAGGTTGTCTCTTTTACAGTGCCATTAGAAATAGCAATCGCTTTTTCCATTAAAACTTCAGCTGTTGTAACAGGTAGCATCAAAGAAGATAATTTACCTTTTAAGTCATTAATAGTTTCTTTTGTGATTTTCGTATACTGTTTTGCTTTATTATTAAGCATTTCTTTATCTTCTATATGGAGGAATCTATTTAAGAAAGTATCTTCATATTCTTTAAGTAACTCTTTACCTTTTGTTTCTTGCTTTATGAAATTCTCGAAAACATCAATAGTTGAAAATTGATCAACTTCCTTTTGAATGTATTTTTCATAAATCAGAGAAGTCATTTCCTCTTGAAGAGCTATATCTTCAGAAAATAAAATCCATGGAGATTGGGTGTTTTCATCACATTCAATAAAAGGAGTTTTAGCGTTATTTTCTCTCAAATCATTTGGCGGGTGACTTGTGTACATACCAACTTTTGAGTTTTCAGAAGAAGAAAAATATTTTTTCGTACCATTTTTACCTAAAGGGAGCTTGTTGTATTCATTAATAAGCGTTGCTTTATTTTTTTCATGTGCTAATTGATTATGCTTATATAAATTTTTACTAAAAACCTTTTTCTTAGACGCTAGGTAGGCATGGTTTATTGTGTCATTCCATTTTTCAAAGCCAGTATCTAATTTCCACAATGCAGAAACAATAGCCTGACTGCCTGAAGTACTTACAGCTACTTTGTCGGCATTAAATTCCATCTCTCTAGATAATGAAGAATACATAATATTCAAAAATTGATAGAATAATGTTAATATTTGTCGTATCACCCATATTATTGGAGTAATTACCCATGCAGCAGCAGAAAGTCTAATATCAGAAGCTCTCCATTGATCTAAAATATCATCCCATTTATCTCTATCAAAAATCATGTCGTGGATAATCGTATTCGCGGAGTTAATATAACTCCCTATCTTCATCGACCGTTGAGCAAAATGACCAAATTCATGAGTAACAACAGCTTTAAACTCCGATAAATTCAAGCTATCCACTAATCCTAAACCTATAGTAAGTTCTTTTTTAATAGGGAAAAATAAACTAAGCCAAATATTACTGTAAGATACATAAGCATTTACATCCGGATCAACATAAATATTTTTAGGCTTAGGAGCACCAGTTTCAGAGCAAATCCTATTCACAAATGACCATAATTTTTCGTTATCTTTTTTATTAAGTTTTATTCTGTTATCAGGTTTGTGATTCTTCAGTTTAAAAATAAATTTTAAAGTAAAAATAAAAAGCATTGCACTGGCTCCAATAGCACCAATTTTAAGTAAAATAGTTAATTTATTAACAGAACCTATATCATAAATAACAGCATGCTTAACTAAAAAGCCGAGCGCAACTACAAGAGCAACATATAAAGTAAAGAATAAAAGAATAGCCAATACAGCTAGAAAAGCTTTCAACTTGTATGAAGAAGGAAGTTTTGTTAATTCTTTTGTGATGTTTTTTGGGCTTTCAGGATAAAAGCTTGTGGTACTAATACTCATAGTCAATAATTTTTTTATAAACGTACAAAAAAATAAAAAAACTGACAAAACTTCCTGTTTTTAAGATTGGTACACTTTTGGATCAACAAGAATAAAAAAGATAGATGAAGTTATTTTTAAAAATATTATTAACTGCATTAGCAGTTATCATATTAGCCAATATTTTACCAGGAGTAGCAATTAATAGTTACACAACAGCAATTTTAGTTGCAATTACGATAGCTATGTTAAACGTACTAGTACGTCCAATACTTATTGTATTAACATTACCTGTAACTATAGTAACACTAGGGCTTTTTCTATTTATAATTAACGCATTAATTATAGTTTTGGCAGGTAAACTCATAGGAGGATTTTATGTTTCTGGATTATTTTCAGCATTATTGTTTAGTATTCTCTTATCCATATTTAGATCATTTTTATTCTCACTATTAAAAGATGAGAAAAAGTAAATTAGTAAGAATTCTAAATAACTTGCAGTCAATTATATAAAACACTTGCTAGTCCATGATAAAAATAGTAATTTTGCACCCAATTTTTTAAGATAGATAGTACTAAAGATGAATATTACAAAAGAGAACGTAGACGCATTAAACGCCATTGTAAAAGTTGATATTGTTGCTGACGATTATAAAGATAAAGTAACAGAAGTATTAAACGATTACCGTAAAAAAGCCGATGTCCCAGGATTTAGAAAAGGTCATGTACCAATGGGAATGGTTAAGAAACAATATGGCAAATCAGTAATGATTGATGAAGTAAACAAACTTTTACAAGAAAGCTTGAACAAGTTCTTAGTTGAAGAAAAATTAGATATCTTAGGTAATCCATTACCTGTTGTACAGGATGATTTCTCTTGGGATACTGAAAAATTTTCTTTCGAATTTGAATTAGGTCTAGCGCCAGAATTTGATGTAGATATCAAAGGAAAAAATAAGATTACAGATTACAATATCGTAGCTACTGAAGAATTAATTGAAAAAGAGGTTGAGAATATTCAAACTCGTTATGGTAAATTAATCTCACAAGAAGAAGCTGAAGAGCACTCTAATGTAACAGGTACTTTCGTTAATGAAGAAAAAGGAATTGAAAAGAAGTCTACTTTCTTAGTAAATGATTTGAAAGGAAAGAAAAACGAGAAAAAAGTTATAGGCGCTAAGGTAGGAGATGTAATTGAGTTAGATACTAAGAAGCTTTTTGAAGAAGATAATAAATTACAACAAGCTTTAGGAGTTTCTTTAGAGGAAGCTAAAGATTTAGACATCAAAGTTACGCTTACTGTTGAAGAAATCAATAAAACAGAATTAGCTGATTTAGATCAAGATTTATTTACAAAGTTATTCGCTGATGGTAGTGTAACTACGGTAACTGAATTGAAAGAAAAGATTAAGGAAGATGCTGAGAAGCAATTCCAACAACAAGCAGATCAACAATTATTAAATGCCGTTACAGAGCATTTAGTAGAGAATACAAAATTTGATTTGCCAAGCGGATTTTTACAGAAATGGTTACAAACTGCTGGAGAAAAAGAATTAACTCAAGAGGAAGCAGTAGAAGAATATAATAAATCTGAAAAGGGATTACGTTATCAATTAATCGAAGGAAAGATTATGAAAGATAACGATGTGAAGTTAGAATATGCAGAGTTATTAGAGTACACTAAAGGTTTTATTAAAGGTCAAATGGCACAATTTGGTAACATGAACCCTGAAGAAGAAGAGTTAAATAATATTGCAGGTAGAGTTTTATCTAACCAAGAAGAAGCACAACGTTTACAGACTCAATTAGTCTCACAGAAATTATTAGATTTCTATAAAGGAAACATGAAATTTAAAACGAAAGAAGTTAGTTACGAAAAGTTTATCAAAGAGGTATACAATAAATAGTATAACGTTCTACTGAATAAAAACCGGTACATTTTTAAATGTACCGGTTTTTTTGTATTTGATATATAATACTATAAACGTTACTTATAAGTAACATCGTAAATTATTTATAATGTAATGATTATTGATAAATTACATCAAAACTATAAGTTGGAGTTTCGTTTTCAAATTCAAAAATTTTAGAATAATCCATCACATTAGCAATACCCTCTAATTTACATAAATAGCCAACCACAGCACACAAACCATTAAATAAAATTTCTTTATTAGTTGGGTTTTCGGGTTTTGGATTATAATGGCATAATGGGACTTTAAATCCACAGGCTTCTAGGAAAGTGCGTTCAATATGGAGCAATTCTATAGGACTATAGCCATTAAATTTACGGCCAAGTTTTTGGTGTACATTACCTACATAACTCAGTTCTAATGAACCATGATCATTTGATAAATGTTTCCAGCTATCATAATTATCTAAAATATTACCAACAGCACAAGCTGAGCAACATTCAGGATTAAGTTCATCATTGTGAAAAGCATTGTACAGTTTTATTAAGGCCTGCTCTAAACGTTTTGGTGTGTTCATATCAACTCTAATTTAACTCCTTAAATATACAAAATATTGGTTGTACCTTTGCCTAAAATAAGTTCGAGAATGACTTTTCAAGATTTAGATTTATCAAACCCATTACGAAACGCAGTAAACGATTTAGGGTTTGAAACACCAACACCAATTCAAGAAGAAGCTTTCCCTGTAGTTCGTTCAGGAAAAGATATCGTTGGAATAGCCCAAACAGGTACAGGTAAAACATTCGCATACGTGTTGCCTATACTTCGTGATTTAAAATTTTCTAAACAAGAAACACCTCGAGTATTAATACTTGTTCCAACTCGAGAGTTAGTAATACAAGTTGTAGATGAAATTGAAAAACTATCAAAATACATCACATTACGTGTATTAGGAGTATATGGTGGAGTAAATTTAAACAGACATAAACAAGCTGTAGTTGAAGGTTGCGATATTATTGTAGCAACACCTGGTAGATTATATGATTTAGCGGTGAGTAGAGTTTTAAAACTTAAAGCAATACAGAAATTAGTGATCGATGAAGTAGATGTAATGTTAGATTTAGGATTTAGATTTCAACTTTTAAATATATTCGACTTGCTTCCTGAGCGTCGACAAAATATAATGTTTTCTGCAACAATGACAGAAGACGTAGAAGCATTAATCGACGACTTTTTTATTGCGCCTAAAAAAATAGCTATTGCTGTTAGTGGTACGCCTTTAGATAATATAGCGCAAACATCTTACGATGTCCCAAATTTTTATACTAAAGTAAACGTATTAAATCATTTACTATTCGATAAAAGTGAATACGGAAAAGTATTAGTCTTTGCTCCCAACAAACGGAATGCAGATAGAATTTTTAATATAGTTGATGAAGAGTTCCCTAACCAAGCATGTGTTATACATTCTAATAAAACACAAAATTACCGTATCCGTTCTATAGAGAATTTTAATAAAGGGAAGCACCGTATTTTAATTGCAACAGATGTAATCGCCCGTGGTTTAGATTTAAAAGAAATCACTCACGTTATTAATTTTAATACCCCACATTATCCTGAAAACTATATGCACAGGATAGGTAGAACAGGTCGTGCAGATCATTTAGGAAAATCTATTCTATTAGCAACAGAGAAAGAACAAGAAGCTAAAAAAAGAATTGAGGAATTAATGAATTATGAAATTCCTAAACTTGAAATTCCTGAGGCTGTTGAAATCTCTAATGAGTTAACCGAAGAAGAACGTCCTAAAGAAGATAGAGATCAGTCGAGAAATAGAACTTCACAAGATTTTGTTCCTGGACCAGCTTTTCATGAGAAGAAAGATAAAAATAAGAAAGTTAATTTAGGAGGATCATATAGAAGAGAAATAGCGAAAAAATATAAAAAACCTAAAACTAAAGGAGACAAAAACTTTAATCGTAAGCATAAAAAGAAAAAATAATGCAAACATTAACAGCACAAGAATTACACAACTTAGCAATGAATATTGTTGGAGAAAAACTTCAAGAAATGGGGTATGAGTTTGTTGCTATTAATAGTGAATTAAAAAAACACCCACAGTTTGTTTTGTACAAGAAAGGAGAGCCTACAATTTTCGTTTTAGTTAAAGCAACAAGTAATCTTCAAAATCCAAATGAGTATGATGTTTTATGGATGGAAACATTTAAGGAACATGCTAAAAAACAAGCTGCAAAAGTATGGTTTGCTGGTGTAGGATTGGCAAATGCTGAAAGTGTTGATCTGCCTGTTTTCAAAGACCAGCCTTATTATATTGCTTTTGATACCTTTGAAAAGGTATTGAATTGATAAACAGTGTATTGCATTTCATGTTAATTTTTCAACCATTCATGTCTTTTTTTGAACATTAGACACAAAATAGGAAAAACCCTGATGAAAAAATAAGGCATGAGTATTATCTTTGCATTGGGATTATTTTAAATTATTAACTATTATGGGGAAATTATTACTTAAGAGGGTTAATAGTTTTATTAAACACTTATTTGTGCGTTTAGCAGAATTCGGAAGTGGTGCAAGCTATGCTTTAAGACACTAAAATTTTTTAAAACTATTAATGGAGAACACTTACTACATAGAACGTAGTAAGTGTTTTTTTATTTTATAAAAATTAAATTTAGTGAAAAGTCTACTACAAGAAATTAAAAAATGTAAACTCTGTGAGGATTTTATTACACCACGACCTGTAGTTACAGCCAGTGAAAAGTCAAAAATTATTATTATAGGTCAAGCACCAGGAACTAAAGTTCATGCATCAGGTATTCCATGGGATGATGCAAGTGGAAGGCAATTAAGGAACTGGCTAGGAGTTACTAACGAGCAATTTTACGATACAGATATTTTTGGGATTATTCCTATGGGATTTTGTTATCCTGGTAAAGGGAAGTCTGGTGATTTACCACCACGAAAAGAATGCGCTCCTAAATGGCATCATGAATTGTTTGAGCATATGGATAACATTGAACTTATTTTATTAATTGGAATGTATGCGCAAAAATATTACTTAAGAGAAAAAGCTGAAAAAACATTAACAGAGACAGTTAACAATTTTGAAGCTTATTTACCAAACTATTTTGCCTTACCACATCCATCGCCGAGAAATAGGTTCTGGTTATCAAAAAATAAGTGGTTTGAAAGCCATGTTGTGCCTTTGTTAAAAGAGAAAGTACATCAAATTATATGAAAAGCTATAAACAAGGGCAGCCGAACAAATCTAAAGAATTACTAAAATCAATTTGTAGTTTGTTTTTTGTGTAATGAAAAATTTGTCGATAAGGTTCTCTGTTAATCTTAAAGCCCAGTAGATTTCTGTAACCTACATAATAATTTTTATACTTAGCAAACACTTTTAAATGTTGACTGTCATCATGAAAAACACAATCATCCCAAATCATCATATCCATAAAATAATTTCTTTTGAAAGTGGCGCTTTCAAAATTACCAAACTCGAAAGGTATTTTTCTTTTGGATGCTAAAAGAGGTGGTCCATAATGAAAATAATTATTATTAAAAGTAAGAACTACATAGCTTTCGGAGCATTCATCAATATGAAATAAAACATCTTTAACAGTAATCTTTTGCATACCTTTTTCGAAGTAAACATAAAAAGTTTGACCTACATAATGGTTGTAATCTTTTGTGATTTCATAATTTTTATATAAGTTTTCAAAACCCTTAACATGAATTTTTCTAGCATTTGTATCTCCTTCAAAGTACGTATTCTGTTCTTCCAGTGGTATATTTTTTAGTAAAGCATCATCTTCAGTTAAAAGGACAATTCCAGATACATCATCATTAAATTCATAAGCTCCGTAAAGAGCTGAGAATAGTTTGTTTTTATTAAAAATAGAGGTATACATGCCTTCAATTTCTTTTGAAGACTTCAAGTAACCATCGAAAACGTAACTTTTAGAATTACTAATGGAATCATTTTTTATGATTACCCATTTTCCTTTAATTTTTAAACCATTATCATTTACTGATAAAGTTTTAGCTGTGTTTTTTAAAATCGAAACTTCCGAACGATATGGGATTTTAGTTATTTTCTTGCCTTTTAAAGAAGGTTGATCTCTTACGGTTAGGCCATTAAGAGCAGTTACATATTTCTTCTCTTGAGCATTAGAAAAAGCTAAACAAAATAAGAGTAATATTAAATTAAACCGCTTCATGTATTTTAGTTAGTGAGCCTCTAGCCAATTTTGTCCTACACCCATTTCCACATCTAAAGGTACAGCTAGTTTAAAAGCATTTTCCATTTCATTTTTAATAATAGGCTTTATACTTTCTAATTCTTCTTTATGTGCATCAAAAACTAATTCATCATGTACCTGTAACAGCATTTTAGATTTGAAATTCTCTTTCTGGAAACGCTCATGAATATTAATCATGGCTAATTTGATAATATCTGCAGCACTACCTTGAATTGGAGCATTAACCGCATTTCGCTCAGCAGCTCCTCTAACAATAGCATTTCTAGAGTTTATATCTTTTAAATAACGCTTTCTTCCCAAGACTGTTTGAACATAACCATGGTCGCGTGCAAAATCTACTTGTTTAGCCATGTAGCTTTTCAACTTAGGATACGTTTCATAATATGCTTCAATTAGTTCTTTAGCCTCTTTTCGGTTAAGATCGGTTTGATTACTTAATCCAAAAGCAGAAACGCCATAAATAATACCAAAATTAACGGTCTTAGCATTGCTTCTTTGTGCTCTTGTTACTTCTTCAATTGGAACATTAAAAACTTTAGCTGCTGTAGAGGCATGGATATCTTCGCCTTCTCTAAACGCTTTAATCATTGTTTCCTCTTCGCTTAAAGCAGCTATAATACGTAATTCTATTTGACTGTAATCGGCAGCTAACAATACATAATTTTCATTTTTAGGAATAAAAGCTTTACGTACCTCTTGTCCACGAGTTGTTCGTATCGGAATATTCTGTAAGTTAGGGTTGTTAGAACTCAAACGACCAGTAGCAGCAACAGCTTGTGCATAAACTGTATGTATTCTGTCTGATTTAGGGTTAATTTCGTTTGGTAAAGCATCTACGTAAGTACTTTTAAGCTTTTTACATTGTCGGTATTCTAAAATATCTGCAACAATTTTATGTTCTTTTAAATAGGAAAGTACGTCTTCAGCTGTAGAATATTGACCTGTTTTTGTTTTTTTAGGTTTGTCTACTAGTTTTAATTTCTCAAATAGAATAGGTCCTAATTGCTTTGGAGAAGCAATATTAAATTCTTCTCCAGCTTGCTCGTATATTTGTTTTTCTAAGTTTTCTACGTCTTTTAGTAACTCCTTTGAAAAAGAATTTAAAAATTCAGTATTCAGGTTAATACCTTCAATTTCCATAGCAGATAGTACCGATACTAAAGGAGTTTCAACATTGGCGAATAACTCAGATAATTCTCCAGATTTTAATTCTTTCTCAAAATGCTGTTTCAATTGCAGTGTAATATCAGCATCTTCAACGGCATATTCTGTTTGCAGCTTTACATCAACAGTTCGCATTGAAAGCTGGTTTTTTCCTTTTTTACCTATTAAATCAGTTATAGGAACAGGCTTGTAATTTAAATACGTTTCGGAAAGTATATCCATATTATGACGCATATCAGGATTAATAAGATAGTGTGCAATCATAGTATCGAATAGGTTTCCTTTTACTTCAATAGTATAGTTGGATAATACTTTTATATCGTATTTAATATTATGTCCAATTTTTTCAATGGATTCGTTTTCGAAAAATAAACGAAACTCTTCAATAATTTCCTGTGTTTCTTTTTGATCTTCAGGAAAAGAAACATAGTAGCCTTTACCAGTTTCCCATGAAAAAGCAATTCCAATGAGCTCAACTTCTAAAGCTTTTAAACCAGTTGTTTCTGTATCAAAACAAACAGATTGCTGCATTAGTAACTTATCGAGTAACAATTTTCTAGACATAGGAGTGTCTATAAGTTGATAAAAATGTGGGGTGGTTCCAATAGTTCTGTAACCGTCACTCGTATCTTCTTGTGTATTTCCTGCACCAGGGATAGCAAAAAGATCAAACTGTCCAGGGGTACTTTTAACTTCTTTAGTAGCTACATTTTCTTTCGATGAAGCTATCGCGAATGTTTTTATAAGATTATCGGTTAATCTTCTAAATTCAAGTTCATTAAAAATAGCTTTAGTTTCTTCGATATTAGGTTGTTCAAAAATAAGTTTATCTTGTTCTAATTCAACAGGAACGTCAAGCATTATGGTAGCCAATTTCTTAGAAAGTAAGCCTAATTCTTGATTTGCTTCTACTTTTTCTTTCATTTTTCCCTTCAGCTCATGAATATTTTCAAACAAGCCTTCCATAGAACCATATTGAGCAATAAACTTTTTAGCAGTTTTATCACCAACTCCTGGTAGACCAGGAATATTATCTACTGAATCTCCCATCATACCTAAGTAATCAATGACTTGCTCAGGTCGTTCAACAGCAAACTTTTGTTGTACTTCTTCGACACCCCATTTCTCATAACCATTACCCATTCTAGGGGGTTTATACATGAAAATATTCTCAGAGACTAATTGTGCATAATCTTTATCGGGGGTAACCATATAGGTTACTAAACCTTCTTTTTCAGCTTTTTTAGCCAGCGTACCAATAATATCATCAGCTTCGTAACCTTCTTTTATGATTGCAGGAATATTCATTGCTGCTAAAATCTGTTCGATATAGGGTACAGCAACTCTAATAGCCTCGGGTGTTTCAAGTCTGTTGGCTTTATATTCAGGAAACATTTCATTCCGATCTGTACTTCCGCCTTTATCAAAACAAACAGCTAAATAATCAGGCTTTTCTTTTTTGATAACATCTAATAGTGAATTCGTGAATCCAAGTATTGCCGAAGTATCTAATCCTTTTGAATTAATTCTTGGGTTCTTAATAAAAGCATAATATCCTCTAAAAATTAATGCATAAGCATCCAGTAAAAAAAGTCGTTTCTTAGTTGTCATGTATCGATTGAATTGAAGAATGTAAAGCTACAAAATATATAGATTAATTATAAAAACTTTATTATTTATACCTCTTAAAAATTTTTAATTCATTCAAAAAAGCGTATTAAAAAGGTCTGTATTAGGTTACAGTTATTCTGAATCAAAAAAAAAGAGAAGAAGAATTTTTTTAACAGCATTTATGGCATAATTTTAGTTATACGGTGGGAGTAATTATTCTTTTAAAAAGCGTGAGACTATTTACAGTTATAATGTAACAAAGTAAATGTTGAAGCTACTTATACAGTAATCATCCAATTTTAAAAATATGAAGTATATCTCAATTTTATTTTCTTGTTTAACAGTACTACTTTTTATATCCTGTTTAACTAATCCTGTTAAAGTTAATGACTTAACAATAGACCCAGATGAATCAATTAAAAGTAAGGTTAAAAAGACCGAAAAATGGTTACAAACCTTACATGATGATAACGTATTTAACGGAGCAGTTTTATTAATCAAAAATGATTCAGTAATACTTAAAAATACTTATGGATATACAGATGCTTCTAGAGAGAAGAAATTAACAGAAAAATCGTCTTTTAGATTAGGTTCAGTTTCTAAGCAATTTACAGCGGCTGCAATTATGCTTTTGAAGCAACAGGGAAAGCTTGATTTTGAGGATTCAATAACGAAATATCTTCCAGAGTTATCGTACAACAAAGTAACAGTTCGTCATCTGCTACAGCATGTTTCAGGTATTCCTGATGTGTATTTGACGCTTGCTGAAAAGAATAAAGAAGATGTAGGAGATGTTTTAACAATACAGGAAGTTGTTAGGTTAATCGCTAAAGAGAATCCTGAAGCTAAAGAAGATCCTAATACAGAATTCATATATAGCAATACAGGATACGTATTATTAGCAGCTATTATTGAGAGAGTTTCTGGCGACACTTTCGAAGACTTTATGAGAAAAGGATTATTTGAGAAGTTAAAGATGAATACTACACGAGTTTGGAATTTATGTTCGCCAAGTAAAGACTTTGCAACAAAAACAGATTCATTTAAATGCGATGGAGATATTACAATTGAGGTTCCTCCGACTTTTATAGATGGAGTAGCTGGTGATGGAGGTGTATTTGCTTGTATAGACGATTTTATTATTTGGAATTCGTTTTGGTATAAGAATGATTTAATTTCTGATGAAATAATGGAAGAAGCATTTAAGAAACCAACACTTAATAACGGAGAAAAAAGTGATTATGGCTTTGGTTGGGCAATAACAAACGAAAACACAGCGTGGCATTTTGGCTCTTGGTTAGGAGCACGAACGTTAATAGTTAGAAATAAAAAGCTGAAAAATTGTATGGTAATACTCGATAATTCGTCTAGTATTAGTGTAAACAAAATGTCAGAAGAAATGATAAACGTTCTAGAGTAGTTCAAAACTGTTTTTAACAGTTTTGCTACACAGAATCAGCGTATCTTTGTTCAGACTAAAATATAGAATATGCCTCGTTGGATTTTTCCTTTGTTAATTTTAACAACTGTTATTATTGTTTTTGAACTGTATGCTTTTCAAGCAATAAAAACAATTACAAAAAATAAAATAGTTTGGTACACATGGTCAATAATTAGTGCGTTAGCCTACGTTAATTTTTTATATGTTATTCTTACTTCGGACAGAACTTCTGGTCAAACACGACAGTTTCAGTGGGCTTTTGGAATATTACTCCTCGTATTATTGCCTAAATTATTTATCCTTCTTGTTATGTTAGGAGAGGATGTTGTTAGATGGTTCAAAAAAGGAATCTCTTTTCTATCAAAGGAAGAAACAAAAGCAATAGGAGGAAGAAGAAAATTTATATCGCAGTTAGCATTGGGAATAGCAGCCATACCATTTGCCAGTGTTTTATATGGTATTTTTAAAGGAAGGTATAACTACAAAGTTTTGAAATATCAATTATCCTTTGAAGATTTACCAGAAGCTTTTGACGGATTTAAAATTACTCAGATTACGGATATTCATTCTGGAAGTTTTGACAATGAAAAAAAGATTCAATACGGAGTAGATCTTATTAATGAACAAGCATCAGATGTAATTCTTTTTACTGGGGATATTGTGAATAATTTTGCACACGAAATGAATGATTGGATTCCAATGTTTTCAAAATTAGAAGCGAAGTCAGGTAAATATTCGATTTTAGGAAATCATGATTATGGAGACTATTCCCAATGGAAATCTAAAGAGGATAAAAAGAAGAACTTTGAAGACATAAAGAATATTCATCCACGAATTGGTTTCGATTTACTATTAAATGAAAACAGGTATCTTGAAAAAAACGGACAAAAAATAGCTTTAGTAGGTGTTGAAAATTGGGGGAAAGGATTTAATAAGGCAGGAGATTTAAAGAAAGCATCTGAAGGAATTGACAAAAATGATTTTAAAATTTTACTAAGTCACGATCCAAGTCACTGGGAATATAAAGTAAAAGAAGACGATTTTAATTATCATTTAACGTTAAGTGGGCATACACATGGATTACAATTCGGTATCGAAATTCCTGGTTTTTTTAGATGGAGTCCATCACAATATGTGTACAAACAATGGGCAGGATTATATAAGGAATTCGGAAGGTATATAAATGTAAATAGAGGATTTGGTTATCATGCTTTTCCTGGCAGAATTGGTATTTGGCCAGAAATTACTGTAATAGAGTTAAAAAAAGCCTAATAGAGCATGTTTTTTGAGTACCGAATAGTAATTACTTAATAAAAAAATAGTAATTTTAAGCAGTATTACGGGAAAAAAATAAAAAAATGACAAAGTTTGGCGAAATCATTAGTGTTGACAAACCTGTATTGATTGATTTTTACTTCGACTGGGAAGATGCGGAAAACAGTATAGAAACATTACGAGATGTTGCCGCTGCTTTAGGTGACAGAGCAAAGGTAATTAAGATAGATATCAAGAAGAATGAAGTTCTAGCTAGTGCACTCCGTGTAAAAGGAAATCCTACTTTTATGATTTATAAAAAAGGAGAGATGGTTTGGAGACAAACTGGTAACCAAGATGCCAATACTTTAATAGGTTTAGTGCAACAGTATGTTTAACATAGTTAAACTATTTTTTACCTCTAACTAACTCCTGATATGTTCTGTGTAACATATAAATTTTCTTTCAGTTTTATATATTCATTGAAAATTAAGTGTAAATTTTCATCGTAACTTTCCAGCGAATTTTGTTTGGGTTCTTCATAGTGTTTAATAATAGCTTTTGATGCTTCATTAGCTGTATAAATAGCATTCGAAACACCATGAGAAGCAATTGGATCAAAGGAAAGTGCAGCATCTCCAATGGCTAACCAATTTTTACCAGAAGTTTTAGAAACTATTGATGAATTGGCCTGTTTTCCCATAATTTTAAAGACTCCGTTTTCAGGAAGATATTGCTTTAATAGTATTGTTTCAGAAAGAATATTTTTCCAGTTAGTAAAGCAATTTAAAGGTCTTTTTAGTTTATTATTCTTTGAAGTATACAAGGTTAAAATTTGAGTAGTCTCATTTAAATTTGAAATGGTTCCCCAACCGTTTTCAAATGATTCAGTAAGGAATCCATATTTAAGATGAGGTCCATTTTTTGGTAAATAACAAATAAAGGCAAGTGTGTTATCATGTGTAATTGAAGGAATTCCTAAGCTAGAAGTAACGGCTCTGTTTCTTCCTGTTGCGTCTATAATAAAATCACTTTCAATATAATTTTCAGAAAGATTCTTTTTTTTGAAGCTTGTTAAGACTTTTGTTATTTCTAATTTTATATTAGCATTATTCTTTTGTTGAATAATTTTAGGAGAAAGCTTTTCCAAACAATTGATGAGCTGCTGTTTGTTGAGTTTTAACCCGTATTTATAAGGATTCATAGCAAAAAAGTTCTCCTCAATAATTTCCGTAGTATTCCATATAGATTGATATCCATAAGTTTTAGTACTATTAGCTTCGAAATGGTGTAGTATATCAAGCTCTTCTAATAATTTTAATGTAGAAGGAGGTAAGGTTTCAGCTAAAATTAAAGGTTTTTTCTTAGCTTCTCGATCTAGTATGATTGATGATATTCCATTTCTTTCTAGGAGTATGCTTAATAGAAGTCCTGAGACTCCTTTTCCTATGATAAGGACATTAGTTTTAAGAGTCTCAGGCTTCATAATTATTTAAATACTAAGTAAAAGTTAGAAGAAGATTGTGATCCTCCACATTTATCAATATAATTAACTTCAATAGTAACAAATGAATTTAATAAATCATTTAATTCAGCCGTAATATTTATAGGCGTTTGTGGAGTTATTTGTCCACTGCAGTTGTTACTGAAATCAAATTTAAAAATAGATTTGCCATTTACTTTCATTTCAAAAACATCATCAACATAAATATCACCAGTCCCATCTGGTTTAGAAGCTAGATAAATAGCCTTATTGTTTGGTAACCAAACCATATCTCTTACATTGCTGTAAAAAACATTTGGCGGATTTAAAGTTACTGGAACAGCAGTAATAGCTTTACCTAAGAAAACTGAATTTTTATTTTTAATATTTTTACTTTCAGCAGCTACATATACGGTTTCAGGTATTCCATTAACATGAGCTTTTCTTCCAGCAACAACACCAACATCTTTCCATTTATAAACCATATTTATAAGTCCGTTAAGATATCCTCCTTCTGCATGATAACCTACATATCCTGTATCTGTAGTCATTAACCAAGGGACTCTATTTGCATATAAATATTGGACAGTTTCAGGTTTTAATTCTTGATTTCTCATAGCAACTAAACTTTCTTCTGTCAAAACATCAACAGGTAAATTCGCTGCCCACCATGCAGGAATTGGATATTGCGTATCCATGAAAACTTTCTGACAACTTCCAGCATCAGATTGCCAAGGAATACCCATCCATTTTGTTAAATCTCCTGGAGTATTTTTCCATAACCAATTATTTGCACTTGAAGTATTTATTGAAGCTTTAATGTCATCTGAATTCATTTGAAACCCGAAATCTTTATAAAAAACTTCAGATTGTTCTTGCGGAGAAGCCGAGGCAATTCTTACTTCACGCAAACCAAAAAATGAATTCCCTTTTGTAATTTCTGGGAAAGTTAGCGTGTTTTCAGCATACATTTGAGAATGTCGCATTGGCCATGTTAACTCAACTCCCGGATGAAATCCGCCACCGTACAATGTTTCTAAAACAGCTCTTGTCATTAGCAAAGCACTTTTAGATTCGTCCTTAGCGGCTTCTAAATATTGATTTTGATAATGTTTACCTAAAGCTTGTATTGATGAGAAATCACCTTCCAAACTCTTAAACTCACCATTTCTCCATTTAGTTAATTCTTTATACAAAATAGGAGGTATGGCAAACCATTGTGCTGGACTTCCAGGGTAATTGATGCCATCTCCAGGATAAAAAGGAAATTTCAATTCCTCTGTACCGCTTCCTATATTAGTAATGTCTGTTTTACTTTTACTAGCTATTATAGGTTCATTATTGTAATTGTATAACGGATCTCTAAATAGGCTAAATATTTTATTACGTATAGGTTGTGCTTCTTCAGAATTGCTGTAAAGTAATTTGAATTCATCTTCAGATAATTCATCTATAACTTCTCTAAATGACGGAGATAAAAAGTCACTTAAATTTACCCACTGCATTCTATACAATCTATAAATTACTGGGAAAATTAAACTAAAATCTGTAGGATATTCTTCATTAACCGTACCACAGATAAGATCATACATTGTGGCTAAGGGTTGAATTTGCGGAGCATAATCTGGTGGGGCAGTTGCTATCCAAGCAGATGAATTAGCATCATTAAGTTCGTAAGTTTTACCATTTACGGTAACTTTTGCTGTAACTTTTCCATCACAAATATCATCATACCAATTAGAATTATCTGCAAAGTCAGTATTTAAATCAGAAGGATTTAAAGAAGCTGATACACCATCACCAGGATAAAAAATAAGACTTCCTTCATCGTATTCAACAGATCCTAAATTAACACTTCTAGAAGTGGTGTTCATGGCTAAAGCAATTTTACTTTCGCTTTCACCTGATAAAGGAAAAGGAAATTGACCTCCTATTTTCTGATGATTGTTAGCGTTTGAAACAGTTGCAGGTTTTGGGCTATTAATTAACTCTCTTCTATAATTATGATCTTTATGATTAATTAACTTATTGTTAAGTACGTTCGGATTTCTTCTTGATGTGCTAATTCCTGGTGCGATATTTTCAGTATAAAATTGAGGACTGATGTTTGGGTTTTGTGTGCCCACTGATAAATCTAAACTATTATTGAAATCGTACCAAAACGGTTTTTTGTTAGCTACTTCAACAGTCCACTCAATGTCACAATTTGCAGGATCTAATTTTTTTATAGGTTTACCACTATCGTCACATTCATAAATATAGAATCTTTGAGCTTGTTTTTTTAGAGCGCCATTTTCTGTGTAAAACTCAAGGTTTTCATCGTATAAATTAGCCCATGGTATTTCAGGACTAAATACAACATCTTCTTTTTTAGCTGGGCCATTACCTAATCTGGCAACTCCAATTGATGGATATATGCGTAGTTTCATATTCTAGTTGGTTAAGGTTTAATTTTATTATACTCCAACTAAAATTATAGAGAATTATACTACACTAGTAAAAGAAAGTCACGAAAGCATCTTTTTTTAGCACAAACGTACTTTCTTCAAGTAGATAAAAAAAAGGCTGCAATTAAGCAGCCTTTTTTTATGGTTTTATAGAATCTAAAAGTTGTAAACCCTCAGTATTGTTAGGTTCAGGATCTGGCATTAAATCTTTAAATAATTTGATTTTATCAAAAAAGGCTTCTTCTAAAGATTTTACATAATCTTTGTCTTTATCGAACTCCATAACTTGACTAATTACATTTCTATATAAGTATAAACTAGTATCTAAATCATCAATTATATAATCAATATTTTCATAGGTGCTATAATGATCTATTTGCTGTTGAAATATTTTAATTAAAGTTCCAGCAGTTTGTCTAGCTTTTTCTTTGTCACCAATTCTGTAGTACAATTCAGGATACCCTAAAGATATGCTGTAGTGACCAAAATCTTCTATAGGCATTTTATGAAGCGATAAATCTAATACATCTTTTGCATTAACAGAATCTCCTTTTATCAAAAACTCTTCAGATAATCTCATCAAGTTATTTCGTAGTGAAATTGCATTTCTTTTACTTTGCTCATCCAAGTAAATTTCACCGTTATTTATTGTTTTCCAATCCCATTTTTTAACGTTTTCATACATCTTTTCAGGATCAATACGTCCCATATCAAACATTGATTTTTCACCTAGAGGCGTTTTTATAGGGACTAATTTGTAAGACATTCCATCTAATTGCAAATAGTCTTTTAGCCAGATATACTCTTCTGCTGCATTTGCGCCGCCTGTAAAATATATAGGTCTTTTCCAGTCAAAATTATTTAGGATATCTAGCATTAAAATTCGATTTTTAGTAATAACACCATCAATAGTTATATCGATGTAATCTACTATCTTATCAGCGTCTTTGGCATCTACAATACCGTATTTAAGAGCGTTTGATTTGTTTACAGGAATTCGAATTCTTTTTGTAGGATAAGTTTTCTCTTTTAAACCGTTTTCAGTTTCGACGTAAGTAGCATCATTATCACTACCTATCCATTGCATAAAATTATTTAATGAAAGTAAGGAATCTTTTAATTGTGGAATAGGAACATGGTAAGCTATATCTAGAGTTCCATATTTGTATTGACTGTGCTTAAGTTTTGAAGGAATAGGATCAGCTTCATAAGTCTTCTTCTTCATCTGATCAATATACCAATCTGTTGCAAATAAACTTGTATTAATAACTTTAATATCTCGTCTAACACCTTCTATTTGCTGCATGTACCATAGTGGAAAAGTATCATTATCACCAATAGTAAATATTATCGCATTTTCATCACAGCTCTCTAAATAAGTTTGAGCATTCAATTGCGCAACATATCTATCTGATCGATCGTGGTCGTCCCAGTTTTGGAAGCCCATTATAAAAGGAATCAAAAATAGACAGAATAGAGAAATTATAAAACTTGTTTTTTTATTTTTTTTAGATATTAAATTCACAGCATAAAGGAACATATCAATTATAGTTATAACAAATGCTACTAAAGTCAAAATGCCAAAAATACTGGAGATGAATTCAAATACAGAGATTAATAGAAGTGAAGAAACATTTTTTGATAAATATTCAAATAAATAATATAAAATTAGACTAGCGACTGATATTACAACTGTGTTAGGGATAGTTTTAAAATTATTATTTATATTTTCAAGTAGCCTCTTATATAATGCTAAGACTCCAAATCCAATCCATATAGCAAATACATAAAAGGAACCCACTACAGCATAATCTCGTTCACGAGGTTCAAAAGGTTTTGGGTTTGTATAAAATATTATAGCAAAACCAGTAAAAGCAAAAAATAAAGCTAGCACATACCAGATGTTTTTATCGTTTTTAAGGTGATAAAGTAAACCAATCAATCCAAGGATTAGAGGAAAAAAGAAATATGTATTTCGCCCTTTATTGTGTTTTATTTCGTCAGGTAGCTTCTCTTGAGACCCTAGTCTTATTTCATCAATAAATTGTATACCACTTAGCCAGTTTCCATTGTTATCTAAATGACCTTGGACATCATTTTGTCGTCCTACAAAGTTCCACATAAAATACCTGCCATACATATAACCAAACTGGTAGCTGATCATAAATTTCATGTTTTCTATAAATGTTGGCCTTCTGGTACTTCGTAAAGGAATACCAGCGATTTGCTTATAGTATTGTTCTGCGCCAGGGTCTACCATTCTAGGAATAAAACCCTTGTGTTTGTCAGACCATTTAGGTAAAACATTTTCATAAATATTTACAATTTCATATTTACCATTAATCTTTTCATACTTAGGTTTATCGTCTCTGTAATCATTAACAATATCGCCGTATTCATCTCTGTAAGACTCTTGTTCTTTTTTATATGCGAAAGAGTAATACTTATCATAGAAAACATTAGCATCTCCATATTGTTCACGATTATAGTAAGCCAATAGTTCTCTTGCACTTGAAGGGTTATTTTCGTTGATAATTGTATCAGCATTAGCTCTAATCGGTAACATCAACCAGGTAGAAAAGCCAACAACCATAAACAACACAGATAATACCACAGTATTTCCAACTATTAAATTTTTCTTTCGTGTATAACTTAAACCAAAGAAGAATAGACCAATTAGTAAAAGGCCAGCGATTATAGTACCAGAGTTATAAGGTAATCCAATAGTGTTTATAAAGAATAGTTCAGATACACTAAAGAATTTAAGTGTGAAAGGGAATAAAAATTTGAAAACAAATGCTAGTAATAAAATAGAAACTACGGTTGCAATCACAGTTGATTTTAGCGTAGTATTTTTAAATTTCTTGAAATAATAAAGCATAACAATTGCTGGAATAACAAGTAAGGACAGTATATGTACTCCAAAAGATAAACCAACGACATAACTTATTAGTAACAACCATTTATTTCCCCTAGGTGTATCAATTTCATTTTCCCATCGTAAACCGAGCCAAAATAATAAAGCCATTAAAAAAGACGACATAGCATATACCTCTCCCTCAACAGCACTAAACCAAAAACTATCTGAAAATGTGTATGCAAGTGATCCAACTAAACCAGCGCCCAGTACAGCTATTTTACCTCCAAAGTCAAAATCTTTCTGTTTAAACAGAATTCGTTGTCCTAGGTTCGTTATGGTCCAGAACATAAAAAGGATAGTAAAAGCACTAGCTAAACCAGACATAAAATTAACCATCATAGCCCATTGACTTGGGTCGTTTGAGAACATTGCAAAGAAAGCACCCAACATTTGAAATAATGGAGCTCCTGGTGGATGACCTACTTCTAAATTTACAGCTGTGGAAATATATTCTCCACAATCCCAAGAGCTTACAGTAGGTTCTAATGTAAGTGTGTAAGTTATTAATGCAATACCGAATGAAACCCATCCTAAAATAACGTTCCATTTTTTGTAGCTAAAGTCTTTCATAATTCAGTTAAAACAATGCGAATGTACTAAATTTTTTATGTTATAATTAAAGTGTTTCGAGTCAATACTTTGTCAAGTAAACAAAAGTATGAGTTTGCTTATTTGTTAATACGAATAAGCCGCATAAAATTCTGTTAAAAGAAAAAAAACTAAAAAAAAACTAAAAAAATTTGTTTGTTTTAGAGAAAGTCTTAAATTTGCATCCGCAATTAAGGCACTGGCCTATGGTGTAATGGTAACACACCGGTTTTTGGTACCGATATTCAAGGTTCGAGTCCTTGTAGGCCAACGAAAGCTTCAAATTTTATATTTGAAGCTTTTTTCTTTTCATACCTCTAAAATTATCCAAGTAGTTTTGACGGTGTATGTTTTTTGAATTTTCTCAATGAGATTTGATTTTTTTAGCGATAAACAGATGAGATTAATTTAATTCTTAATTGAAGCATTTAAACCCAGTGTTAATGAAAACATGTTTTGAATAATTGTAACAGCGTTAAAAATGATTTCTGAATAAAACATTCTTTTTTTAGAATCAAAATTTTACGTTATATTGTGTAAGTAAGAAGATCAGTGATTGATAGTCGAGTAAACTAGATACTATTAAAAAAATAGGATGAATGTGGAGTTGGATACCTAATGAAATACGATTGTAACAAAAATTATGGTTTTTCGTTAGGGTCAAAGATGTGGACCCTTAATGAAGTGAGATGTGTTTATATGTCTTTAAATCATTTGTTTCTTATGTAATAAGTTCTTATATTTGCACGGAATTTCTCAAAAAAATGGATGTAGGGGACGAATGTCCCCTCTTTTTATACCTAAAATGAATCAAGATAAAGTTAAAGAATTATTACAAGAGGCCCTAGATGAAAACTCATCATTGTTTTTAATTGATTTACAGTTTCTTGCAAATAATAAGATTAAAGTAATTGTAGACGGTGATTTGGGAGTTCCATTGAGTGAGTGTGTTAGAATCAGCAGGAACATAGAACACAATTTAGATAGAGAAGAAGAAGACTTTTCTTTAGAAGTTACAACTCCTGACATATCTGAACCTCTAAAAGTAAAGCGTCAGTACAACAAGAATTTGAAAAGAATTCTGAAAGTTAAAACTGAAGAAGATACCTTTGAAGGTACTTTAACAGAAGTAAGTGAAGAAAACATCGTATTGGTATGGAAGGCAAGAGAGCCGAAGCCAATAGGAAAAGGAAAGCATACAGTCGAAAAAAATAAATCGATAGCGTATAGCGATATAAAGGAAGCAAAAGTGAAGATTATATTTTAAAAATATAGAAAATGGAAAATATTGCATTAATAGAGTCATTTTCAGATTTTAAAGACAATAAAAGTATTGATAGAGTAACGTTAATGTCTATACTTGAAGAAGTATTTCGTTCAGCGTTGAAACGTAAATATGGGTCTGATGACAATTTCGATATAATTATTAATCCAGATAAAGGAGATCTTGAAATTTGGAGAAATAGAATTGTTGTCGCTGATGGTGAGGTTGAAGAACCTAATGAAGAAATTGAATTAACACAAGCACAGAGAATTGAACCTGATTTCGAAATAGGTGAAGATGTTTCTGAAGAAGTTAAGTTGATAGATTTAGGAAGAAGAGCTATATTAGCTCTACGTCAAAATTTAATCTCTAAAATACATGAGCACGACAGTACTAATGTGTTCAAACAATTTAAAGATTTAGAAGGAGAGTTATTTAGTGCAGAAGTACATCATATACGTCATAATGCAGTTATATTGTTAGATGACGAAGGAAATGAAGTTGTGTTGCCTAAAGCAGAGCAGATTCGTTCTGACTTTTTTAGAAAGGGAGATGCCGTTCGAGGAGTTATTAAAAAAGTAGAATTAAGAGGAAATAAACCTTCAATAATACTATCAAGAACTTCACCAAATTTCTTAGTTAAGTTATTTGAGCAAGAGATTCCTGAAGTATTTGATGGGTTAATCACAATAGAAGGTGTAGCAAGAATACCTGGAGATAAAGCGAAAATTGCTGTCGATTCATACGATGATAGAATTGATCCAGTTGGAGCATGTGTTGGAGTTAAAGGTTCTCGTATTCACGGTATAGTTCGTGAATTGGGTAATGAAAATATTGATGTAATTAATTACACCAAAAATGAACAATTATTCATATCAAGAGCACTAAGTCCAGCAAAAGTAACGTCTGTTAAAATCGATAAATACGAGGAAGAAAAAGACGGAAAAAAAGGACGAGTAAATGTATTATTAAAACCTGAAGAAGTATCTAAAGCAATAGGTCGATCTGGTGTTAATATACGTTTGGCAAGCCAGTTAACTGGTTATGAGATTGATGTTCAAAGAGAAGGGTTAGAAGAAGAAGATGTTGAGTTAACTGAATTCTCTGACGAAATTGAAGCATGGGTAATTGAAGAATTCAAAAAAATTGGTTTAGATACTGCGAAGAGCGTTTTAGATAAAGACGTATCAGAGTTGGTTAAAAGAACAGATTTAGAAGAAGAAACAATTGTGGATGTGCAACGAATTCTAAAAGAAGAATTCGAAGACTAGAAATAAAACAAGGTTTTTTCAGTACCTTAACTGAAAAAAAAATAAACTCGAATTTAACGAGTTTATTGCAAACAAAAGTATTATAACTATTTATGGCTGAAGCTAAAACATTAAGACTAAATAAAGTTTTAAGAGAATTAAATATCTCTTTAGATAGAGCAGTAGAACACTTGGCTAAAAGCGGCCATGATATCGAAGCTCGACCTACTACAAAGATCTCTGATAAAGAATATCAGGTGCTGTTGGATGGATTCCAAACAGATAAATCTAAGAAGGTAGCATCTAAAGAGGTTAGTGAAGAAAAGCGTAAAGAGAAGGAGGAAATTCGTAAAAGAATTGAAGCAGAGCAAGAAGCAAAACGCGTAGAAGAGGAGAAAAAACAAGAAGTACTTAAGGCTAAAGCTGAAAAGCCTCAGTTGAAAACGGTTGGTAAGATAAATGTTGATAGCATGAAACCAGTCAAAAATCAAGAAGAGAAAAAAGAAGCTGTAGCTAAGCCAAAAATAGAGGAGACTGAGAAGGCTCCAAAAGCTGAAGCTAAAGCTACTGAACAAGCTCCTAAGAAAGTTGAGGTAAAAAAAGAGGATTCAAAAAAGGAAGAACCTAAAAAAGAATCAGTAAAGCCAAGACAAATTTCTAGCATCGAAAAGGCAGATCAGCATAAAAGCCATCAGCCTAAAAAGGAAGCACCAAAAGCTCAAGAGAAAGAGAAAGAGGTAACGCCAGAAAATGCTGAAAAAATCAAGACTCAGTACAAAAAACTTAATGGTCCTAAACTTGTAGGTCAAAAAATTGATTTAAAGCAGTTTGAAAGACCAAAGAAAAAGAAACCTGAGGCTAATAAAGATGCTGATAAGAAAAAGAGAAGAAGGATTAGTAAGCCTGGAACAGGTGGTACACAATCTGGAAACACTCAAGGGAATAGAAGCCAAGGAAGTAGAGGTCCTGGAAACAGGAGTCAAGGAGGAAACAGAAGAGGAGCACCTAGAAGAGGAGTTAGAAGACCAGAGGTAAAGAAAGAGGAATTAACAGAAGCACAAATCCAGAAGCAAGTAAGAGAAACCTTGGAAAAATTACAAGGTAAATCGAGCAAAGGAAAAGGAGCTAAATATCGTAGAGAGAAAAGAGATCAGCACCGTCAGCAAGTTGAGGCAGAATTACAAGCACAACAAGCGGAAAGCAAAGTACTAAAAGTAACAGAGTTTGTTACAGTTAGTGAAGTTGCTACGATGATGGATAAACCAGTTACAGATATTATTTCTGCATGTATGATGTTAGGAATGATGGTGACAATGAATCAGCGCTTAGATGCTGAGACACTTAAAATTGTAGCTGAAGAATTTAATTATAACGTTGAATTTATTGGTGCAGAGGTTGAAGAATCTATTGAAGAAGTAGAAGATAAACCTGAAGATCTACAAGAAAGAGCACCTATTATTACAGTAATGGGGCACGTAGATCATGGTAAAACTTCGTTATTAGATTATGTACGTAAGGCAAATGTAATAGCAGGTGAGAGTGGTGGAATTACACAACACATTGGTGCCTATAGTGTTACCTTAGATGGTGGACAAAAAATAGCATTTTTAGATACACCAGGTCACGAGGCCTTTACAGCAATGCGTGCACGTGGAGCTCAGGTTACAGATTTAGTTATTATCGTTATCGCTGCTGATGATGACGTAATGCCACAAACCAAAGAAGCAATTTCACATGCACAAGCAGCAGGAGTACCAATCGTATTTGCAATAAATAAGGTTGATAAGCCAAATGCTAATCCAGATAATATTAAAACTCAATTATCTACTATGAATTTATTAGTAGAAGACTGGGGAGGAAATATACAATCTCAAGAGATTTCAGCTAAAACGGGTCAAGGTATTGATGAGTTATTAGAGAAAGTTTTACTTGAAGCAGAAGTATTAGAGTTAAAAGCTAACCCTGATAAAAATGCAATAGGTACTGTAGTGGAAGCACAATTAGACAAAGGTAGAGGATATGTATCTACTATTCTTGTACAATCAGGAACACTTAGTATTGGAGATTATTTACTTGCAGGTAAACATAGTGGTAAAGTTAGAGCCATGTTTGACGAGCGAGGTAATAAAATTCAAAAAGCAGGTCCATCTACACCAGTATCAATTTTAGGTTTAGACGGAGCCCCACAAGCAGGAGACAAGTTCAATATCTTTGATGATGAGAGAGAAGCTAAACAAATAGCTGTTAAACGATCTCAATTACAACGTGAGCAATCTGTAAGAACACAGAAAACATTAACTTTAGCTGAGATAGGTCGTCGTATAGCTTTAGGTGACTTTAAAGAGCTGAATATAATCCTTAAGGGTGATGTTGATGGTTCTGTAGAAGCACTTACTGATTCTTTCCAAAAATTATCTACTGAAGAAATTCAAGTTAATATCTTACACAAAGGAGTAGGAGCAATTACTGAATCTGATGTACTATTAGCATCTGCATCTGATGCAATCATTATCGGATTTAATGTAAGACCTCAGTCTAATGCAAGAGTAATAGCAGATAGAGAAGAAGTAGACATCAGAATGTATTCTATCATTTACGATGCCATAAATGACCTTAAAGATGCAATGGAAGGTATGTTATCACCTGAAATGAAAGAAGAGGTTATTGGTAATGTTGAAATTAGAGAAGTTTATAAGATTTCTAAAGTTGGTAACATTGCAGGTTGTATGGTAATGAATGGAAAAATTACCAGAGATGCTAACGTTCGTATTATTAGAGAAGGAATCGTAGTCCACGATGGTTATTTAGCTTCTTTAAAGAGATTTAAAGATGATGTTAAAGAAGTAACTAAAGGTTACGACTGTGGATTGCAAATAAAGAATTACAACGATATTAAAGCAGATGATGTAATTGAAGTTTATATCGAAGTTGCAGTAAAGAAGAAATTAAAGTAATCTTTAATACATATAATAATATATCAAAGCCTTATCATTTATGATAAGGCTTTTTTTGTTTCTAACATAGTTAATAAACTTTAGAGCTTATAAAAAGATCTTCATCTAATTACTTATAATGCATCTTCAATTACTAGTATACATTACAAACTTATTTTTTAATAATTTGTATGATTCATAAAATCGAACTATTTTAGTAAATATAGTTCGATTTCGTGTTTTAAATCTATTAAGTATTATTACTTAAATATGATGTGTAAATAAAAAAATTAGTAAGGTGAATGTAGCAAAGAAGAGTACATATGATTATGTGATAATTGGAAGTGGTTTTGGAGGATCAGTAAGTGCTTTAAGACTCGCTCAAAAAGGATATTCTGTTTTAGTAATTGAAAAAGGGAAATGGTTCAAATCGAAAGACTTCCCAAAGACAAATTGGGATTTGAAAAGTTGGTTATGGGAGCCAAGATTAAAGTTTCATGGTTTTTTTAAAATGACATATTTAAATCATGTAACTATATTGTCCGGAGTTGGAGTAGGAGGCGGATCGCTCACCTATGCTAATACATTACCTATCCCTAAAAAAGAGTTTTTTACATCCGGTAGTTGGAAAGGATTAAGAGATTGGGAAGAGGAATTAGAAGTGCATTATAAGGAAGCACATAGAATGCTTGGAGCCGAAGAGAATCCATATTTAGGGCCAGCAGACAATCTTATAAAGAATGTAGCTGAAGATCTTGGAAAAGAAGCATGCTTTTCACCTGCTAAAGTTGCCGTACATTTTGGAACACCTGGTAAAACTTATGAAGACCCATATTTTAAAGGAAAAGGTCCTGAAAGGAAAGGGTGCACTCAATGCGGAGCTTGTATGACAGGATGTAGGTATAACGCAAAAAATACATTAGATAAGAACTACTTATACTTAGCGCAGCAACTTGGTGCGGAGATAATAGCGGAACATGAAGTTTCTGATGTAATACCAATTGACAAAACCAATGCTAAAAAAGGGTATTATGTATTTTACAATGGAAGTATCAATAAAGAAAAAAAACAAAGTATAACTGCAAAGAATATTATTTTCTCTGGCGGAGTTTTAGGAACAGTTCCTTTACTTTTGAAGTTGAAGAAAAATAATTCGTTACCTGACTTATCAAAAATGTTAGGGTGTAATATCAGAACCAATAATGAATCTCTTTTATTAGTTACGTCTACAGAAAAAAAGTCTAAAGATTATACAAAAGGAATAGCGATTGGGTCAATATTACACATAGACGAGAATAGTCATCTTGAACCTGTACGATATGGAAAAGGATCCAGCTTTTTCAGATTACTAACAATTCCTTCGGTGCAACACAAATATGCAGTAGTAAGAATCTTTGGTATAGTGGTATTACTTTTAAAATCTCCGATAAAAATTTTGAAGACAATTTTCACTAAAAGTTATAGCAGTAGAACTACTGTACTTTTGTTTATGCAAACATTAGAGAGTACCTTACGTTTAAAATTAGGTAAAGTGACAAAGTTGAAAACAGTGAAAGAATCATCTCAAGCACCAAGTGGTTTTATTCCTGAAGCTTCCAAACTAGCAAAGATTATTGGGAAAAAAGTAAAAGCAATACCGTATTCAAATATTACTGATGTTTTATTAGGAACACCAACTACAGCCCATATATTAGGAGGAGCAGTGATGGGACAAGATAGTTCAACAGGAGTTATAGATAAGAATAATAAAGTTTTTGGATACGATAATATGTATGTTTGCGATGGTTCAATGATTTCAGCCAATCCAGGTGTAAACCCTTCATTATCGATAACCGCCATAACAGAATTGGCAATGTCAAGAATTCCTGATAAAAAAGATCTAAAAATTTAAGATGTATAATTAATGAAAAGTAAACTAACTCCAATTTCAGAAGAATTTGAACTACCATGTGGAGTATTTATTAAAAATCGTATTGCTAAGGCAGCCATGACAGAACGTTTAGCTAACTGGAATCAGCAAGTAACCGAAGAAATTTGCTCGTTATACAAACATTGGTCTAGCAATGGTGCAAGGCTACTCATTACAGGAAACATTATGGTTGACTCCAGATATAAGGAAGCTTCGGCTAATTTAGTCTTAGAAAACGAAAGTAGTATTTCATTACTTAGGAAAATGGTAAAGAATGGTACCCACAACAATACACAATTATGGGCACAAATTAATCATGCAGGAAGACAGTCATCAATATTTTCAACATTTAAACCTATTGCACCTTCAGCAATTCAACTTAAAAAGCTAATGCTCTTTGCAAAACCTAGAGCAATGAGCGTTTTGGAAATAAATGAAGTAGAAGATAGATTTGTTCGTACTGCTTTTCTGGCTAAACAAGCAGGATTTACAGGAGTACAAATACATGCTGCCCATGGCTATTTATTAAGTCAGTTTTTGTCCCCAAAAACAAATCAAAGGAAAGACTCTTATGGTGGTTGTATTGAAAACAGAGCACGCCTACTTTTAGATATAGTGAGTAGACTTAGAAAAGAATTAGGAAAAGAGTACCCGATATCAGTAAAGTTGAATAGTGCTGATTTTCAAAAAGGAGGATTTAATGAAGAAGATGCTTTTTTTGTAATCAAAAAATTAGAAGAAGTAAAAATCGATTTACTTGAAATCTCTGGAGGAACTTATGAAAATATTGTGTTTTTAACAGAACGATATAAAAAAAGATCAACTAAAAAAAGAGAAGCTTATTTTCTGGAATTCGCCAAAAAAATAAGAAAAGAAACCAAAATGCCGATTATGGTAACTGGTGGATTTCGTAGTTTAAACTTTTGCAACAGAGTATTAGAAAATCAAGAGTTGGATATCATAGGTTTTGCAAGACCTTTTTTAATGCAAGAAAACTTTCCGAAAAGCTTTATGGAAAACAAAGAAGTGCGTGTTAACGATGCTACATTTGATTTCAAAATAAAGCAAATGAAAGATTTTGCAGAAGCTGGTTTCTACGACTATCAAATACATAGATTAGCGAAAAATAAAAAACTAAATCTTAGTTATAATCCGTATTTAGCAGTACTTAGATTAACAATGAACGAATGCTTAAAAGGTTGGTTTTAATATGGGAAGAAAAGCGATAAATAAAGAGAGAAAAAAACTAACTGTTAAAGCTGAATTGTGGTTGCAAGATCTATTTTATAAGTTACAAGATAAAGATTTAGATGTGCTTACTTTAGATGAAATTGCCGAGTTAATAGATATAAGTAAAAGTACCATTTATACCTATTTTAGAACTAAGGAAGAAATATATAGTACAATAGTAGAAAGAATATTAGAAAAACTTGAAAGGTTAACCTATGAAAAGCTTTTTGAAGGTATAGATTTGCTTAGGGAGTATGAAAGGTTGTTGTTAAATATCTGTAAAATAGTACAACATATTTCAATACATTTTCTTGAAAACATAAAATTAAATTTCCCTGATATTTGGAAAAAAGTTAATAGTTGTACTAACAAAATACTAAATACTTTTATGTTGTTATATAAAAGAGGAATGAGTAATGCTACATTTAATGCGTACAATATTGAATTGCTTTTAATGATGGATGAAAATTTTATCATGAATGTGATTACTAATTCTAAAGCATTTTCAGAAAAACAATTAACTTTAGATGAGTTGGTTAATCAGTATCTCGTAATGCGTAAAAGAGCTTTAGTATGTAGCTAACAACAAAAAAGAGGTGGTTTTAAAACCACCTCTTTTTTGTTGTTATTAAGCTATTAAACTGTTTTCCCTATAAAGGAATAACGATAGCTCCAGAAAACTTTTCTCTAATTTTATTTAAGGCCCTATCAGCATCCAATCTTGATTTGTAACTGCCTACTTGAGCCTTCCAATCTGGTTGTTCGTATCTAAGCTTTGTGTAAGTACCTGGAAACTTTGACTTAAAATTTCTCAATATATTTCTGGCTCTGTTTTCTTGGCCATTGTATAGCTGAATTCTAAACCCAGTTCCGTTATTTCCATTATACGCTCTTTTTTTAGCTATCATAGCTGTAATGCTCTTATTATGAGTCGTTTTACTTTGGGAAAAAGCATTAGTAAAACCACTAAAAATAAAGACAAAAGTCAGTACTATCCTAATATTTTTAATCATATCATTAATCTTTCTACAAAAGTAACGACTTGTCATTTAATAGATTGCTATTAGTGATTATTTAGAATTAATATAAATTACAAATTAGGATTCCCTTAACATTTCACATTTTGTAGATAAGTAGTAATTTTGTCGGAGTTTCTATTATGCTATTTTAAGGCATATAAGTTTAGAAATGTTGTACGAAAATAGATACACAAAATATATATTACAGTATGAAAAGTGTGAATTATCACAGTAAATTTAGTCGAATCCTCACCAAGAGCCTTACTTTTCTAGCCATATTTATAGTAAGTATTTCTATAAATGCTCAGGATGTTGATGCTGAGCGTCAGAAAGAAGGGAAGAAATTATTTAAGTCTTTATGCGCTTCTTGTCATAAACTTAATAAGAAACTAGTTGGTCCAGCATTGGCTAACGTAGAAGAGAGACGTACGAATGAATGGCTAAAAGCTTGGATTCGTAATAATGCAGAATTGAGAGCTTCAGGTGATGCTGATGCTATTGCTATTTATGAAGAGTACAATGGCTCAAACATGACGGCGTTTCCTCAACTAACGGATAAAAATATCGATGATATTTTATACTATACCACGGTTGGAGAAATCGCAAAACCTGGAGTTGTAACCAATGGGCCTAGCCAAAATGTTCCTACTGAATCTACAGCACCACAGTGGCTAATTTGGATATTAGCAGCTGCTATAGTTGTTGCATTTTTAATTATTGGTAGTTTATTGAAAACTGTTAGTGAATTAAAAGGAGCACCAAAAACTCCAGGATTATTAGGTCAATCAGCAGAATTATGGCAAGGTATAAAGCAGAATACATTTTTACATGTGTTGTTTGTAATCTTCGGAGCTTTAATTACTGCATATTTCTTATTTGGAACATTGTTTAAGGTAGGAGTAGATCAAGGTTATCAACCGATACAACCTATCGTGTTTTCACATAAAATCCATGCAGGAGATAATAAAATTGAATGTCAATACTGTCATACGGCTGCTAAACATTCTAAGCATTCAGGTATTCCATCTGTAAATATTTGTATGAACTGTCATAAAAATATATCTGAAGTATCTGAAGGAACACAAGTGGTTCTTGAAGATGGAGGTGTGATCTTAGGGAAGAAAGAATTAGATATGGAAATTGCTAAGGTTTATGAAGCTGCCGGTTGGGATGCTGAAAAACTTGAGTATACAGGAGAAACAAAGCCAATCAAATGGGTTAGAATTCATAATTTACCTGATTTTGCGTACTTTAACCACTCGCAACACGTAACAGTAGCAGGAGTTAAATGTCAGAAATGTCATGGTCCTGTTGAGGAGATGGAAGAATTATATCAGCACTCTCCATTAACTATGGGTTGGTGTATCGATTGTCATAAAAAGACAAAAGTAAATCTAAAAGGTAATGAGTACTATGCTAAGATTCATGAAGATTTAGCTAAAAAGTACAATGTAGAACAGGTTACTATCGCTCAATTAGGCGGTAAGGAATGTGGTAAGTGTCATTACTAAGAATTATTAATAAACAAGTATTCAACGATTGTAAGTAATTAGCTTCAATCTTTAAATAAAAACAAATAAATGGCTTCAAACAAAAAATACTGGCAAAGTGTTGATGAACTAAAAGATGGTTCTATTGTTGAAACGCTACGTAATAAAGAGTTTGTTCAGGATATACCTACTGATGAATTCTTAGGTGATAAAGAAACCTTGGAAAACTCATCAACGTCACGTAGAGATTTCTTAAAGTATGTAGGGTTCACAACAGCAGCTGCATCATTAGCTGCATGTGAAGGTCCAGTTAGAAAATCAATCCCTTATGTAGTTCAACCAAACGATTTGATTGTTGGTGTAGCAGATTGGTATGCAACGACTGTCGCAGATGGTTTTGATTTTGCTAACGTACTTGTAAAAACACGTGAAGGGCGTCCTATTCAAATAATGCCTAATAAAGAGGCTGGTGGAGTAACAAATACACGTACTCAAGCATCTGTACTTTCATTATACGATGAGAAGCTTAGGGTAAAAGAGCCAAGGAAAGGTACTTCTAAAATTTCTTGGGAAGAAGCTGATAAAGAAATTATAGCTAAGTTAGAAAGTTTTAAAAATACAAATCAGTCTGTTGTATTACTAACAGGAACTTTAGCAAGTCCATCTACTGAAAAAGTAGTCCAAGATTTTATAGCTAAATATCCTAATGTAAAGCACGTGATTTATGATGCTGTTTCAGAAAGCGCTTCGATAGAAGCTTTCAAAGCAATGTATGGTAAAAGAGCTTTACCTAATTACGATTTTAGTAAAGCAGGAGTTATAGCATCAATAGGAGCTGATATTTTAGGTGATTGGCAAGGGGGTTATGAGAAATCATATACGGATGGAAGAAAGCCAGAAACTGGTAAAATGTCTTACCATGTTCAAATAGAAAGTAACATGTCGTTGACAGGTGCAAATGCAGATAAAAGATTGGTTGCAAAACCATCCGAGCAAGTATATGCACTTATCAACTTATATAATACAATTACTGGAAGTAATTTAGCTTCTAAGAAAACAACGCTAGATACTGAGGTTAAAGATTTAGCTAAAGCATTAAGAAAAGCTGGTAGTAAAGGAGTTGTAGTAACAGGATTAAACGACGTTAATGCGCAATTAATCACTCTAGCTATTAACAAAGCATTACAAAGTGAGGTTATTGATACTGAGAATGTAAATTTATTACGTCAAGGTAGTGATGCCCAAGTAATGAAGTTTTTGTCTAATTTAAATTCAGGCAAAGTTAAAGGTGTTATAGCTTACAATGTTAATCCAGCATATTCTTTAACAGGTTTTACTGAAGCAATTAAAAAAGCAGATTTATCGGTTGCTATTTCAACACAAGATGATGCAACTGCTAATACAACACAATATACATTACCTGCCCCACACAGCTTAGAAAGCTGGGGAGATGTAATGGCAGTATCTGGAACATATAGTTTGGTACAACCAACAATAGCTCCATTATTTAACTCACGTCAAATTCAAGACGTTTTGTTAAAGTGGTCAGGAAGTACAAAAAATTATTATGATACGTTAAAAGAATTTTGGAGTACAAATGTATTGAACGGAGCTTCATGGAATAAAGCGTTGCATGATGGTTTCTTTAAATCGAATAGTTCAGTTGAAATCGTAGAAGGAGGAGAAGAGGAAACAACTGAAGAGAATGAAGAATTAGTAGTTGATATCAATAAGGCTGGTTCAGCTTTATTAGCTACAACAAAAGCTTCTGACTTTGAGTTAACATTATACACTTCAACAGCATTAGGGGATGGTAAACAAGCGAATAACCCTTGGTTACAAGAATTTCCAGATCCGATAACTCGTGCCTCTTGGGATAATTACTTAACAGTTTCAATGGCTGACGCCAAGAAGTTAGGTTTTGAGAATCCAATTAAGGATAACGGAGCGATTAATGGAAACTATGCTAAGGTAACAGTTAATGGAACTTCGGTAACTGTTCCTGTAATCATACAGCCAGGTCAAGCTATAGGTTCATTAGGTTTAGCATTAGGTTATGGTAGAACTCAAGGATTGAAGGAGGAAATGAAAGTTGGGGTTAATGCCTTTCCTTTATATGCCAACAGGAATAATGTTCAGTATAATGTATCAATAGAAAATGTTGGAGGTACACACAAGTTTGCTTGTGTTCAAGTACAAAACACATTAGCTGGTCGTCATGATATTCTTAGAGAAGCTTCTTTGAAAGAAGTAAATGACAAATCATTAGATCCTAAGCATACTTGGAATAAACCATTTATGGTTTCTTATGATCATCAAGAAGTTGAAGGAAGTACTATCGATTTATGGGCAGATCATAATCGTGAAATAGGACATCATTTCAACTTGTCTATTGATTTAACATCATGTACTGGTTGTGGAGCATGTGTAGTAGCATGTCATGCAGAAAATAATGTTCCTGTAGTTGGTAAGCATGAGGTTCGTGTAGGTAGAGACATGCACTGGCTAAGAATAGATCGTTATTACTCTTCTACTATTGAAGATAAGCAGTATGATGAAGGTGTAGCTATGACAATGGAGGAGTTTAAAGCTCAAAACCCAAATCTAGCCAACCAAGAAGTAGAAAGAAGATACACGGAAAAAGTACTAGAATTAAGTAAGGGAGATTTATTCGATGCATTGGAAAATCCAGCAGAGAATCCTGAGGTTACTTTCCAGCCGATGATGTGTCAGCACTGTAATCATGCACCTTGTGAAACAGTATGTCCTGTAGCTGCTACAACACATGGTCGTCAAGGTCAGAACCAAATGACGTATAACCGTTGTGTAGGTACTCGTTACTGTGCAAACAACTGTCCTTACCGTGTTCGTCGTTTCAACTGGTTCAATTATTCAGAGAATAGTGAATTTGATTTCAATATGAATAATGACTATGGAAAAATGGTTTTAAATCCAGATGTAGTTGTTAGAGGTCGTGGAGTTATGGAGAAATGTTCTATGTGTATTCAAATGACTCAAGCAACTATCCTTAAAGCAAAGAAAGAAGGTAGAGCTGTAAATAAAGATGAGTTCCAGACTGCTTGTTCACAATCATGTTCAACAGGTGCTATAGTTTTTGGAGATGTTAACAACGCAGAAGATACTGTTACTCAATTGAAAGAGGATAGAAGAGCTTTCCATGTTTTAGATTACATTGGTACAAAACCAAATGTAGTGTACCAAGTGAAAGTAAGAAATACAAACGAAGCTTAATAAAATAATAACAAATATAGATTATGTCGTCTCATTACGAATCATCTTATAGAGAGCCTTTAATACTAGGTGATAAAAGTTACCACGATATCACTGAAGATATCGCAAGACCTATCGAAGGTAAAGCCAATAAAAACTGGTACATCGCATTTTATATTGCCTTAGCAGCAATGTTATGGGGTTTTGGGTGTATTTTCTACACCGTAGGTACAGGTATTGGTGTTTGGGGTTTAAATAAAAATATCGGTTGGGCCTGGGATATCACCAATTTTGTATGGTGGGTAGGTATTGGTCACGCAGGAACATTAATTTCTGCTGTACTTTTATTATTCCGTCAAAAATGGAGAATGGCAATTAACCGTTCTGCTGAAGCCATGACAATTTTTGCTGTATTTCAAGCAGGATTATTCCCAATTATACACATGGGACGTCCATGGAACGCATATTGGGTATTACCAATCCCAAATCAATTTGGTCCGTTATGGGTAAATTTCAATTCACCACTATTATGGGATGTATTTGCTATATCAACATATCTGTCAGTTTCTTTAGTATTCTGGTGGACTGGTTTATTACCAGATTTTGCTACAATTCGTGATAGAGCAGTAAAGCCTTTCCAAAAGAAAATCTACGCATTACTTTCATTTGGATGGTCTGGAAGAGCAAAAGATTGGCAACGTTTTGAAGAAGTTTCTCTTGTATTAGCAGGATTAGCTACTCCATTAGTACTTTCAGTACATACTATTGTATCATTTGATTTTGCTACATCTGTAAACCCAGGATGGCACTCAACAATATTTCCACCTTACTTCGTAGCTGGAGCAATCTTTTCTGGTTTTGCAATGGTTCAAACATTACTAGGAGTTATGCGTAAGGTAACTAACATGGAAGCATATATTACACGTTTGCATGTAGAATACATGAATATTGTAATTATCTTAACAGGAGGTATAGTTGCTGTAGCCTATGCAACAGAATTCTTTATTGCATGGTATACAGGCTCACCTTATGAAAATTACACTTATTTATCATTTGGAGCAGAAGCAGGAGCTTATGGATGGGCATTCTGGTCATTAATGATTTTTAATATTATAATACCACAAATCTTATGGATTAAGAAGCTAAGAAGAAGTTTTATTGTTTCGTTCCTAGTATCCATAGCAATTAATATTGGTATGTGGTTCGAGCGTTTCGATATTATTGCAATTGTATTAAGTAAAGGACAATTACCATCTACATGGTCTCGTTTTGAACCAACTTTTGTAGATGTAGGTATATTTATAGGTACTATAGGATTCTTCTTTGTATTATTTCTATTATACGCAAGAACTTTCCCTGTAATACCTACAGCAGAAATCAAAACAATCTTGAAATCTTCAGGTGAAAACTTTAAAAAATTAAGAGAGGAGAACAATGAGCACTAACAAAGTAATTCACGCATTGTATAATGATGATGATATCTTAATGGATGCCGTTAAGACAGTAAAAGATGCACATCATCATATCGAGGAAGTATTTACTCCGTTTCCAGTACACGGTTTAGATAAAGCATTAGGATTAGCACCAACTCGTTTAGCTATTACTGCCTTCTTTTATGGAATCACTGGTACTGCTGTAGCAACATGGTTAACATGGTATACTATGATAGCAGATTGGCCACAAGATATCGGAGGTAAACCAAGTTTCTCTTGGATAGAAAATATGCCTGCTTTTGTGCCTATTCTATTTGAATTAACGGTGTTCTTTGCAGCGCATTTAATGGTTATTACATTTTACATGCGTAGTAGAATATGGCCTTTCAAAGAAGCTGAAAATCCAGATCCAAGAACTACTGATGATCATTTTTTAATGGAAATTCCAGTACACAATAATGAAGATGAATTGAAAGATTTATTAGCAACAACTGGTGCAGTAGAAGTTAAAGTAGTAGATAAGCACTAATAGATAGATATGAAGAGTATAAAAATAATTATTGCTTCACTTATTATGACAAGTATGATTTCTTGTAATAATAAACGTAAACCACAAGTTCAGTACATGCCAGACATGTATGTATCTGTACCTTATAATGCTAATGGTACGCATTCAGCAGGTGATGTTGTAGTTAACAGATTACCAGTAGCAGGTACTGTAAGTAGAAAAGGTATCGTAGCTTATGATATACCTGATACAAATGATGGGTATGAGAAAGCTAAAGCAGAGTTGAAAAGTCCTTTACAAAAGGATGAAACTAACTTAGCTAATGGTAAAAAAATGTACGGTATATACTGTGCAGTTTGTCATGGAGCTAAAGGTGATGGTAATGGAATCTTATCACAAAGAGATAAGTTCAATGGAATTCCAAATTATAAAGATAGAGATATAACTGAAGGAAGCATTTATCATGTTCTAATGTATGGTAAAAATTTAATGGGATCTCATTCTTCACAACTTACTTACAATGAACGTTGGCAAGTTGTACAATACGTTGAGAAACTTAAAAGTGAATTAAAATAAGTCTATAATAGATAGTTAAGATATGTACCAGTTTTCAGGAAAATTAAAAATATTTGCTTTCGCTCTTATGATTTTAGGAGTTTTAGGTACTGCCATCAGTTTTATGAGCGCACCTAAATCTTTAGAAGAAGCTAAAGAGATTATAGCAAAACAAGAAGCTGCTCACCATGGTGGTCATGGAGAAAATCATGCAGAAGAAGGTCATGATGGTGGAAACACCTCTCATAATACCGAGGAGCACTCAGAAACGAAAAAAAGTAGTCATGAGGCAGGTGAAGCAAATCATGAAGACGGTTCTCATAAAGACGATTCACACTCTGACGCTCTTAAAGAGAATCATTCTGATACTTCAAACGTAGCAAGTACCCATAAGAAAGATAGCGAAGACCATTCAACTAATGCACATGTTGAAGATCACAATCCAACTAAAGCAGATAATTCTTCTATTCATGGTTCTGATCATGCAGTCAGTTCAGCGCATTCCGATAATCATCACGACGATCATCATGCAGAACATTTGTATCATCAAATGAAGAATAGACCAGTTTCTGCTTTTTATGTATCACTATTATTTTTCTTAGGGATTACTTTATTGGTTTTAGCTTTTTATGCAGGACAAAGAATAGCTCATGCAGGATGGTCTGTAGTTCTATTTAGAGTAATGGAAGCAATAACAGCGAATTTACATTATGTAAGTATCGTTATGTTAGTGTTTATAATTTTAACAGCAATGCATAGTTTTCATCTTTTTCCATGGATGGCTGAAGGTGTTTTTGACCCAACAAGCCCTAACTATGATCCTATTGTAGATGGAAAGAAATGGTGGATGAATTTACCAGGATGGACTATCCGAAGTGTATTCTATCTTGTAATCTGGAACGGTTATCGTTTTCTTATCAGAAGAAATTCTATTAAGCAAGATAACGGTGATTTGAAATTGCACAAGAGAAATTACAATATGTCGGTAGCTTTTGTCTTATTATTCATGATAACTGAGTCAATGGCTTCTTGGGATTGGATAATGGGTATCGATCCTCACTGGTTTTCTACCTTATTTGGATGGTATGTGTTAGCTACTTTTTTAGTTTCAGCATTAACAGTAATTTGTTTAGTTACAATTTATTTACGATCTAAAGGACATTTACCATTAGTAAACGATAGTCATATTCATGATTTAGCTAAATTTATGTTTGGATTTTCTGTATTCTGGACGTACTTATGGTTTGCTCAATTTATGTTAATATGGTATGCAGACATGCCAGAGGAAACTACATATTTTGTTCAACGTTTCAACGAATACAAAGTTCCTTTTTTAGGAATGGTAGTCTTAAACTTTATCTTTCCTGTTTTAATATTAATAAACAGTGATTTTAAAAGTATACCTTGGGTTATAGCAATAGCGGGTGTATTTATATTAGTAGGTCATTACGTAGATTTATTTGTAATGATTATGCCAGGAACAGTTGGTGGACAATGGGGATTCGGTATAGGAGAAATAAGTGGGTTTTTATTCTTCCTAGGGCTATTCATTTTCGCTACATTCAACGCCTTTGCAAAAGCACCTCCTGTACCTAAAGGTAATCCATTTTTACATGAAAGTGAAACACATCACTATTATGTTATAGAACATAGAGGAGAAGATAACAACGCTCATCATTAACAAACGATATTAAAAAAATAAGTATACAAATATGCTAGCTTTATTTTACATTTTCATTGCAGTAGCACTAGGAGTAAGTTTTTGGCAACTAACACGCGTTATGAATCTACGCGAGGTTATAGCAAACGATAACGACAACGATAAACAAGGGAAAATAGCTTTAGGTTTCATGGCCTTTGTATATGCAATGATGATTTATTGCTTATTAGGTATGAATGTTATTATGTTACCAGAGAGTGCTTCTATAGAAGGAGAACATGATGACATATTATTCAATATTACTTTTATTCTTATTGGTATAGTTCAATTCATCATGCAGTTTTTAATTTTCTTCTTTACATACAAGTACAGAGGTAATAAAAAGAACAAGGCATTATTCTTTGCTGATAGTCATAAATTAGAGTTGATATGGACAGTGATTCCTGCAATAACAATCGTATTATTAATTGGTTATGGTTTATGGCAATGGAATAACGTAATGAATATTGGCGATGATGAAAATCCTATTGTCATTGAAGTTTATTCTCAGCAATTTAGATGGGATGCTCGTTACGCTGGTACAGATAACGAGTTAGGGCTTGGTAATGTGAATTTTATCAATATCAATAAACAGAATACTATGGGAGTTGATATGTCTGATCCAAAATCACAAGACGACAAACAGGTTACAGAATTATACTTACCTAAAGGTAAAAAAGTATTATTTAAATTCAGATCGCAAGACGTTTTGCACTCAGCATATATGCCACATTTTAGAGCGCAAATGAATTGTGTACCAGGGATGGTTACTCAGTTCGCATTCTCACCTAAATACACTACAGAGGAGATGCGTAAGAATTCTGAGGTAATTGCGAAAGCAAAGGGAATTAACAAAATAAGGCGTGCAAAGGGTGAAGAACCTTATGTATTTGATTACTTATTGTTGTGTAATAAAATTTGTGGAGCTTCTCACTACAACATGCAGATGAAGATTACTGTTGTTGAAGAAGATGAGTATAACAAATGGTTAGGTGAGCAAAAAACATTAGCTCAAGTTATAAAGTAAGATAGATAGTAAAAGTTTATAAAGAGATTTAGATTATGTCAGCAGAACATCACCATCATAAAGAAACATTTGTAACTAAATATATTTTTAGTACAGACCACAAGATGATTGCTAAGCAATTCCTTATTACAGGTATGTTTATGGGAATCATTGGTGTATTCATGTCAATGTTATTTCGTTTACAACTAGCATGGCCTGAAAAATCATTTACAATTATTGAAGCATTTTTAGGATCTCACCAACAAACAGACGGTGTTATGAATCCTGATACTTACCTAGCATTAGTAACAATACACGGAACTATTATGGTGTTTTTTGTACTAACTGCTGGTTTAAGTGGAACATTTTCAAATTTATTAATTCCATTACAAATTGGAGCACGTGATATGGCATCTGGTTTCATGAATATGTTATCGTATTGGTTGTTCTTCTTGTCTTCGGTAATCATGGTAGCTTCATTATTTGTTGAGGCAGGTCCAGCTTCGGCAGGATGGACAATTTATCCACCTTTATCAGCATTGCCTCAAGCAATTCCAGGTTCAGGTACAGGAATGACATTATGGTTAGTATCAATGGCTATATTCATTGCTTCGTCTTTAATCGGATCATTAAATTATATAGTAACAGTACTTAATTTACGTACAAAAGGAATGAAGATGACAAGATTACCATTAACAATGTGGGCGTTCTTCATCACAGCTATTATCGGTGTAATTTCATTTCCAGTATTATTATCAGCAGCATTATTACTAATTTTTGATAGAAGTTTTGGTACGTCATTTTATTTATCAGATATATTCATTTCAGGAGAAGTGTTACATTACCAAGGAGGATCACCAGTATTATTTGAACATTTATTTTGGTTCTTAGGACACCCAGAGGTTTATATTATTTTATTACCTGCTTTAGGTATATCATCAGAGGTTATTTCAACGAACTCGCGTAAACCGATATTTGGTTATCGTGCAATGATCGGATCAATAATAGGTATTGCATTTTTATCTACAATAGTATGGGGTCACCATATGTTTATATCGGGAATGAATCCATTTTTAGGATCGGTATTCACATTTACGACAGTACTAATTGCAATTCCATCAGCAGTAAAAGCCTTTAATTACGTAACTACTCTCTGGAAAGGAAATCTTCAATTAAATCCAGCTATGCTATTTTCAATTGGTTTAGTATCAACTTTTGTAACAGGAGGTTTAACAGGATTAGTTTTAGGTGATTCAGCATTAGATATTAATGTACATGATACTTATTTCGTAGTAGCACACTTTCACTTAGTAATGGGAGTATCAGCTTTACTGGGAATGTTTGCAGGTGTTTACCATTGGTATCCTAAAATGTATGGTAGAATGATGAATAAAACTATGGGATACTGGCACTTCTGGTTGACGATTATATCTGCTTACGGAGTATTTTTTCCTATGCACTTTATCGGTTTAGCTGGTTTACCACGTAGATATTATACAAATACAAACTTTCCAATGTTTGATGATTTAGCGGATATAAATGTATTCATTACTTACATGGCAATCATTGGTGGTTTTGCACAGTTAATATTTTTAGCAAACTTCTTTATTTCTATGTATAGAGGTAATAAGGCATCACAAAACCCTTGGAAAGCTAATACATTAGAGTGGACTACACCAGTTGAACACATTCATGGAAACTGGCCTGGAAAAATTCCTGAGGTACATCGTTGGGCTTATGACTATAGTAAAACAGATGAAGATGGAGAATATATTCATGGACAAGACTATGTTTTACAAACTGTCCCCTTAAAAGATGGTGAAGAATCATCTTAGTAAGTAGAAACATAAAATAAAAAAAGAACCTTTCAAATTATTGAAAGGTTCTTTTTTTACCAATAAATAACTTTTTTAAATTTTATTGCGAAGACCCTATAGTCTTGTAGTGATATCTTATCAGGAACCTATAAAAGTCGAATTATTTCAAAACTGGGTAACAGGATATTTTTAAGTTACACGTATACTTAAACAGTAATATTAATTTAAAAGTTTAATTATGAAAGAAATTCAATTTTTAGGTAAGGAGTTAACTAGGGAAGAACAGAAAAGTATTAAGGGTGCTAAGCGCATCTTAGAACCAAAGAAATGTATCACTAAGAGTTGTAAGAATACTCATGATTGTGGAGGAGCTTTGAAGTGCGCATGTTATTATAATAGCCCAACGGAGAGTACAGGTTATTGTCAAGTAAGAGCGAATTTATAAGTAGTTCTTCAATAAATTAAGTTGTAGATTAAAGGTCTTTCAAAAGTTTTGAAAGGCTTTTTTATTGAATAACATTAATTCGAAATAAGTATCTTAGCAAACAAGTTTTATTAATAATATATTGTACGTAATGCGAACAATATTTTTTACAAGAATAATCATTATAGTCAATTGAAAAATAATTTTGGATTAGATAGAAAGACGATTTCATTTTATTTGAATATACTCAAAGATGATTTTTTTATATTAATTAAATAAGCGAAAAATTTAATTGTAAAAGATTTAAGACATTTTCTATATGAATGAAAATTTAAACCCCGATAAGGACGGTTTTTCAAGTGAAGATTTAGATGTAGAAAAGCAATTACGACCGCTTTCTTTTGACGACTTTACAGGTCAAGATCAAGCCATAGAAAATTTGAAAATATTTGTTCAAGCCGCTAATCAAAGAGATGAAGCTCTTGATCATTCACTTTTTCATGGACCACCTGGTTTAGGAAAAACGACATTAGCTAATATTTTAGCAAATGAATTAGGAGTTGGTATCAAAGTTACTTCTGGACCAGTTCTAGATAAACCTGGTGATCTTGCAGGCCTTCTAACCAATCTTGATGAAAGAGACGTTTTATTTATAGATGAAATTCATAGATTAAGTCCAGTAGTAGAAGAGTACTTATACTCAGCTATGGAAGATTATAAGATAGACATTATGATTGAGTCTGGACCTAATGCTAGAACAGTCCAAATCAATCTAGAACCCTTTACGTTAGTAGGAGCTACTACAAGATCAGGTTTGCTAACAGCACCAATGCGAGCACGTTTTGGAATAAGTAGCAGGCTAAACTATTACTCTTCGGAGTTACTTACCACAATTATTCAGCGAAGCGCTATGATATTAGGTGTACCAATTTCTATGGAAGCGGCAATTGAAATCGCAGGAAGAAGCAGAGGAACACCTCGAATAGCCAATGCATTATTGAGAAGAGTGCGAGATTTTGCCCAAATAAAAGGAAATGGAAGCATTACAATAGAAATAGCAAAGTATGCTTTAAATGCCTTAAATGTAGATGCTCATGGTTTAGATGAAATGGATAATAAAATATTATCTACCTTAATTGATAAATTTAAAGGTGGACCTGTTGGTATTACAACCCTAGCAACTGCAGTGGCTGAAAATGCTGAAACAATAGAAGAAGTTTACGAACCATTTTTAATTCAAGAAGGTTTTATAATTAGAACCCCAAGAGGTAGAGAAGTTACAGATGCAGCATACAAGCATTTAGGAAGAATTAAAGGAAGAAGTCAAGGAGAATTATTTTAAGTGAATTTAAGAAATAGCATACCACTAATAGGATGGTTGTCCGACTATAAAAAGAGTCAATTCAAAGGCGATTTGATTGCTGGGATTACTGTCGCTACAGTTCTAATTCCCCAAGGAATTGCTTATGCATTAATCGCAGGCTTACCTCCAATTTATGGATTATATTCTGCATTGATACCACAGATTATTTATGCTATTTTCGGATCATCTAGGCAAGTAGCTATTGGACCTGTGGCTATGGATTCATTAATTGTTGCTACTGGGGTATCTACTATAGCTTTAGCAGGTTCAGAAAGTTACGTCGCCATCGCCATATTTTTAGCACTTTTAGTAGGGATAATTCAATTTACAATGGGCGTCTTTAGGCTAGGGTTTATTGTAAATTTTCTGTCCAAACCGGTAATCACTGGTTTTACTTCAGCTGTAGCGTTAATAATAGGCTTAAATCAGTTTAGGAATCTTTTTGGTGTTGATTTTGTTCAAAGTGATCAAATTCATCACCTACTTGAAGACATGTGGTATCGCTTTTTAGAATTAGATAGTAACACAACAATTATAGGAGGTATTACTTGCTTTATCATTATTTGGTTACGAAGAGTAAATAAAAAAATACCCAATGCACTAATTGTAGTTACTTTAGGTATTGTAGTAATGTATTTCATAAAAGAGACATTTCAAAGTGTAGCCATAGTAGGTAGTATTCCTTCAGGATTACCAACATTTACAATACCTGAAATAGAGTTTAGTTTGGTAAAACAGTTATTACCGATAGCATTTACTTTAGTAATGATTGGATACCTAGAAACAATTTCTATTGGTAAGTCTTTAGAAAGTCAACAAGATGTATATAGGGTCGATCCTAATCAAGAATTAATAGCTTTAGGTTTGAGTAATATTTTTGGATCATTTTTTAAATCATATCCATCAACTTCTAGTTTCTCAAGATCAGCTATAAATGCTGAATCTGGAGCAACAACAGGTGTATCTGCATTTATATCAGCAGTAATGGTTATAATAACACTACTTTTTTTAACTCCAGTATTCTACTATTTACCAAAAACAATATTATCAGCTATAATTATTGTTGCCGTTTTTAGATTGATAAATATAAGAGAAGCAATATTCCTGTGGAAAGCCAATAATTTAGATTTCTGGTTGTTATTAGCCACGTTTCTAGCTACACTTTTGTTAGGAATAGAATATGGAATTTTAATAGGTGTGGCATTATCTTTAGTCGTTTTAATATTTAGAACTTCAAGACCACACGTTGCAGAACTGGGAAAAGTTCCAAACTCTGATTTTTACAGAAATAAAAACAGATTTAAAGACGTACTAATAGACGATGAAGTACTTGTTTTTCGCTTCGATGCACAGTTGTTTTATGCCAATGCAAGTTATTTTAGAGAACGTTTAGAAGCGATGATAACTCTGAAAGAACATAAAGTAAAGTTAATTGTTTTAGACGCAGAAAGTATTAACAGAGTAGATAGTAGCGGAGTAGAAATGCTGAAACAACAGATATTGTACTATCAAAAAAGGGAAATTAAATTTTACTTTGCAGGAGTTAAAGGTCCAGTTAGAGATGCTTTGTTTAGAGGAGGACTATTAGAAGTGATAGATATTAGTCACTTCTTTATGCGAGCTAATGGAGCAGTAAAATTTTATAAGACAGGAGATAATAAAAATCAAAAAAAGTATGCACAATACATACATCAAGCATACCAATAATAGAGTTAATTATGAAAATCGAACAGATTTATACAAAATGTTTATCGCAAGGAGCATATTATATAGAAAGTAATGGAGAGGTAGCTATTATTGATCCTTTAAGAGAGGTTGATTCTTATATTAGAAAGGCACAAGAAGATAATGCTAAGATCAAGTATATTTTTGAAACTCATTTTCATGCTGATTTTGTAAGTGGACATCTTACATTGGCAGAGAAAACAGGTGCTGAAATTGTATACGGACCGTTAGCAAATACAGATTTTAAATCACACATAGCCAAAGATAAAGAAGTATTTAAAGTTGGTGCTATAGAACTTGTTGCATTGCATACACCTGGTCATACAATGGAGAGTACTACTTATTTATTACGAAATGCTTCTGGAAAAGATTATGCTATTTTTAGTGGCGATACTTTATTTATAGGAGATGTTGGTAGACCAGATTTAGCACAGAAAGGAGAGGTAACACAAGAAGGTTTAGCAGGATATTTATTTGATAGTTTAAGAACAAAAATAATGACGTTAAACGACGATGTAATCGTTTATCCTGCACATGGTGCTGGTTCAGCTTGCGGAAAGAATTTAAGTAAAGAAACAACGAGTACTATTGGAGCACAGAAAAAAACAAACTATGCGCTTCGTGCAGATATGACTAAGCAAGAGTTTATAAAAGAGGTTACAGAAGGGCTTTTACCACCACCAGACTATTTTCCTCTAAATGTGCAGTTGAATAGAAAGGGGTATGAGGCAATTGAAACAATTATTGAGAAAGGAAAAAAAGAATTGTCGATAGAAGAGTTTGAGCAACTAGCAGGTTATGAAAAGACCATAATTCTAGATGTACGTCATCAATTTGATTTCATTAACGGATTTATACCTAAATCACTGTTCATTGGTTTAAATGGAACGTTTGCGCCATGGGTTGGGGCAATCATAAAAGATGTTACTACACCATTAGTTTTAATTACTCCTAAAGGAAAAGAAGAAGAAACTATAATTCGTTTATCAAGGGTAGGTTTCGATAATATAAAAGGTTGTTTAAAAGGAGGATTTGAAGCTTGGGAAAGAACTGGTAAAAAGGTAGATACTCTAATGTCAATATCAGCTACAGAATTAGAGAAAGAATCTGAAAATAAGTCACTTATATTCGATGCTAGAAAGCCTAGCGAATATGAAAATGAGCATATAAAAGATGTTAAAAATACGCCATTAGACTATTTAAATGATTATATTAGTGTGTTTCCGAAGGGGAAAAAGTTTTATATACACTGTGCAGGCGGTTACAGATCTGTAATTGCAGCATCTATATTAAAAGCTAAAGGTTTTCATAATGTTATCGATGTAGCTGGTGGTTATAATGCAATTAAAAAGACAAGAATAGAAAGAACTAAACCTGCTTGTCTTTCGAGATAGGTAAACTAGTTATGAGACGTATAATTTTAGGTGCTTTGTTAATGTTATGTTTTATTTCTTGTGTTGAAGATGATGCAAGAGTAGAGAATATTACTGTAGATGATCTAAAATCAATTTTAAAAGAAGACAAGCATATTCAGTTATTAGATGTAAGAACATCTACTGAAATCAAAGACGGAATTATTTTCGATGCAATGCATGTAAATTTAATTTCAAATAACTTCCAAACAAAAGCTGTCGAAGTATTAGACAAATCAAAACCTGTTTATGTTTATTGTAGATCTGGAGGAAGAAGCAAAATAGCTTCTTCTGTGTTGGCGGATAATGGTTTTGTTGTTTACAATGTTAAAGGAGGTTATAAAGAATGGATTAAAAAAGTAAAAGAAGAGTAATGAATATACAACAAGTATATATAGAAAACTTAAAATGTGGAGGATGCGCCAACACAATTATAAAAGAATTATCACTTATAAGTACTGTTAAAGATGTAATGGTAAATGTAGAAAAGTCTCAAGTAAGTTTGGTAGCTAATGAAGATACTTTAACAGAAGTTAAATTAAAGTTATCCAAATTAGGATATCCAGAAGTAGGCGATAAAAACAACGTATTACACAAAGCTAAATCATTTGTGAGTTGCGCAGTCGGGCGTATTAATTCTTAAAAATAATACAGTTATAACAAAAATCCAGAAAACTCATAGTTTTCTGGATTTTTGTTATTTCGAATAGAATAACTGGAAGCTTTTAAAACTTCAAAGTAGCTCCAATTAAAAAGTTTCTAGTAGCTTGTGGATAATATCCAGCCCCGTCTCCTGTGATGGTTACCGCATTCCCTGAAGCATCAGTTGAACCATAATCAAAAGTGTAATAATACCCTCTATCCACATACTCTCTGTTGAAAATATTATTTACTAAACCAGTCAATACAATAGATTTAAAAATCTTATTAGTTTTTATTTCATAAATAATATTCAAGTCACTAGTAAAATAACTGTTTAATTTTTCATTAGTTCTTCCATTAGTAGAAATCCTACCCCCTAGATTACCCATAAATTGTTCTCCAACATATTTAGATAAAAAAGCAATCTGTATATTTTTTTTAGGAGCATATGTTAGTGTATTCCCAACAATTACATTGGGAGAAAATGAAATATCTGTATTTCCGAGATTTTCAATTATACCATTTATAGGTGCATTAAAATCTCTGTTTTTATTAGTACTCAAAGCTACATTTGGTCGGATAGCTATTTGCTCAGTTAAAGTAACATCAGCATCTACTTCTAAACCAAATCTAAAACTATTACCACTTGTCGTTCTAATAGGTTCACCAACATCATTAATTGCCCCAGTTAATACTAATTGGTTGGTATAATCCATGTAATACAAATTTGTATTAAGTTTTATGCTTTCTGATGCATATCTCCATCCTAGTTCAAAATCATCTAATGTTTCGTGTTGTGAGTTCCCACCTTCAAAATCATTTCTATTAGGCTCTCTATTCGCACGTGCGTAAGAAACATAGAAATTATTATCATTATTTAATTTGTAGGTTAAACCAGCTTTTGGATTGAAAAAATTAAAATCTTTATTAATAGCCAAAGGAGATCTGTCTGAAGACAATCCGTTTGTTTTGTAATTAACAAATCGACCTTGTAAATCAGCATATGCATAAAGTTGCTCATTTATTTTAATATTAGCTTTTATAAACGAGCTTAGGTCATGCTTCTTTGCATCACTAAAATAATAACGATCTCTAATATTAGAAGTAGGAGAAAAGGCTCTTGACCAAATAACTTCACCATAATGATCGTTAGTGTAGTTGCTATACGATCCACCAGCAATAATTTCAATACCGTTAGTTTTGTAAGTAGCAGATAAATTTGCTACGTAAAAATGATTATCTAGCCAGCGTCTTCGTATTACGTCTGTAATAGGAGTAAGAGTAACTCCATCACTTTCTAAACGAGTATCAGTAGGTAAAACAATACCATCGTATAAAGAAATTTCATCAGTATCATCTTCAAATTGTTCAAAATAACCTTTACCTCTTGTATAATTCAAACCTACAGTAGTGGTAATTTTATCACTAATCTTTTCATTCCAATGTAATTGGTAATGATCTTGCCAGTAATTATCAGTTTCATTTTCGTAGGTGTAAGGATTTTGACGACGATCTTCTTTTAATTGATCAGCAGTTAAACCAAACCATGATTGATACGTTTTTTCTGTTCCTCCAAAAACAACAGCTTTAATTAACGTATTATCGTCAGTATAACTACCTTGTAAAAAGTATGATTTTAAATCTGTAAAGGCTCTGTCAACGTATCCATCAGAGTAGATGTTAGACAAACGACCAGACAATTCAAAATGATCATTAACCTTTCCTGTAGTAAACTTAACAGTATGTTTACGGGTTGCATACGAACCAAAAGTATTAGATATTTCTCCGCCAGCTTCTTCAGCAATGGCATCAGTTAAAATATTTAAACTAGCACCAAAAGCACCAGAACCATTGGTAGATGTTCCAACACCACGCTGTAACTGTAAACTTTGTGTAGAGGAAGCAAAATCCCCTAAATTAACCCAAAACGTACCTTGGCTTTCAGCATCATTATAAGGAATACCGTTTATAGTTACATTAATTCTAGAGGCATCTGAACCTCTAACACGCATGTATGTGTATCCGATTCCAGCACCTGCATCAGAAGAAGAAATAACAGAAGGGAGATAATTTAATAATACAGGAATATCTTGACCTAAATTACGTTTAGCGATTTCCTTTTTATTAAGATTAGAATAGGTTACAGGCGTTTTAGCATTAGCGCGAATAGAAGAAACTAACACTTCATCTAGTACATTTTCTTCAGATATTAATTGAATAATTAGATTCTTTTGTCCTGAAGAAATTGTTTTTTTAATTGTTCTATATCCTACATAAGAAACCTCTATAAGATGTTCTCCTTGAGGAACTTTAATTTTAAAACTACCTTCAAAGTCCGTACTAGAACCTTTTTTAAGTTCACGAATTATAACAGTAGCACCAGATAGAGGCTCATTATCACCCCCAACTACCTTTCCTGATAAAATTGTAGTTTGTGCATTTGCAGTTAAGGTTGCAAATAATACCATCAAAAAAGCTACTGTCTTCACTTTTTTAATACATAACATCGGTCTCATTTTTTATAAAATAAAATCGAATAAAAAGAGGTAATTATTCTTATTTACTATTGAATAATTTAACTGTATTTTTACTAGGTAATTAAATGGTAATACAACTTAATACCTGTAAATACATTTACTATCCCTTGGCAACATTACTTGCCCAGGTTCATTGGGTTTGATCTCAGCCATAACAAGGCACCCCTTTATGAGAACGGAGCAAAATTACGAGCAAAATTTAAAATAGCAACATAAAAACAGGATTATTAAAGGCAAATAAAAATTTAATAATTTAGCATAACTAATTTAGAGAAATTATGGGTACAACATATATAATAAAAGTAAATGGCACACATGATTTTAGTTTTGATAAAGATGAAATATCTAGGCTGAATATAGTCGAGAAATCAAAAGATTCATATCATATAATTGATGAACACACTTCATTTAAAGCTAAAATTACTACTGCAAACTTTAATGAAAAAAAATATACAATTCAAGTAAACGGTAATGACTACGAGGTAGATATATCGGATGAGTTAGATGTATTAATAGCAGCCTTAGGATTAGAAACTTCTTCTGGAAAGAAGGAGAACGATTTAAAAGCACCAATGCCAGGACTTGTAGTTGGTGTAAGTGCTAAGGTAGGACAAGAGGTAAAAGAAGGAGAAGGAATTTTAGTTTTAGAAGCTATGAAAATGGAAAATACCTTAGTAGCTCCAAGAGATGGGACCATAAAATCTATAGCTGTTAAAGAAGGAGATAAAGTAGAAAAAAACGAACTATTAATTGAAATTGAGTAATCGATGAAAAAAATATTAGTAGCAAATAGAGGAGAAATAGCTTTTAGAGTTATGCAAACGGCAAAAAAAATGGGTATTAAAACAGTTGCAGTATATTCTGAAGCTGACAGGAATTCACCTCATGTATCATTTGCAGATGAAGCAGTTTGTATAGGTCCAGCACCTTCTAATCAATCCTACTTATTAGGAGATAAAATTATAGCAGTAGCGAAATCGTTATCGGTAGACGGAATTCATCCTGGATATGGTTTTTTAAGTGAGAATGCTGATTTTTCTGAGAAAGTAGCAGCTAGTGGAATCACTTTTATAGGACCAAAATCAAAGGCAATTAAAGTCATGGGAAGTAAGTTAGCAGCAAAAGAAGCTGTAAAAGCCTATGATATACCTATGGTCCCAGGAATAGATAAAGCAGTTACAGACGTAGCATTTGCAGAGGAAGTAGCTAAGAAAATAGGGTACCCTATTCTAATTAAAGCTTCTGCTGGAGGTGGAGGAAAAGGAATGCGTATCGTGGAAAAAGAAGAAGATATTAAAGAGCAGATGGAACGCGCTATTTCGGAGGCAGTATCTGCTTTCGGTGATGGTTCTGTATTCATTGAAAAGTATGTAGGATCTCCACGCCACATAGAAATTCAAGTATTGGCAGACAGTCACGGGAATGTTGTGCATTTATTTGAAAGAGAATGTAGTGTACAAAGGAGACATCAAAAAGTAGTAGAAGAAGCACCGTCAAGTGTTTTAACTGAAGAAATTCGTGCAAAAATGGGAGAAGCTGCTATTAGAGTAGCAAAGTCTTGCGATTATCTTGGAGCGGGAACAGTTGAGTTTCTTTTGGATGAACAAAAGAATTTCTATTTTTTAGAAATGAATACACGCTTACAAGTTGAACATCCAGTTACCGAAATGATAACAGGAATCGATTTGGTAGAGCAACAAATTAAAATAGCTCGAGGAGAACAACTATCTTTTTCTCAAGAAGATTTACAAATTAAAGGTCATGCACTTGAATTACGAGTGTATGCTGAAGATCCATTAGCAGATTTTATACCAAGTATTGGAACATTAGAAGTTTACCGATCTCCAGTAGGAAAAAATATAAGAGTAGATGATGGTTTTGAAGAAGGAATGGAAATCCCTATTTATTACGACCCTATGATTTCTAAATTAATCACCTATGGAAATTCCAGAGAAGAAGCAATAAATTTAATGAAGCAAGCAATTAGTAAATATCAAATAAAAGGTATTGAAACCACGCTTTCTTTTGGACAATTTGTATGCGAGCATGAAGCATTTACCTCAGGTAACTTTGATACACATTTCGTAAAAAAGTATTACTCACCTGAAATTATTGAGGCTACTTATAAAAAAGAGGCAAACATAGCTGCTAAAGTAGCTTTACAACAATATTTAAAAGAAAAACAAACACTAAAGGTACCAAGCAGTGAATTCTAAAATAGAAAAACTAGACAGTAAAATTGCTGAAGCTAAATTAGGCGGAGGGCAAAAAAGAATAGATCGTCAACATCAAAAAGGAAAACTAACTGCAAGAGAACGTATCAATTATTTATTAGACGAAGGTTCTTTTGAAGAAATAGGAATACTAGTAACACACAGAACTACGGATTTCGGGATGGAAAATCAGAAATTTTATGGAGACGGTGTAGTTACTGGATATGGAACGGTAAATGGACGCCTAGTGTATGTTTTTGCACAAGATTTTACAGTGTTTGGAGGTTCACTTTCTGAAACACATGCAGAGAAGATCTGTAAAATTATGGATTTAGCTGTAAAAATAGGAGCACCTTTAATAGGATTAAATGATTCAGGAGGAGCTCGTATCCAAGAAGGTGTTCGTTCTTTAGGAGGATATGCAGATATTTTTTACAGGAATGTACAGGCTTCTGGAGTAGTACCGCAGATTTCAGCAATTATGGGCCCATGTGCTGGAGGAGCAGTATATTCTCCTGCAATGACAGATTTTACAGTAATGGTTGAAAATTCAAGTTATATGTTTGTAACTGGACCAAATGTTGTAAAAACGGTAACTAACGAGGAGGTAACTTCAGAAGAATTAGGAGGCGCAAGCACACATGCTACAAAATCTGGAGTTACACATTTGACTTCAGAAAACGATGTACAATGTCTGGAAGATATAAAAACATTGTTGAGTTACATGCCCCAAAACAATCAAGAGGTCACTAAAAAAATGCCTTTTGAGTTAAAAGATGAGATCAGAGAAGAGTTAGAGAGTTTAGTTCCAGAAAATGCAAATAAACCATATGATATGCGTTCGGTGATACATGGGATTACCGATACTGATTCATTTTTTGAAATACACAAAGATTATGCAGAAAATATTGTGGTTGGCTTTGCTCGTTTGGCAGGAAGAAGTGTTGGAATAGTAGCCAATCAGCCAATGAGTTTAGCTGGATGTTTAGACGTGAATAGTTCTAAAAAAGCAGCTCGATTTACACGTTTTTGTGATTGTTTTAATATTCCGCTATTGGTTCTTGTTGATGTGCCAGGTTTCTTACCAGGAACAGATCAAGAATGGAATGCAATTATTACAAATGGAGCAAAATTATTATATGCACTAAGTGAAGCTACAGTGCCAAGAGTAAGTGTAATTACTCGTAAAGCTTATGGTGGAGCTTATGATGTAATGAACTCCAAACACATTGGAGCCGACATGAATTTTGCTTGGCCAAGTGCTGAAATAGCTGTTATGGGAGCAAAAGGAGCCAGTGAAATTATCTTTAAAAAAGAAATTTCTGAAGCTGAAGATAAAGAGGCCAAATTAGCTGAAAAAGAGGCTGAGTATGCAAATCTTTTTGCAAACCCGTACACAGCAGCTGAGCGTGGTTTTGTAGATGAGGTAATTTTACCAAAAGAAACACGACGAAAGCTAATCAAAGCATTTGCAATGCTTGAAAATAAAAAGGTAGAAAGACCTAATAGAAAACACGGAAATATTCCGTTGTAAATTATTTCAAACAAGGGGGCTTTTCGTCCCCTTGTTTGAAATAATTTGCAAGATATTTAAAAAGTAAGTTTATATGAAGTTCAGTCATAAAATTATAAAAAGAGGATTTATTTTATCAGGAATAATGAACATAGGAGGGGTTTTGATTTTATCGAGATTTTTCACAAATAACGTCATACCTAAAACTGATCCTGCTGTTATGTCTAACTTTGGTTTATTAATGATTGTTCTTTGGGGATGTGTTTTTTTGGCAGTATCTCAAAAATATGAGCAATTAAAATGGTTGGTAGCGATATTTATAATTGAAAAATTCATTTATGGATTTACTTGGACTAAATGGATTATAAATAATGATCTTTCCTCTGTATACGATCAAGATAAAATGGCAGGATTATTCTATACCATATATGGAATAAATGATTGGTTCTTCTTTTTATTTTTCTTATTAGTATTTGTTAAATTATCTAAGGCCACAGAGAACAATTAAACTAACCAGCTGAGGATTGTGAAAAATATTGATTTCTGTCTGAAATCATTTTAAAAGTTGAGGATTATGAAAAGTATGCATAAATTATTTGAGTCGTTCGGTGAGTTAATATATGTAGTAGCTATGGCTGATGGTGTTATTCAGAAAGAAGAATTAACGATTATTGAAAAAAGATTATCTAGTCATAGCTGGGGAAAAGATATCAAATGGTCTTTTGATTATGAAGTAGAAAAGAAAAATGATATTGAAGATTTATATAAAAAAGTAATAGCATATTGCGAAGATCATGGGCCAGATGAAGAATATGATTTTCTTTTAGAGGTACTGAATGAAATTGCAAAAGCAAGTAATGGAATTATTAAAGAAGAGAAAGAAAAGATAGATGGCTTTGTAAATAACCTAACCAAAAAATTTAGAGAAGATATAGAAAGAATTAATCATAGATAATTTAATCGATATTAGGTTTTTTTCTTAACACTTTTTTTAAACTATTCCTACGTTTGTTCTCTGCATTCTTTTTCAAAGAATTTCGGCTAGGCTTTGTTTTAATTCTAATTTTCTTTCTTACAAACGCTTTTTTCAAGAGTTCAAAAAAGCGTTTCGTTACAATCTCTTTGTTTCTGTGTTGAGAACGAGTTTCTTGACAAGTTAGTATTAACGACTGCTCTTTAGAGATTTTTGTAGCTAACTTTTTAAGTAATATTTGTTTTTCATTAGCTGATAGTCCATTAGAATCATTAATACTGAAGGATAATTCAATTTTTGATGATACTTTATTTACATGTTGTCCACCAGCACCTGAACTTCTTGTCGCTTTAAATTGTAACTCTGTATGTATAATTTCAAAATTCACAGTTAATACATAAAATTATTAGTGTCGGTATTTTGATGCATAAAGTGAAAATCTAAATCGATAAGCGTGTCTGAATAAGCATATAAATCAGTACTTTTTGAAATCAAATTATCAATAATAGAAATAGCTTTTTTAAGTCGGGTTTCTTTATCTCCCTCTAATAAAATATAGGGTTTGTTGTTTTTTTCTAGAGAATTCTTAAAAGCATTAAACATTTCTTCCCGTAATTCTGGCCTGTCTCTCAGGTCGTCTTCCTCCCAAGGTGTGTCTATATAAGTTAGAAAGTAGATGTCGTACGAATTTTTAAGTGCAGCCTCATCTAGTTTAGCATCAACAAATCCACCATAATATTCTTCTGAATATACTTTTGTTTCTAGTAAATCTGTATCGCAAATTAAAACCTTATCAGCTTTTTTAGCGAGGCTATTTTCAAGATGCATTTGCCCTTCAGCGATAGGGATTAGATCCTTTTTTTCACAAGTTTTACGTTCTGTATTCCATTTGTCTTGTAAGTATTCACGCGCATATTCTGGTGCCCAAACGGTATTATAGTGGCGGGCTAATTGACGAGATAGCGTGGTTTTACCAGTGCTTTCTGGTCCAAATAAGACAACTTTAATTAAGTTAATTGAGTGTTGTTTAAGTTTTTCTTCCATGCTAAGTATCCTGCAATTGCGATAAAGGTAAATATTAAATATTGAAAACTAGTGAATGTAAATCCTTTGTAAAAATATAATGGAGCAGAAATAAGATCTCCAATGATCCAATAAATCCAGTTTTCAATTTTTCGTTTAGCCATAAGCCACATCCCTACAAAGAATATAGCAGTAGTTACGGTATCTACATAAGCTACCCAACTTGTCCATTTGTCAAAGCTAACATAAACGACATACACAAAAACTAACGTTGATAGAAATATAGCAGCACTAATTTTATGTTCTTTTAATGTGGTTTTTGATATTGGAGTAACCATTTCACCATCTACTTTATGTGTCCAAATATACCAACCATAAACACTCATTATGAAATAATAACCATTAATCATCATATCACCAAGTAATTCCCATTTAAGTAATAAATACACAAAAATCAGCGTACTTATCATTCCTGTAGGAAAAACAAAAACATTATTCTTCTTTGAAAACCAAACGGATAGAAAACCAAAGATTACAGCAATAATTTCTAGCCAAATATCTAACGTTTCATATTGAGAATATTGTCCAAAAAGAAAATCAAAAATGTGGTTCATACGTACTTCTGTCAGATTTTACTATTTTCATTAATAATAAACCGTTATCGATTAATTCAAAAGCATCTTTGACTTCATTAGTTAGCAGCTCCATTACTTTATCATATTCTCCGAACACTTGAGTGCTTAACGGGTTTTCAAGAATAGTCAAGCCAGAAGCCCTTAATCGTTTGATAAAATTTATTATTGGTTGCTCAAAATCGTCTTGAAGTGGAGTAAGTGTTAGTTCTACTGAAATTTTCATTAAGAGAAAAGTTTGATTATTTATAAGACAAATATAAACATCTATCAGTCAAATAATCCTTGAGTATATGAATAGATTTAAATTAATCTACGACATGATTAATATGCATACACACAGGTAAAATCCTCTATTTCTAAGAAATGAATATCATATTGGCTAGTAGTACCTTCATAAAGAATTTTTCCAGAAGTTTTTTTTGTTTCAAAAGAAAAATCTTCGATATACATATGGTTTAGAAATAATAATTTTTTCTTACCATAAATTTTATATAAACTCTCTTTAGCACCCCAGACTATAGTTAGCTTACTTACTAAAGCATCATGGTTTGCAATGGATTTATATGCCTCAATAGGTGTAAATTTATGAGCAATTTTCAAGATTTTATCACGTCTTTTTTCAATATCAATACCTACTTCTTGATTTTTGGAAATAATTAACCCCGAAAAAGTAAAAGAATGTGTAATTGAAATAAAACTACCATCTTTTAAATGTGGTTTTCCAAACTCATCATAAATCAAGTCATTATCTGTATAGCCGATTTCTTTAAGTAAATGCCGCACGCTTAAGAAACCTCGTTGATGTAAATCAGATTTCATTCCTTGAACTCTTTCCAAACTATTTTCAGTCAGTTCAATACCTGTAAATAAATCATCAAAAGACTCTTCAATCTTCCAAATCAAAACTTTAGTGTTGTTATTATCCGTTAATGTTTTATAAAGAGGCATGTTTTAGAAAGTTATTTTGTAATTTTGCGACTCAAAATTTTAGATAAATAAAGATACAAAAATATGAGCACAAAATCAGCTACGTATGTTCCTTTCAAAGTTAAAGATATTTCTTTAGCAGATTGGGGAAGAAAAGAAATTGAATTGGCAGAAGCAGAAATGCCAGGTTTAATGAGTTTACGTGAAGAGTATAAAAATGAGCAGCCATTAAAGGGAGCTCGTATTGCTGGTTGTTTACACATGACTATTCAAACGGCTGTGTTAATTGAAACATTACAGGCTTTAGGAGCTGAGGTTACTTGGAGTTCTTGTAATATTTTTTCAACTCAAGATCAAGCTGCTGCTGCAATCGCTGCTGCTGGAACTCCAGTATATGCTTGGAAAGGAATGAACGAAGAAGAGTTTGACTGGTGTATAGAGCAAACATTATTCTTTGGTGAAGATAAGAAGCCATTAAATATGATTTTAGATGATGGTGGAGATTTAACGAATATGGTTTTAGATAAATATCCTGAATTAGCTGAAGGAATTAATGGTTTATCTGAGGAAACTACAACAGGAGTTCACCGTTTATACGAACGTGTAAAGAATGGAACATTACCAATGCCTGCAATTAACGTAAATGATTCAGTAACTAAATCTAAATTCGATAATAAATACGGATGTAAAGAATCTGCAGTTGATGCAATTCGTAGAGCAACAGATATTATGTTAGCTGGTAAAAGAGTTGTCGTTTGTGGTTACGGTGATGTAGGAAAAGGTACAGCGGCTTCTTTCAAAGGAGCAGGAAGTATCGTAACTGTTACAGAGATTGATCCTATTTGTGCATTACAAGCTGCAATGGATGGTTTCGAGGTAAAGCGTTTAGAAACTGTAGTAGGAAATGCTGATATCGTAATTACTACTACTGGTAATAAAGACATTGTGCAGTCTCGTCATTTCGAAGCAATGAAAGACAAGACTATTGTTTGTAATATCGGTCATTTTGATAATGAAATCGATATGGCTTGGTTAAATAACAATCATGGTGGATCTAAAGTTGAGATTAAACCTCAGGTTGATAAGTACACGGTAAACGGTAACGATATTATTCTTTTAGCTGAAGGACGTTTAGTAAACTTAGGTTGTGCTACAGGTCATCCAAGTTT
>ERZ1740052.27-NODE-27-length-56990-cov-13.731817_pt1 | contig 56990 bp, 64 predicted proteins | sample MGYA00581750_ERZ1740052 | MGnify/ENA primary metagenome ERZ1740052 (study PRJEB43018, sample SAMN04849743) | marine metagenome | isolation source: floating plastic debris | place: Pacific Ocean | collected 2008-08-30 | study: EMG produced TPA metagenomics assembly...
TATCAGCTTAAAAATAAATTTTAACCTGTAGCCATATTTCAGGACAAGACATTAGAACAAAATGGGATATTTAGCCGATATATATGTGATTAAAAAGACTCGTTCGAAAAAATTAGCCGATGACTTTTTGAATCATTTTCTACCAAACCGAAAAGAAAGTGCGGATGAATATTTTATTCCTGAATATTCTGATAAACCGACTCACGAATTTGACAATGCTAGTGAACTAATGTGTTTTCTAGAAAAAAATAAAAATTATCCGAATAGAATTTACTGGAGAAATACTGATCAGGAAAACTTAAATAAACACGGAATGATTTTTTACAACAAAGATGGAACAATGATTTTCGGAATTTCCAGAAATACGGATATGAGCGGAAACTTAAATACAGAAAATGAAGACCAATGTCTAACGGAAATGAAAAAATATTTTGACACAAATCTTGGATATATTCATTATGAAAATCCACCAGCTGACAGCTTTAAAGAATTTGTTGAAATTATAAATAAATTAGAAAAATAACACACTACAACACCGTATAAAATTAATTACTAGTTCTAGCCTACTTACGAAAGCCCTCGCGGACTTTCTATCTATGATTTGTTAACTAACTTTAGTGCTTAAAACACGCAACGAAATCATACACAAACACGTTAGCACCAATAATAAATTCACAATGGATAATTTACTAAAAATTGATAATAAGATTTATGGACTCAATCAACTTTTTGATATTAATGATGAAATTATTAGTTGGAATTTTGACGAAATCAAAGGAATAGGCTTTTGTAGAAAACACGATTCCTATGCTCACATAGAGTTTCGAATTTTTAAATATCAAAAAGGAGGTATTTATGATTTTATTAAATGGGAAGTTTCTTCTGAATTATTACCAGATTATGAAAAATTAAATGGAATAAAAATTCTAAATGATTATTGTTCATTTCTTAAAAATTATATTATTGGACTTAAAGGAGAGAATATTAATTTAGTTTTTGAAATTACTAATGTTGGTTTTCACCCAACTGATAGATGGTGGAGAGTTGTAGGTTATGCACTTATTGAGGGTTTCATAAGTTGCTTTAAAAATGAATTATTCGAGAAAAACAAGTTGAAAAGTGAGCACTATTTCAGAAATATGGACCAAATAAAAGAATGGGTTAAACAATTAAATTCAATCTAAAAATTACTTGTGCTAACAAAGTATAAACCTTATTTCTAGTTTTTAGCTTACTTGCGAACTTTACACTAAACCAAACGCAACAAGCCTTATACATATCCGTTACCTACAATTATGACTCGTCCTGAATAAAGGCAACATAATTTTAAACATTATGTACAGAAATGACAAAGTAATTAAACAGAATTATTTAAAAGGAAAATCTATCTTCATAATTTCATTACTCGTAATCGGAATTACAATTATAAATGTTTACCTGACTGGAATTAATTATAATCGAAGTCTGACTTCTAACCTCTATTTTTCATTAGGAATTATAGCAATATCATTATTTCTGTTTATGACTTACGGACTTTACAATGGAGTTGGATTAATTGACAATTTTCCAAAGTTTCGGAATTTTAGACGGGGTCATCTTATGGGAAAAACTTCATCTACTTTCGATATACCTTCAATTGATATTGGAGATGGAATTGGTGGCTTTATTTTATCAATCATCTTGTGGATTGGAATGACAATTTTGATGATTATATTACTGATCGTTATAGAAGCTGTTTTTTGGTTTTCAATCTTTATAATTTTAGCAATGTTGTATTGGATTTTTTTCAGAGCACTAAAATTTGTTTTTAATAAATCAAAAGATACAAAAGGAGATATTGGAATTTCAGTAGTTTACTCGCTAACTTATACTCTACTTTATATCGGTTGGATTTTCGGAATTGTTTATCTGACTGAAATAATGAGATAAAACCAATACATAATACCATGTATGATTAGCTGCTTAACCATAGACAGTGACGCTGTAGTTCATTATAGAAGACCATTAATAAATAATAAAATTCTTTAGAAAAAGTAGACAAAACTTACTTCCTAGAGTAAAATTTAAAAATATTTTAAACATATTCTTGGAGCAATTATTCGTTACTTTTGAACCTAATAGACAAAGAGCTTCTAATTCATGAGTACGATACAACCAACCAAAAATACAGTAAAAAAAACAGGGTATACATTTATCAATAGTTCTGTATGGCGTTGGATTCGAAAAGCAATTATATTAATACTTTTTTCGCTAGTTGCAAATCATTTAGCAGCTAGTGATAATTTTCTAGATAGTGAAACGTATAGATTTCCCATAGAAGGTTTTCTATCAACCATTATTTTATCTATTCTCATTGGAATCATAGCAGAACTTAATTTTAAATTTTATAGAAGAAAATATTTCTCTAAAAAGATAACATTTGTCACTATTATAAGGTTTATGGTTTCTACTTTAGGATATATTACAATCATGTATATTCCTATAAATATTCTTATTGATAAAGTTGCGGGAGGGCAGACAATATTCTATTATTTATTAATTGGTTTACTAATTACTTTATTATTGTGTTTTATTCTCATAAGCTTATTGTATGCTAAAGACATATACAATTTATATAATTTGTCAATAAAAGATGCTGAAATTACTATTGATAACGGCACGAAAATGACGAAGCTTACCTATGATAATATTGCGTGCTTTTATAGCGAGAACAAAATTGTGTATACTGTTCAGAATAATGGTATGATAATTAACACCGACTTTACATTAAATGAACTCGAAGAAAAAATAAACGATCAACTGTTTTTTAGAGCCAATCGACAAATTATCATTCACAAAGATACTGTAGAACAAATCGAAAAGATTGAAAATGGTAAGTTGCGTATTCTATTAAAACCTTTCATTAAAAAGGATACGATTTCTGAAATTAATATAAGTCGTTACAAGCGAAAAGCATTTATAGATTGGTTTCAATAAATGACACCAAAAACTATCGACTATTCAGTTATAAATTTCAACCATTCAGTAAAAACATCAGTATTTAAAAGGATTCTCTAGGGATTTGTTCATTATTTCGCTTAGAATTTAAACTAAAAAACAATGAACAAAATCACCTTACGTCAAATATTAATTCCACTAATTACCATTGTAATCATCTACTTTTTATGGTTTGGACCAATTAATTTCAGCTTTCTTCCAAATATTATTGCTTCAATAGTAATCATCATAGCAAATTACCTAGAATACAAAGGAAAAGCATTTTCAGAACTTGGGTTTCAACGCAAAAAATTTACAGTCAAAAATATTTTCATACTAGCTCCATTAGTTGCACTAGGGCTATTCATTTTTTATTTCTTTGCATTGGTTCCTTTAATTACAAAACTAACTGGAGTTCCTATAGATTATTCAAGTTTTGATGGATTAAAAGGAAATCTTTCTGCCTCATTATTTACTTTATTAATAGTATGGGCTACCTCAGGATTTGGAGAAGAAATAATCTTTCGCGGTTATTTTATGCGCCAATTTGTAAAATTCTTTGGAGATAGTAAAATTAGTATATTTCTCAATATTGTCCTAGTTACTGGTTTTTTTGGCTTCATGCATAGTCAACAAGGCATTACAGGACAACTTGTTACCTGGATTATTGGAGCACTGATAGCTCTTATATTCTACTTACGCAAATACGATTTGTGGTTTGTTATTGCCATACACGGTTTTTTTAATACTATAGCTTTAATTTGTATTTATCTCGGTTTAGTATAACAGTAACTAAGAATATCGAAAATACACTTAGTTAACCGATAAAAGTATTTTTCAAAGTTATTCTAAAAAAGTAGATACGATATAAAATTAATGACCAGCTATAGCTTACTTATGAAAGTTCTCACGGACTTTCTATCTGTTATTTATTTGCTAACTTTAGAACTTATCTCGTGCAACAGATCATACACAAACACATTGTAAGCGATTAAAAAATATTTAAGTAATGAGAAACATCATACTGATTTCTTTGGTATTTATGTCTAATAGCCTCTTGTCTCAGTCAATAAATCAAAGATTAAAAGCGGAACTAGATTCAATATTAATTCTCGATCAAGCACCACGTGCGTTAATGGATACAAATATTAATAGTGAAAAGAAAGCAGCCCTATTATTAAAGCTTAATATTTCAGAACAAGACTTTTATAAAAATCCTTGGGGTATCATCATAAAAAATGATTCTATAAACCTAAAAAAAGTCTTGAATATTATTGATAAACATGGATATCCTGGAAAATCTTTAGTTGGTGAACCTACAAATAAAACTGTTTGGTATGTGATTCAGCATTCAAATAAGATTGGTAAGTACTTACCAATAATTAAAAAAGCAGGAGAGCAAAAAGAGTTACCAATGACATTGGTTGCTATGATGGAGGATAGATATCTGATGGAAATTGGAAAAGAACAGATATATGGAACTCAGATTTATGGTGGAAATATAACAGATAAAAAAACTGGTAAAAAAAGTAGAAAATATATTGTATGGCCAATTAAGAACCCTGATAAAGTAAATACATTAAGAAAATCTATTGGATACAAACAATCCGTGGAAGATTATGCCTTAGAATTAGATGTAGCATACAAAGTTTATAATTTGGTTCAAGTCAAAGAAATGTTCGATAAATTAAAATAATTGTTCACGATAATGGTTATAAGTAATTACTTGTTCTTGCCTACTTTTAAACCATAAGAAATGAACGATATATTCTCTACATTAATGATGTTTTCTTGGTTTTCAGGATTATTTTTAGTTTTAATATCTAATCCTAGTTAAACTATATCTAAGGTTAAATATTTTGACACAAACATAAACAAACCTTTTTATGATTTTAAGCATATTAGAAAAGCTATTTCTTTAACCCCAGACAAAAAGATAATTGAAAAATTAAACAGGAAAATATTAATACGCAAAATAGGTTTTTCACTTTTAATAATTACCCCTTGTTTTTTGATCCTTAGTGTACTATTTAGACGTTAATGAGAAAATACTTCACAAAGTTTGAAATAGAATTATACAAAATTGAAGAAGATTTTGTAAAAAAGTATCTGCGACAAAATATAATCTAAAGTTTAGTGTATTTTTATAACCTCCGTTAAACTTTTAATTTGAATTGTAAATAGAAAAATTAGAGCATACAGCCTATAAACGACTAAACCAAAAAATAATTGAGATTTGCGCACATTCCATTTTGAAAAAGAAAAATATGGATTTGAACTTCAAATGGACCTACATAAATTCGAGACGAATCCTAATGTGTTTTTTGAAACTTCCCTTCATACTACTGACTTTTTTGAAATTTTTGTTTTTGAAAAAGCCAAAGGATTTATTGACTTAAATAACTATACTTTAAATATTGAAGAAAACTCGTTGTTTTTTATTTCACCCTATCAAAAAAAAAGCTGTAAAATAGATACCTCTGAGATTAAGGGGTTTCATCTTGTGTTCCAAAATGACTTCTTATCGGACTTTTTTGATGATAAGCTTTTTGTTTATCGACTGCATTATTTTTACAATTCAAAACATCCGCAATACTTACAAATAACAAAAAATGAATATCAAAAAATTCAACTCATATTAAATGAGATTATATCTGAGATAGAAGACTTTCAAAATGATAGTCTTCATATAATCAGATCTCTATTATATTTCTATTTATCAAAATTGAATAGATTATTTTCAGTAAAATATAATCTTTCATATAAAATACAAGACAATTCAGTTGTTTACAAGTTTAAGGAAATACTGGAGCTAAATATCCGAAAGTTTCATTCTGTAGGAGAGTATTCTAAAATACTCAATATCTCTAGACAGCAACTAAATAAAGTTGTTAAAGAATACTTTGGGTGTACTTCCAAAGAAATTATTAATTATAGATTACTACAAGAAATCAAGATGGAATTACGGTATTCCAATAAAACTATTTCTGAAATTGCAATTGCTATAAATTTTAGTGAAGCAAATAATCTTTCACGCTTTTTTAATAGACTTGAAGGTATTACTCCGAGCATGTATCGAAAGAATTACCAAAATGATAGTCATTCGCTATAAAATGATACACCTTCAATAAGAACAAAATATAACATTTGCAAGTGTTAAAAAATCAATAACACGATGAAAAAAATACTCTATTTATACTTGTTTATTACGGTAAGCAGCTTGCAATTCTCTCAAGCTCAAAATAAAACTAAAATCACTCCAATGAATTCTTCAAATTGGCAGATAGATAAAGGAACTTCTTCTTTTGAAATATTTGACAATAGAGAAACTCTTCTCTTAAATGGGAAAGCAATTCTAAAAGATACACAATTCACAAATGGAACTATTGAAGTTGATGTTTACGCAAACAGTAATAGAAGCTTTGCAGGACTTATTTTTAGGAAACAGCAGAATACTATGGAAGAGGTTTATATGAGACTTCATAAATCAAGTCAAGCTGATGCCATACAATATTCACCAACTTTTAATGAAGAATTAACTTGGCAATTATACAAAGAATATCAAGCTAATATTACTTTTAAAACTGAAGGATGGAATACTTTACGCATTGAAATACATGGTTACAATGCAGTTGTTTTTGTTAATAATGAAAAAGTTCTCACTGTAGATAATCTCAGGACGAACCATGATAAAGGCGAATTAGGTCTATTTGCATTATTCAATAATAGATTTTCAAATTTTAAAGTAACTCCCAGAGATCTAATTCGTCAAACTATCCCTAACACAAAAAAACATATAGCACCTAATATTATATCACAATGGAATATTACAAAAGCATTTTCATTTAATAAAGACAGTTTAAACTTCGATAATATTTTAAAAGAAAACTATACAACCGTATCAACTGATAAATCGGGCTTGCTTCCATTTTCAAAATATATAGAAAAACCATCAGCTGGTAATTTCGAAAAAAATACAGAAGTATATGCTATAGCTTCAACAATTATTGAATCAAATAATAATCAAGTTAAGCTGTTTTCATTTGATTACAGCGATAAAATAATTGTCTTTTTAAACGGTACGCCCATTTTTAAAGGTAATAATACATTTAGATCTAAAGGAATACAATACCAAGGCCATATAGATATAAATGCTAATAAATTGTATCTGAATCTAAAAAAAGGTGAAAATACACTTCATTGCGTTGTTATTGATAAAGCAAATGGTTGGGGCATCATCGGAAAGTTAGAATGATCCGTTTTTACTACAATCTTTGTAGTTGATTATTAGCATTAACCTACTTAAGAAAGTTCGTACGAATTTTCTATTCAGTGTATATTTTCTAAATTCGTTGCTTAAAGAACATAACTTTATTGTACAAGAACATTAGCAGTAAGTTTAGAATCGGTAAAATAGGTGAAATATTACAGCATTAAAAATTGAGAACCTCACTGAACATACTATTAAAATGTATTCTTTTTGGGGTACTCACTATAATCACTCAAATCGGAGGTATTGTTTATTTAATAAGTTTAATAATTTCTAAAAAATGGGATACTAAACTAAAATTTAAACCACTTCTAATTTTTATTGGATTATACCTATTTTCTACCTTTTTAATCATTCCCTCAGTGGCACCTATTTTTGGACGAGTGAAAATAAAAGATTCCGAGAAGATAAGCTCAACCAACTATATGACTATTTTATTGAATAGAAATTATGTAAGGCCAGAATTAAATGAATTACTGAACAATACTGCAAACAGTTTAAAAGGAACAAATATTGAAATTCATTATTTAGACGCGAACTTTCCTTTCTTTGATGAGTTTCCTCTACTTCCGCACTTGAGCCATAATGATGGGAAGAAAATTGATATTAGTTTAATTTATGAAACAAAGACTGGAATTATAAAAAGCGGGCAAAAATCTGTTAGCGGGTATGGCGTTTTTGAAGAACCAAAATTAGACGAATTTAATCAAGTTAATACCTGTTTAAAAAGTGGCTATTTTCAATATGACTACCCAAAATACCTAACTTTTGGAAACATCAACAAGAATTATATTTTCTCTGAAAAAGGAACAGAAAAACTAATACGTAGCCTCTTAGAAAATCAGAATTTAGGTAAATTATTTATTGAGCCACATTTGAAAAACAGAATGAACTTAAAAGATGAAAGAATACGATATCATGGATGCAAAGCAGTAAGACATGATGATCATATTCACATACAATTAAAATAAAAAATAGTTTAACGCAATTAAGTTACTTGTCAAGTTATTTTGATCAAGCACATATGATTAAAGATTTCAACAGACTTACAGGTTACAATCCTAAAGACTTTTTTTAAAAACCTTTCTTCTCTAGATGAAAAAATAAATTGGATTTTCACTTAAAGGTAAAACTTATACAATTATGTAACCTGTTAATCATTGATTTTTGAGTTACACAAACAAAAAATAATGACAGAAATTATAAGGGCAGTCTCATATTCTGACTTTGAAAGTATTGAAAGTTTGGTCAGACGAATTTTACATAAATTTTATGATTCAGTAATCCCTAAATTACACACTGAGTATTTTATAAATAAGTATTAAACGGCTGAAGCAATAGAACGGCAAGTTAAAAATGGAAACACTTATTTTTAACTTAATTATAAAGGGTTGAATGTTGGCTATCTTGGGCTAAAAGAAACCGCTGACTTTTTACTATTAGATAAGCTTACCTTCTAGAAAATTATAGCGGTAAAAAAAAATGTAAAAAGGCTATTGATTTTACAGATTATTTCGCGAAAAACTAACTATTTCACGAATTGAACTAATCGTACATAAAGAGAATTTTTCAACAATAGAGTTTTACAAACAAATGGGATATAAATTAATAGGTATAGTATCCAACCATTTTGAAACTGGACAGATCATTGAAAACTATCGAATGGTGAAAACATTAACATAAAAATATAATAATTTATTGATACTGTTCATATTGGATTATTTAATTTACGTATGCAAAATTCATATGGTCTCTTAACTAAGTATTAAAGGGAATTGATTAATGAATCCGTTGTTTATATAAGAAAGATCCATGATAAATTCTCTGGTGAATCAGAAATTATAAGACTCAATTTAACAGAAGAGGAGTTAAATTGACAAACTTCTAAAATGACTAAAAATATTTGTAGCGCAACAAATAGGCGAAAGCTGAAAAGCCTTGATCAGAGTAAGCATATTATTAAATAAATCTAAACACTATGAAGAGTTTAAAATTATTAAAAGAAGAATTATTAATGAAAGCCAATAATTCAAGAATATTGAGTTCTAATGAACAAAAACTTATTTCTGGAGGTGACAGTGACACCCAAGGATGTAAAGATTCTGGTGGTGGACATGGGGGCCCTGGCGGTAAGTGGAAAACTGGAAAAGGACGCTGTTATTATGTAAATGGAGAGTGTGAATGTAGAGATAGTTAAAACTTAAAAACACAGGATAGTTATAAAAGAATAACTATCCTGTGTTTATAAAATTAATTAGCTTTTCATTGATTTATATAGTTTGTAGTAAGTCCCCCTAGCATATCTAGCTGTTTAGTTACTAACTAAATATAATTAAACACTTAATGTCTTTACTTTAGTTAACTCAGGCGTTTTAGCTACGAAATTCTCTAAAACCTTGAAGAAATTTAAGATTTGTTCTTTCTCATTATTTGCGTTAATGGTTACAAATCTCACAAAAGTATCTTCTTTAAACGAACCAAAACCAACTACAGTTTCTTGGTGCTCATACAACGCAGTACAAAGTGCCATTGGATCAATATTTTTATAATTGAAACAAACACCAATAGAATCATCAAAACTATACAATGTATAATCAGGATTACTTCTAATATACTCTAAAGCAATGTTTGCTAAGTCAAATTGTTGATCTACAATTTTTTCTAAGCCTTTTGTACCTATAGATTTCCAAAGTGTCCAAAACTTTAAAGCATCATTTCTCCTTCCACATTGAAAAGAAGTTTTCCCTAAATTAAAATCGTCACCATCTGTTTGATACAAATAACTAGCATCGTTGCTAAAAGAATTATGTAAATCTTTTTTGTCATTTACCAAAAGGATAGAACAAGTTAAAGGTGTTCCTAGCATTTTATGTGCATTATAGCTAAAAGAGTTAGATCTTTCTACTCCTTTTAAAAGGTGTTTATACTTCTCGCTGAACATCACACTTCCACAATACGCACCATCTACATGTAGCCAAATTGTATATTTTTCAGTAATATCTGCAATTTCATCAATAGGATCAAAAGCGCCTAAAACAGTAGTTCCTGCAGTTGCATTAACATAAGCTGGAATACCACCATGTTCTATATCTTCTTTAATTTGCTCTTCTAATTTCTCAGGAATCATTCTTCCCTTATCATCTGCTTCGATGTAACGAATATTATTTCTACCAATACCCGCAAAACTTGCATTTTTAGCATTAGAATAATGAGATTCTTTAGAAGTATAAATAATTAATGGTTTTGTCATTCCATTCACACGACATTCTGGATCTTTTGCGTCTCGTCCCATTATCAAAGCCATATAATTACTCATAGAACCGCCCGTTGGAAAAGTTCCGTTACTTTTTTCGCCATACCCAATTAGATGACAAGATTGCCTAATAATTTCTTGTTCTATACCTACTTGTGGTCCTGCAACCTTGTACGTATACATACTATTATTCAATAAAACAGCCAGTAAATCTCCTAAAATTGCTTTAGATTGTCTTCCTCCAAAGAGTTGATTGAAAAATAAATTTGTTGCTGTTTTTGGTGTAGCAACTAAAATGTCACTTAATAACGATTTGAACTCGTCGTCGATCATCGCAGTGCTATTTAAAGACAAATCAATAGTGTCATATAATTGATCTGCTTCTATTCTTTCTGCTACTGGATTTTGTTGTTCTTCACTAATCAGAACTTCTGCTAGCTCATTAAATAAAGCTAAATCGTTTTTTATTGTAGACATATATTATTTAGTTGTTTATATCGGTTAAGCAGTTGTATGGTAGGCCATTTCTTTATTGATAAAAGTCTTTGAATCTTCATCAAAAATGGTGCATTTACGAATTGGTTTTGCATACAAATGAAGAGACATACTCTTTTTGTTTGAAATATTTTCTAAACTATGAAACCCCATAAAGTCTTTCATATAAGTTACTTGATTGGCTTTTGAAACAGACAATCTTACAGGAAGTAATTCTTCTTCCTCATTTTTCTTATAGATTACCTCTTCAAGTTCACCGTCAATAACTTTTACCCAACACTCTTCACCTCCGTGATCATGAATGGGTGTTTTATGGCCTTTGCACCAACAAATTAATATCAATTCAAATTTTTCAGTATCTACAATACAATTTCTTGTATAACAATCTGTGGACCAATGTGAATACGTTTTAAAATCGTTTGGTTCTAGTTTAATGGAGTGTATTATGTGATTGTAAGTCGTCCTCTCTCCCTCAGAAAGAGCGGTAATTAAATCATCTAAAGTTTGAAGGTTTTCGATGGGTTTTTGGTCAGAGTTCAAAATTTTTTACTTTTTTTTGTTCATTCAATGTACAAATCCAAGGCTAATCCCTAAATCTAACAAAAAGGATGAATTATGTAAAATCATCATTATCGCAAATGTAATGATTTTTAGAGGTTTTATTTAATTTTTAACCAAATTTTATATCAAAAGAGTAATATATCGTCTTATTTTGCCTATTTTACAGTTTCTTCTAAAATTGAATATTCTTCATTTTTCAAGATATAATGATAACAAAATCCAAATAAAACCCATTATGGAGGATCAAAACTTAGTGATTAAAATAGCTGTATTAGCTGTTTACGTTGGAATTCTATTTCTAATTGGAATTTTAGCTTCTCGTAGAATAAAAAGTATGAGTGATTACTACGTTGGTGGGAAAAAGATGGGCTTTTGGGCAGTTGCATTTTCTGCAAGAGCCACTGGTGAGTCTGGTTGGTTATTGATTGGGTTAACCGGTATGGGAGCTATGGCTGGTTATTCTGGTTATTGGGTTGTTATTGGAGAGTTGTTAGGTGTATTCGTTTCTTGGCAATTCATGGCAAAACGTTTCAAAAGAAGATCAGATGCATTTGGTGCAATTACCATACCTGATTATTTACAAAGTCATTTTAAAACAGCTACACATACTTTAAGGATAATAGCAGCTTCTATATTGGTTATTTTTATTGTTATTTATGTAGCCTCACAAATAGATGTTACTGGTGTGGCCTTTAAATCGATGTTAGGAATAGATTATAAATTAGGTGCTTTAATCGGTTTCTTCATTGTACTTGCTTATATCTTTTTCGGCGGGTTTGTTGCTGCAGTTTGGTCCGACTTATTTCAAGGATTACTCATGTTTTTCGGATTGATTTTACTACCAATTGTAGTCTTATACTCCATGGACCTGGGAACTGGAATTACTTCAGGTTTAAATGCAATTGATCCAACACTTACTAATATAATGGGAAGAAGTTCGGATGGATGGATGAATCTTTTTACCATTCTTGGTTTTTCCATGATTGGACTTGGCTTCTTAGGATCACCACAAGTTTATGTTCGTTTTATGTCTATCAAAGATGAACATGAAATTGATAAAGGAAAATGGGTTGCCACTGCTTTTACGCTATTAACAGATGCCGCTGCTGTGACCATTGGTATTTTGGCTCGCCTTTATTTTACTTCCGAAGGACAAGATCCTGAAGCTATTTTAGGAAATAATGGAGAAGATGTTTTAAGTATGATTACCGAATCATTCTTGCCAACAATATTAGTTGCCGTTTTTGTTGCTATCGTTTTATCTGCAATAATGTCTACAATTGACTCCTTATTAATATTGGCTTCAAGTGCTATTACTCGTGATTTTTATCAGAAAATATTCAGACCTGATATTAAAGATGAAAATCTTACTAAAATTTCTAGAGCATCAACAATAATTATGGCATTTACTGCTTTAATCATCGCTCTAATTATGAATTATATTTCTCCAGATAGGCAGGTTTTTTGGGTTATTATATTTGGTTGGTCTGGTATTGCAGCTACATTTTGCCCAGTAATTATTCTTACTCTTTTTTGGAAAGGATATTCAGAAAAAGGAGCTATTGCATCTATGATCTCTGGTTTTGCAGCTGTTATGTTATTCAATTTTGTGTTCAAAGAAATGGAAACTGTAGGAGAATATTTCGTAGCTGTAGACGTTTTATTCCCATCCTTTTTAGTTTCTATGTTTATTGGGTTTATTGTTTCCAAACTATATCCTCCAAGAGAAGAAGCGTTAGCAATGATTGAAAAAATTGATACTGAATAAATTCTATTTGAACTTTTTCTTTGACCTTAACAATGCCATATTTCATTAAGATGATAATCTTATTTTATTTGAAAATGATATTAGCATACTAGATATAAATATAATGGAAAGCTTGTTTCACTCACCAATCAAAAAAGCTTAGGAAATACCATTTTATATTGGCTCTTCCCTAAATCTGTTAAATAAGGATAAAGCATTCCCATTAAATTTTCAGAGCGTGATGCTACATAACCTTTATTTATTTCTATTTCATAAATCAACGAATTGTAAAGCCATGTATTGCTATAATCTATCATTCTTTCTATTAAAAAATCACGCTCACTTTCAAATCTGAAACTATCTAAAATTCCTTTTTCTTGTATGTCCTTAAACAAATACTTATATCCATTGAACCGTTCTTGATAAGCGTTTAAAAAATGCTTTTTAAGCTTTTCATTCAGCCTTAGTATGTTGTATAAATCTGTCCAAAAAAAACGATACTCAATCATTCTAAACAAACTTTCGATTATGTCGTTTTTAATCGTTTCTAAACTTATTTCTGTACTGCTTATATTTTTAACTCGGTCGTCAAAAACTTCAACCATCTCAAAATATAAAGCCTCTAAAATGTCTTCTCTTTTTTTAAAATGATAATTTAAATTTCCTGAGCTCATGTTTAACTGTAATGCTATCATTCTAATAGTAACATTACTATACCCTTTTTCATTGAACATAACTCTCGAAACTGACAATATTCTCTTTTTTGTTTTATTCATTAGTAAACTTGTCCTATTTTTTATTTTTTAGTAAATTTGTCCTAAAAATATAAAATGTCGTCATTATACAAAACTAAACAGGGGAAAATAGACATTCTGAATCTTTATGATCAGAAATTAAATGAACTAAACATTGCGTATAACTACAAATCTTTGAATACAAGTTTTGGTGAAACTAACCTCATCGCAACTGGTGAACCCTCAAATCCACCAATATTAATCATACATGGTGCAAATGGATGTGCACCGATTGCTCTTGAAACTTATCCTAACCTAATTGAAAAATTTAGTGTTTATGCTGTAGATATACTTGCCCAACCTAATAAAAGTGCTGAAACTCGTTTAAGTATGAAAGATGAATCTTATGGAAAGTGGATAAATGAAATCATCGAAACATTAAATATTCATAATGTTACTATGGCTGGTTTTTCATTTGGCGGTTTGGTAATTTTGAAAACACTTGAATTTAACGAAACGAGAATCAAAGAAGTATTTTTGTCTGCTCCCGCTTATATTGTTAATGGCAATCCTTTAAAAGCTTTATTTAAAGTTTTCATTCCTATGAAGCGATTTATGAAAACTAAAAAAATAAAATATGTAGAAAAATTTCTGTCTGAAGTTTTTACCGAAAGAGATCCGTTTGCAATAAAATATTTATCAAAAGTGTTTTTAGAATTTAAAATGGATTTTACTCCTTTGCCTGTTATTAGTTCTAAAAAAGCTGCTATTATAAAAACACCAATTACAATTTTTGGAGCTGAGAATGATATACTTTTCCCAGGAAAAAAGATGATTAAACGTGCTAAGAAGATCTTCCCTTCTTTGAAAAAAGTTAACATGGTAGAAAACTCCAAACATGTTCAAAGCAAAGAACAAAATAAAATTATCGAGAACGAAATACTAACGGTTTAATATTATTATCGTAAATCTTATGATGTCGAGATTATTACTTAAACTCAAAAAAGCAATCAAATTAGCACATCCATCATACTTTAAATTAAATAACATAGGAGATTCTTTATTCATTTTCTATTTACTAAATTTAGCGACCAAATAAAGCAATCGATCTTTTTCAATCGTAATTGCTATAAACTAAAATGTAACATATGAAAGAGCAATTAGAATCATCTTGGTCTAAACTTTTAGAGAAACTATCTGGTTGGGTTGATTCATTAGTTTTAAATTTACCGAACTTTCTTTTAGCCCTTTTAATTTTCATATTAGCATCTTGGTTATCGAGAAACTTACAAGGATTCACCAATAAATACCTTAGAAAAATTATTAAACAAGCATCTATTAGAAGCTTAATTTCTAATGTTGTTTCCATATTAGTCATAGTAATAGGACTTATTCTTGCTCTTTCTATTTTAAATCTCGACGGAACATTAAAGTCATTACTTGCTGGTGCTGGTGTGGCTGGTCTTGCTATAAGTTTGGCTTTACAGGGTACTTTATCTAATACCTTTTCTGGGCTATTCATAGCTATTAAAGATGAAATAAAAATTGGTGACTGGATTGAGACTAACGGTTATTCAGGAAAAGTTATTGGCATTGACTTGAGAAATACCAAAGTTAAGGAAGCAGATAACAATATAGTAGTTGTTCCTAATAAACTGATTCTAGAAAAGCCATTTAAAAATTACGGTTTAACGAGGAGAATTCGTACAACAATAACCTGTGGAGTTGCTTATGAATCTGATTTACCTGCTGTTAAAAAAATTGCAGTTGAAGCAATTGAGAAACTTTACCCTCCTAATCAGGGAGAACAAATTGAATTTTATTATACCGATTTTGGAGATAGTTCTATTGATTTTCTATTGCGCTTTTGGGTAGATGCAAGAGAAAACTTAACCGCTTTACAGGTAAAAAGCGAAGCCATAACTACTATAAAAAGAGTTTTTGATGATCATGAGATTAATATTCCTTTTCCTATCCGTACGATTGTAAATAAAGAGTAATATTCTTAAAATATTTTTTACAAATTTGAATTTTACCTTCTGATATGAAGTCTTTAAAGTATTAAAAGCATTATGTTATATATTATGAGTCATAATTTAAAAGGTATAATTCCACTTTTTAGTGCAGTAAGTCTTATTTTAATTTCAATAGTAGTTATTTCTTTTAAAGACTATGTCTTAAGCTATCAACATTACTTTGGGATTCTACTTGTAATTATTTCGATTATACTATTCTTGAAGAAGAAAAAAGTATACATTTATGTATTCGGATTCACCTTACTCCTTGGTACTTTAAACTTAATCGATATTTTCTATTTAAAAGTAACATTCGGAGTTGGCTTCTTTAATTTAAATCCAATATTTCTAGCTTTACTACTTATATTATTTACCAGTCATAAAGAAGAGTTGAAACAATTATTTCCAAAAAGAGAATTCAATAGTAAAGATTTAGCAAAACAAGAAAAAAGGAAAAAATACTTAATTGAAATGTATGAACAAAAATTCATATCTAAAACAGAAACTGAGCTTAAAATCATTGTAAACGATACATCTAAATACGTAGTAGAGGCTAAAATAGCTTCAGAAAATATTCTTAGAACTAAATATTTATAAACAACGAACGAAAATACCTAATAAAATTTACCTGCATTTTTACGGTAAGAGATAGTTGAACATTATCATGTTCAACTCAGAAAAACATGAAAATCAATTTATCCCTAATTATTCCCTACTCGAGTTCATTCGTAAACGCTTAAATAAGACTAATGCTTAATTTATAATTATAAATTTAATTTTTAGTGACATTTCTACTTTCAAATAAGTACTTTAGATTTAACTATTTGAAGACAATGAAAAAAACATTATTATTGCTTACTCTAACGTTCCTGTTTGTCTATTGTGATAAAGAGAGTACATTTAATTTAGAAGAGTCAAAATCTAGCAGTAACTATACACAATTTGTAAACCCTTTTATTGGAACAAGTAAAATGGGACATGTGTTCCCAGGTGCCACTGCTCCTTTTGGAATGGTTCAATTAAGTCCACAAACTAATTTTCAAGTTATGTTCAATAAAGGAGGTAACTATAATTCTGAAACTTACGAATACTGTGCAGGTTATCAGCACAAAGATTCTACAATCATAGGTTTTGCTCACACAAATTTTAGTGGAACGGGACATTCTGACCTAGGTGATTTTTTAGTGATGCCGACCACTGGATCTCTAATTTTAGATCCAATGCAAACAAAGAAAAACACTAAAGGATTTTATTCAAAATTTTCGCATGACAAAGAGGAAGCTTCACCAGGGTATTATAAAGTAGACTTAGAAAGTTATAACATTAAAGCAGAACTTACCGCTAGCGACCGTGTAGGGTTTCATCAATATACATTCCCTAAAACGAGCGAAGCACATATTATTCTGGATATGGTTTATAATGTTTACCACCACGATAATAAAAACATATGGACTTTTATACGTGTAGAAAACGACTCTTTAATAACTGGTTATAGACAAACTAAAGGTTGGGCAAGAGATAAAAAAGTCTTCTTTGCTATGCAATTCTCGAAGCCTTTTAAGAGTTATGGCCATAAAAAATATGATAGTATAAAATATGATGGCTTTTACAGGCGTTTCAACCAAAATGAAAATTTCCCTGAAATGGCAGGTAAAGATCTTAGAGCTTATTTTAATTTTGATACTAAAGCTAATGAAAAAATTAAAGTTAAATTTGCTCTTTCTTCCGTAAGTTCAGAAGGGGCTTTAAAAAATCTCAAATCTGAAATTCCTCATTGGAATTTCGATAAAGTAAGAAAGGAGACTAGCAAAAAATGGAACGATGAGCTTTCTAAAATTGAAATAAAAACGCTTAATAAAAGTGATAAAATCAATTTTTATACTGCATTATATCATACAAATCTTTCTCCTATTTTATATGAAGACGTAGATGGACAATATAGAGGTTTAGATCAAAATATTCATACTTCAGATGGTTTTACAAACTATACTATTTTTTCTCTTTGGGATACATACAGAGCCTTACATCCACTCTTTAACATAACACAACCTGAACGTAATAATGATATGATAAAATCTATGCTTTCACATCATGACGAAAGTGTACATAATATGCTACCAATATGGTCTCATTACGCAAATGAAAATTGGTGCATGATAGGCTATCATGTAGCCTCGGTTATTTCAGATGCTATTGTGAAAAATGTTGGAGATTTTGATCATAATCGTGCCTTACAAGCTGCTGTAAATACTGCTAATGTTCGATATTTTGACGGTATTGGACATTATATAGATTATAAATATGTTCCAGACGATAAAAATCATTCTTCCGTATCAAAAACTCTAGAATATGCATACGATGATTGGTGTATAGCTCAAATAGCTAAAAAAGTAAAGAATATAGCTATTGAAAATGAATTCTTAAAGCGATCAGAATATTACAATAATGTTTATGATTCAAAGATTGGATATATGAGACCAAGATTGGCTGATGGTACTTTCAGAAAAGAATTTGATCCTATGGATACACATGGACAAGGTTTCATAGAAGGAAATGCTTGGAATTATGGCCTCTATGTTCCTCAAAATATTAAACGAATGATTGATATCATGGGTGGAAAAGAACGATTTTCTCAACATTTAGATTCACTTTTCACTATGAAAATTGATGAAAAATACATAGCAAAACATGAAGACATCACACGTGATGGTATTATTGGAAATTATGTTCATGGTAATGAACCTGGTCATCATATTCCTTATTTATACAACTGGACGGGACATCCTGAAAAAACTCAAGAACGTGTTAGAATGATTATGAATACAATGTATGCGCCTACAGTAGAAGGCCTTTGTGGTAATGATGATGCTGGGCAAATGAGTGCTTGGTATATTTTTAGTAGCTTAGGGTTTTATCCAGTAACTCCCGGCTCTACAGATTATGCCATAGGGAGTCCTTTAGTAAAAGAGGCTTTAATTCATTTACAAAATGGGAAAACAATTTTAATCAAAGCAAAAAATCAAAGTACCAAGAATATTTATGTGAAAAATATTTCTGTAAACGGTAAATTAATCAACAGTAACCAACTATCTCACGCCGACATCGTAAACGGAGGTGAAATTATTTTTGAAATGAGTGACCATTATTAAGTATAATAAATATCATAAAAAGTTAAATTAACAACATTATATAAAATTGTTTGTATAATACAATAATATTGTACGTGTAATACTTCCTTACAAATACGTTTTTTGAATTAAAATTTCTAATGAAGGTAACACTTTTGTGAAATACTCGTCTTTATTAAAAGAAAACAGAAATAGAAAATGAAAATGAAAACGACTCTTTTACTATGCTTTATTATTCTTTATAATTGCGGAAATCCAGAGAAAAAAAGCAAAATTGACGATGACGATATAAATTTAGTTAGAGTTTCAATGGATACACATGCTGATTCTCTACTTTTAGATACAAAAATAAATAGTGTCTCTATAGGGATTTATAGGAATGGTAAAAAATATACTGCTCATTATGGAGAATTAGATAAAGGGCAGAAAAATAAGCCCACTGATAGTACTATTTATGAAATAGCATCTGTGAGTAAAACTTTTACTGGAGTTCTTGTTGCACAAGCTGTACTTGACAGAAAGTTAAACTTGGAAGATGACATTCGTAAATACCTAAAGCATGATTTCAAAAACCTCGAATACAATAAAACCCCTATAACAATAAAAAACTTACTTACTCATACTAGTGAGATGAGAAAGTTTTTACCTGAAAGTATTAATGATTTATTTACTGATTTTAATGAAGAGCTACCTTTTAAGGTTTATGAAATTCAAAAAAAATATAGTAAAAACGACTTTTTCTCTGATATTAATAAAATTAAACTAGATACTGTTCCTGGAATACGATACAGATACTCAAATGTTGATACAGAAATAATGGCTCAAGTATTAGAAAATATTTATCAAGAATCCTTCAATACTATTTTAACAAATTACTTTAAAACGAATGTTGGTATGCAGAATACTTATATTAACCTTCCAAATAATAAAAAGCAATTTTTAGCAAATGGTTATGGTATGACAGGGAGACTAGTTCCCCATGAAGTTGTATTATACGGAGCAGATGGTGGTGTTAAGACAACTATGCTTGATTTGGTGAATTATTTAGGATTTCAATTAGATAAAAACATACCTACTGTAGTAGAATCTCACAGAGTTCTTTACCATAACAAGAATAGAGAAATGGCTTATTACATACCTATTAAAAATCATAAAAATCATGGAACTTATTACAAGATGCATGGAGGAGCATTTGGAAGTCAGAATTGGTTATTTATACTTCCTAAATATCACTTAGGTATATCTGTAATCACAAATCAAAGTGATTTGAAAACAGCTGAAAAACTAATGAAAACTGTTAATGGACTGATTCGTGATTTAAAATAAAATTTTAGTCTAGCATTAATAAATTAATATTCAGTATCTGAATAACTAGACAAACGATTTTAAAGTATATAATTAATTATCTACTTCGCACTTATAGGTATGTTTAATCAACAGACTGTATAGTTAGGTGTTATCTATAAATTAGATCACCTAACCTTAAAATACTTTTGTGATGTATTCTGACTATTCGCCTATACTTGTGAGTATAAACTGTAATGGATTTCTCAATTTTATGCATAACAACAATACTCATAGTCTTTTCCTCGCATTTGTTAGCTGTGTTAGTTTTAACAGTTAAAATATCTAATAAAAAAAGTAAATATATTTCTAGTCCTTTATTTTATCATATTCTCCATTCAAATGAGTATTTTTTGCATATGAGAAACACATTACACTATCTTCAAACTTAGAAATGCTGCAAGATCATATAGCATATCTTGTTAGTCAGTTACTATTTTTACACATTATTTCTTCTATTTATTCAGATTTCAAATTATAAAATAAGTTTTTTACATTTTGTTCCTTTTGTCCTAGATATTACTTTGTAAATTATACAGAAAAACTTCAATTCATAGCTACTTTAAATTCAAGTTTTGAAGGGAAAACATTTATTTATCTTGGCTTATTTACATACTTTTTTATCTAATTATCTCTTTTTTAGGATTGCGGAAATATGAGAAGTTATTTTTAGAAAATTACTCGAATAAATACAACCTTAATTACAAATAGTTGTATCAATTATTATTATTTTTAAGTATGTAGAATTATTGATACATATGGAAACCATATAACAACTGAAAATTCATAAAATGAAACTAACTAGAATATTATTAATCAATACTGTAATTATATGTACTACGTTTGTAAACTCGTTTGGACAAAATCTAAAAAAGCACAAATGGAATAACAGAATACTAATTGTAAAGACATTAAACCAAGAATCAAAAAAATATCAAGATCAAATAAAAGAATTTAACAATTCATATAAAGAACTTACAGCTAGAAAATTTATTATTTATAAAATAACTGGAAAGAATTTTATAATGAAAGATTACACAAACGATACATTGAACATATCTGGGGTAATAACAAAAAAATTAACAGATAAAGTTTTGAATGAAAAGGAAGATTTTGAAGTAATTTTAATAGGTTTAGACGGAAGAGTGAAATTACGACAAACAGAAATAGTACTTAAAGAAGATCTTAATAAAATAGTAGATGCGATGCCTATGCGAAGATCTGAGTTAAGAAAGAAACTATAATAATTCAACTATAACAACTTAATATTCAAACTGTTTTTTTGTGCAACAAATGAGTAAGCTTGTTGTTTTTCTTTTCATGGATTTACTAGGAATTACCCTTAACGCTAAAAATATAAAAGAATTACTAACCTTTCGTTACAACAAAATTAAATTATCTGGTGTTTCTCTATTAGGAATTTTAAGCAGGATAATCTCTGTAATTTTCACCACGCTTTTGCTTCCAATTTTCAATAAACATGCCTAAATTTCTAATTTCACTCACCGTTGAAATTACCTAAAAACTGTATTTTTTTTGTAAAAAAACGATACTTTTTAACTCTTCGTTTAGACATCATTGTACTACCATTCAACATGTTAAGATTAATTACTTATCAAGACGAAATGAAATACACAACCAAACGTTAAATTTTTTATCAGTTTAACAATTTTTAACCATTAGCGTTAGCGATGCTTTAAATTTTTATCTATATTTGATTACATTTAAAAAAAGTCCCTCCTATGAAAAACCCACTATTCAGCATAGTGACTAAGTTGTTAACTAGGAATAAAATTGTTCACGACAAGAAAGAATTGGCCTTCCAAATACAAAGCCATCCTTCTTACCCTAGCTTACATGCAATTACAGGTGTTCTTGATCATTTTAACATCGAGAATATAGCTGCTGAAGTTCCTACAGATTCGGAAACTTTGGAACAACTCCCCGATTCATTTATTGCACAAGTTAACACTGACGATGGAAACGATTTAGTAACGGTATCTAAAGCTCCAAAAAACGATTCATATACATTATTCTCAGGTGCTAGTAAGGAAGAAAAAATAACAAGAGAAAATTTTATAACCCGTTTTACTGGTATCATAGTTGCTGTAGAGAAAACTGAGGGAGATTCTGTAAATATAGAATCAAATAGCAATATTAAAGAGGTTGTACTTTTGAGCTCTATTTTTGTACTTTCAATAATAGCATTAATAGCTTCTAATCATCCAACTCTTTTCGACTTCATTTATCTAGGACTCACTATACTTGGGATTATAGCAAGTTATAGTATCCTTAAACAAGAACTAGGAGAAGCAACAACTATAGGTAACGCTTTTTGTTCTGGTAATAGTGAAAAAAGAGATTGTGATGCCGTGTTGAGTTCAAAAGGTGCTGAAATCATCAAAAATCATAAGTTAAGCGACTTAAGTCTTATCTATTTCTCGGGGCTTCTTTTAACCTTTTTCCTAAATAAAAGCTTAGCACCCATTTATAGTATTAGCTTGCTTGCACTTCCTGTAACTGCATATTCAATATACTATCAATACAAAATAGTTAAATCTTGGTGTATGCTATGTTTGACTATTGTAGCCATATTATGGTTACAAGCTGGTCTTGCTTTTTTTAGTTTAAGTAACGGATTTACGCTTGGAATAATAAGTAGTGTTATAACTACTGCCAGTTTTTTAACAGTTTACCTACTATGGAATTATGTGAAACCACTAGTAAAAAACGCTACTACTTTACAAAAAGAAAAAATTGAATTTGTAAAATTCAAACGCAACTTCAATTTATTCGATATATTACTTCAAAAGTCACCTACACTAAATACAACAATAAATTCTAGTCAAGAGATTGTTTTCGGAAATAATGAAGCTCCTCTTGAACTCGTAGTTATTACCAACCCTTTTTGTGGACACTGTAAACCTGTTCATGAACTTGTGAATACTATTCTTAATAGGTATGCTAATAAAATTAAAGTAATTATTCGCTTTAATGTACCAGTCGATAATAAAGAAAATAACAGTTTTATTGTTTCCAGTACTTTGGTAGAATTATATAATACTAAGGGTACCGGAGATTGTAAAAAAGCAATGGATGAAATTTACCACGATGGAAATTATAATGAATGGTTATCCAAGTGGGGAACTATTAAAGTTTCAGAATCCTCTATTGAAGTTCTTAAAGCTCAAAAACAATGGTGTAGTGAAAACGCTATTAATTTTACACCAGAAATGTTAATTAACGGAAAATCGTTTCCAAAAGAATATGAAAGATCAGATTTGGTGTTTTTTATCGAAGACTTAGAAGAAAATTATTCAGTTTCGACTGTTTTATAAAAAAACCATGTTAAGCAAAGCCGCATTACACGACTTTGCCTTATCGAACAAAATTCTCTCGCGAAGAATAGACACACATGGTGAGTGTCTTTAAATGTTCGCCACAAATGTACTTTTAATATTTCAATTATGAAAAAACAAGTTTTAGGTTTGGGAAAACCGTTAAGTAAAACTGCACAAAAGTTAGTTAAAGGAGGCATTGGCCCTTTTAACATCAAATGCAATACTGATCGTCAATGTCCTTTCTGTCATACTTGTGAGGTATTTCCTAACGGTAATAAATACTGTATTGGTAATTGTTAATCAATCTTAAAAACATGAAAAAACAAATTTTAAACTTAGGTAAAGCTTTAGAAAAAAAGCAACTACAAGAAATCAAAGGAGGTAGTTTCTTTCATCGAAGAACAGGCTCTGGTACTTGGTGTAGATACACTTGTAGTGGAAGAAGAGCTGGTTTAGATGGAGGACAATCCCAAAGTTGTTATCTAGAATTACCTTACTTCGTTTACAACCATCCTGTTTGTGGCTCAGGTGGTGGCGGTGGTCCAGTTGATGGTCCTTATGCATAAATATTAAATTTAAATAATCTTAACTGGAAAACTTCTGTTTTCCAGTTTGTTTAATCTAGCTACTTGAAAAAATTTCCACACTACAACCAAACTGAAGCCAAAGATTGTGGCCCTACGTGTATTAAAATAATAGCAAAGCACTATGGTAAAACCATTAACACTCAACAATTACGAACATTAAGTGAAACCACAAGAGAAGGAAGTAGTTTATTAGGTATAAGTGAAGCAGTCGAATCAATCGGGTTCAAGTCTCTTGGTATAAAGTTAGCTTTCAATAAGCTTTTAGAAGCTCCACTACCTTGCATTGTTCATTGGAATAAAAACCATTATGTAGTACTTTATAAGATTAAGAAAGACACTGTTTATATATCAGATCCTGCACATGGATTAATAACATTTACTAAGGATGAATTTATTAAACATTGGATTGGTAATAATGCCAATGAGGATACAGAAGAAGGAATAGCCTTATTGGTTGAGCCAACACCTAAATTCTACTCTGAAGATTTTGAAGAAGACGAAAAATTCGGATTCTCTTTTATTTTCAAGTATCTTATTAAATATAAAAAGTTCATAATTCAACTGGCAATTGGACTTTTAGCGGGTAGCTTATTACAATTGATACTTCCTTTCCTAACACAAAGCGTAGTAGATGTAGGTATTAAAAATCAAGACATAAACTTTGTTTATCTCATTCTGTTTGCGCAACTGTTTTTATTTATAGGAAAAGCATCTTTAGAGATCATTAGAAGCTGGATTTTATTACATCTGAGTACTCGAATAAATATCTCTTTAATTTCAGATTTTTTTATCAAATTAATGAAGTTACCCATTTCTTATTTTGATGTAAGAATGACAGGGGATTTATTGCAAAGAATAAATGACCATAAAAGAATTGAACGAATCTTAACAACCTCTTCGTTAAGTGTATTGTTCTCTTTTGTAAACCTAATTATATTCAGTTTTGTCTTAGGTTTTTACAGTTTACAAATATTTGGTGTCTTTGTTTTAGGTAGCGTATTATACTTTGCCTGGGTATTATTTTTCTTTAAGAAACGTAAAGAACTTGATTATAAAAGGTTTTCAGAAGTTAGTCAAGAACAAAGTAAGGTTATTGAACTTATAAATGGAATGCAGGAAATTAAATTGCATAATGCTGAAAGAAGAATGCGCTGGAATTGGGAATATGTGCAAGCACGTTTATTTAAAGTAGCTACCAAAAGTTTAGCTCTAGAACAGACACAAAGTGTTGGTTCTAATTTCATTAATGAGCTTAAAAATATGTTCATTACCATACTCTCAGCTAAGTTAGTTATCGAAGGACCTTTAACTCTAGGTATGATGATGGCTATTAGTTATATCGTCGGACAGTTAAACGGTCCAATTACTCAGCTTATTAATTTTATGAGAGATCTACAAGATGCTCAAATATCGTTAGACAGACTTGGTGAGATTCATAATATGGAAGACGAAGAGAAACCTGGAGATGAAAAAGTTACTAATATTCCAGATAATACAGGTATAAATTTAAATAACATCACATTTAGATATACTGGAGGCTTAGATCCAGTAATAAAAAACCTAAGCTTAAATATTCCTGCTAATAAAACTACAGCCATTGTTGGTGTTAGTGGTAGTGGAAAAACAACATTAATGAAATTATTACTCGGGTTTTACCATGTAGATGAAGGTGATATATCTGTTGGAAGCTTTAATTTTAAAAATATTTCACAGAAAGAATGGAGAAGAAATTGTGGTGTGGTAATGCAAGAAGGATATATTTTTAATGATACAATAGCTAAAAATATTGCTGTTGGTGAAGATTATGTAGATAAAGAAAGACTGGCTCATGCAATAGATGTGGCTAATATTCGAGATTATATCGAAGGTTTACCTTTAGGTTATAACACAAAAATTGGTAGCGAAGGAAGCGGTTTAAGTACAGGGCAAAAACAACGATTGTTAATTGCACGATCTGTCTATAAAAACCCTAAATTCTTATTCTTTGATGAAGCTACTTCAGCATTAGATGCAAACAATGAAAAGGTAATTATGGAAAAACTAAATACTTTCTTTGCCGATAAAACTGCTGTTGTTATTGCTCATCGATTAAGTACAGTAAAAAATGCACATCAAATTGTTGTATTGGATAAAGGAAAAATTGTTGAAAAAGGAAACCATCAAGAGTTAATTAAATTAAAAGGAAGCTATTATCACCTAGTCAAAAATCAACTTGAACTAGGTAGTTAAATATATTTTTTCGCGAAGAATAGACATAGACCTTGAATGTCTTTAAATGATCAAGGATTTAATCAATCAATATTAAATCTAAAACTTATGAAAAAATCGGTTTTAAAACTAGGGAAATCCCTAGAAAAAAAAGAACAACAACTTATTAATGGTGGCTACATCTTTACATGTGAAAGATTCTGTAGCTCTTCTAATAGTGTAAGAGAAGACCAGATAAGAAGATATGGTGCTGATGTGTTTGAAAGCTGTGGCTGCTAAACTCTTAATTAATTTTAAAACAGAAAAAAATGAAAAAATCAATTTTAAATTTAGGAAAAGCTTTAGTAAAAGCTGACCAAAAGAAAATAAATGGTGGTGGATCTTGCCCCGGACCTATTTGTTATGGTGTATTTGACGGACCAATATCTTTAAATTGTGGTACATGCGATGAATATAATGCATTACCGCAAGATTGTAGAAATCGTGTTTTAGTTAGTGTTCGTTGTTTTTCTTTTTAATTGAAATCTAAATCATTATGAAAAAATCAATCTTAAATATAGGAAAGACGTTAACCAAGGCTGAGCAACAATCAGTAAATGGTGGATTAAATAATTCTTGTGGTGGGTTTGGATCATACTATGTAAGTAATTGTAACCAATGTGTAAATACAATTCTACCAGGCGCACCAACTGCATGCTTTAGAAATTGTTGTATTCAAGCTTATTAATAAAATTTAGAAAACATGAAAAAATCAATATTAAAATTAGGAAATGTTCTAGGTAGAACTGAGCAAAAACTTATCAAAGGAGGCTTAAGGTCTGTTGGAATATCTGATGGAGAATGTAATCAAAATACACAATCTCAAAGATTTTGCACGGCTACTAATGACGCTTGCGAATTAGATGCATATTGTAATTATTCTACAAACAGATGTGTATGTGCTAATTAAAATAATACAGGGATGGAAGGTTTCTTCCATCCCTGTATTATTTTTTTAACCATATATAACAATCATTAAATAACCGTAAAATAATAAGAACATTAGTTCTTTTTTATACTGTAAAAACTTTATGCCACAGAGTACTCAAGATATAGAAATACGAAGCGAAGAGGTACAAGAAATACTTACGAAGGTTCCGAATTGGATGATCCGTTATGGTAACTCATTAATTTTAGTTTTAATATTAATGCTATTACTAATGTCTTGGTTTATTAAATACCCAGACGTTATATCATCGCAAGTTATGGTTACTACTTCTTTACCACCAGAAAAAATTTATGCAAATTCAACTGGTCCGTTTGAAATATTTTTAACCACTGAAGGGCAAGAAGTAAAAAAAAATGAAATATTAGCTGTTATTGAAAATAGTGCTTCTTATAAAGATGTTCTATTATTAAAAAGTATTGTAGATACAATTAAAACGAATAACGAAGACTTTACTTTTCCAGTAAAAAAGCTACCTCCTTTAATTCTAGGAGATATAGTAACAAGTTATTCTCAATTCGAAAACGATTATCTAGAGTACACGTTAAACAAGAACTTAACCCCTTTCAAATCAGAAACATTTGCCAACAAAATGTCTGTAATAGAAGCTAAAGGCAGACTTCAAATTCTACTATCTCAACAAGATTTAAGCAAAAAAGAGTTAGAATATAAAAGAATTGATTTAGACAGAAGCAGAAAAATGTTTGAACAAGGAGTTATTTCTGCAAAAGAAAAAGATCAGAAAGAAGTTGACTATTTACAAGCACAACGTTCTTATCAAAATGTTAGAACTTCTATTTCTCAAATACGCGAATTGATAAACAATTCTTCAAAGAATTTAGAAGGAACTTCAATTAAGAAAATACGGAGTGATTTACGATTAAAAAGCAAAGCTATACAATCTTTTTTCTACTTGAAAAAAGCAATTCGAGATTGGGAAAAAATGTACGCACTCACCTCTTCTATTGATGGTAAAGTATCTATTTTATCATTTTGGAGTGAAAACCAATCTGTGAAACTTGGTGATTTAATATTCACAATTATACCTAATAAAAGTGAATCGTTTATTGGTAAAATTAAAGCACCAATGGCAAACTCAGGTAAAATTAAAGCAGGGCAAAGAGTACAAATCAAGCTATTAAATTATCCTTCAGATGAATTCGGTGACCTTAATGGTAAAGTAAGATCTATTTCAGCAGTTCCCGATCAAGAAGGAAATTATTTAATCGATGTTGATTTGCCGAAACAACTAAAAACGACCTACGGAAAAATCATTTCTTTTAAACAAGAAATGCAAGGATCTGCTGATATTATAACAGAAGATTTAAGATTAATTGAACGCTTCTTTTATCAGCTAAAAAAAATAATAAAATAATTACTCGCGAAGACCAGACACAAACCTTGAGTGTCTATAAATGTTCAAGGATTTAATGACTACATTAAATCTATAAATCATGGAAAAAACAATCTTAAACTTAGGGAAAGTATTAAGTAAAAACGAGCAAAAAAATGTTAATGGTGGGCTTTTCTTCTGTCCTGACGGGTCACCAGCATTAGATATTTGTGAGAATGGCGGCCACTATGGATATTGCCCAAGTGGGTACGTATTGCTATCCAAAGAATGTCCATTCTAAAATTTACTGACGCTTTTATTGCTTTGCAGCAGGTACACTTCTTTTACATCTAAACAATCTACGATGTAAATATGTTTTTCAAGCATATTACTATGTTTCTATCATAGTAACATTACTTGTATTTAATCTAGTACAAATCGATTTTTACAAAACTGATTTGTGTTACTTCAATACTATAAACTACTATTAATTATGAAAAAATCAATCTTAAATCTAGGGAAAATCTTAAATAAAGACGAACAAAAAAACATTACAGGTAGTTTCGATAATGACGAATATGGCGTATGTCGATCTAGATACAGCTTTTCTTGTGGTGTGCCTGGACACATTTGTTGTAACTATTTATGTGTTTTACCCGAACATCCAGCATGCGGACTTGGTTTGTAAAGTTTAACACTACTCTTTATTTTAATAGTAAGCAACCAGAGAAATTAGCCTTTATACAGGCTTCTATAAATTCTTTCGCGAAGAATAGACATAAACCTTGAATGTCTTTAAACAACCAAGGATTTAATCACTACTTAAATCTATATAAATTATGAAAAAATCAGTCCAAAATCTTGGAAAAGTTTTAAGCAAAGCTGAACAGCAAAATGTTAATGGTAGCTTTCGTGATGATGCAGCACTTTGCACATATTGCGGTTATTTCACACCGAATAAAAGAACTTGTTATAGAAATGGTTCTTCCTATGTTGAATCTTGTATTCCTAGATAAAACTTTTATTAACCTAAAATAATTACAAAATGAAAAAATCAATCTTAAACTTAGGAAAGTCTCTAAATAAAAACGATCAAAGAAAAATTAATGGAGGCTTAAGAACTTACTACTGTAATGAGGGAGGAAGAGCCTTAGTTGCGTGTATGAGTGGAAGGCTGTTAGGGTATTGCCGAGGTCCAGTTGGCATCTATACTATTGATTTCGGTCCTTGTTTTTAAACTTGAATATACTATTATGAAAAAATCAATTTTACGTTTAGGAAAATCCCTAAGTAAGAATCAATTAAAGGAAATTAATGGGAGTGATACGTATTATCTACCTATATGTGAATGTAACGCTCATTGAGTAAAGATAAATCAACCTTGTGAAGGAGGATGTGTAAGACCAGAAGAGGATGGCCCTTTACTTGACATCTGTGATGCGCTACCTGATTTGTGTGTTTAGTTTTGAAGACTTCAAATTTAGATATTATGAATATAATCCTTGAGCGTCTTAAAAAGTCGATAATTTAACTAAAATTCAATAATCATGAAAAAATCAATTTTAAATCTAGGAAAATCTCTAACTAAAAATGAGCAAAAAAAAGTTAAGGGAGGTATGCTAAAACCTATTAAATTCAGATGCTTAGTAAATTCTGGAGATCCTGTTTGTTGTACACCTCAACATTGTGGGGATACTGGAGGTGTGATATCAAACTCATACCCTGGACAATACGGAACAACCGATTTATGTGTATGCTTTTAATTATAAAAATATAAAAAACTTTTAATCATGAAAAAACAAATTTTAAACTTAGGAAAAGCTTTAAATAAAAATGAGCAAACAGATATTTTAGGAGGGAGACCTACTTTAATTTCTTTAATTAAAACTTGTGCAGAAGTTTGCCCTTCGGCAACACGACAAATTAAGTGTGGTCCACCACACTGTCCAGGAGTATGCGACGGTCGCGGCGGATACTACCTTTACTAAGCTTTAATGGAGAAACAAATTTTAGATCAACTATATTTCAGCGGAAAAAGTCATTAGTAAATCTTATAGACTTTATGAAGCATCTCAACAGTTACAATGACCATTGAGAAAACGCTGAAGATAGGAAAGAGTTAAATATTTGTATTATTATATAAAAAAGAGAGGTTGAAACCTCTCTTTTATTATTTATAGCTATTTAATCGTGTTACATATTTCCCTATGACATCAAATTCTAAATTAACTTTCGTTCCTACTTTAAAGTTTTTAAATGTTGTATGCTCATAAGTATAAGGAATAATAGCCACACTAAATTCTTTTGCTTTAGAATTTACAACAGTTAAACTAACACCATTAATTGTAACGGATCCTTTTTCTATGGTTATATTATTGCTAGAAGTGTCATATTCAAAAGTAAATACTGTACTTCCGTTTGCATCTTCAATCTTTTTACAAACACCAACTTCATCTACATGCCCTTGCACCATATGCCCGTCAAGACGATCTCCTAATTTCATAGCTCGCTCGAGATTTACTACATCATCAACTTCCAACAAACCAATGTTAGTTTTATCTAACGTTTCTTGTATTGCTGTAACAACATACTCATCGTTATTAATTCCTACTACCGTTAAACATACGCCATTATGTGCAACACTTTGATCTATTTTTAATTCATTAGTAATTGTACTTTTAACCGTTAGGTGTAAATTACCTTCTTCATTTTTCAAATCAACTATTGCTCCTAGGGTTTCTATAATACCTGTAAACATTCTCTAAAAATTTAGTTACTTTTGTTAATCAAAAATACGACATCAAAAGTCTAATATGGAAAAATCAGATAAAATTATTGTAGGTATTTCAATAGGAGATATCAATGGAATTGGTATAGAAATTATTTTAAAAACATTTGAAGATAAACGAATGTTTGATTTTTGTACTCCAGTTTTATTTGGTTCAAACAAAACAATTTCATTTTATAAAAAAAGCCTGAATCTGAATAATAGTATTCATGGAATTCAATCCTTAGATAAAATGTTACATGGTAAACTTAATCTAATGAATATTTGGAAAGAAGAAGTTAAAATTGATATTGGAAAAGTTACTCCTACTGGAGGTAAATATGCTGTAAAGTCTTTAGAACATGCTGTAGAGGCTTTAAAAAACAAAAAAATTGATGTGTTGTTAACAGCTCCTATCAATAAAGAAAGTATACAATCTGAAGCGTTTAACTTCCCTGGACATACTGAATATTTAGAAGCTAATTCAGAAGGAGAGAGCCTAATGATACTAATGTCAGATCATTTAAAAATAGGGCTTATCACTGGTCACATCCCAGTTTCTGAAGTATCTGAAACCATAACATCAGAACTTATTACGAACAAGGTAAACATTATGCACCACTCTCTAAAACAAGACTTTAACATAAGCAAGCCCAAAATTGCGGTACTTGGCTTAAACCCCCATTGTGGAGACAAAGGTGTTATAGGTAAAGAAGATGATGAAATTGTACGACCGACTATTGCTGAAATTAAAGAAACAGGAAAATTAGTTTTTGGCCCTTATGCTGCTGATGGATTTTTTGGTTCCAAAACTTATGAACAGTTTGATGGTGTTTTAGCGATGTATCACGACCAAGGCTTAGCACCTTTCAAAGCTTTATCTTTTGGAAACGGTGTAAATTTCACTGCAGGTTTAGATATTATAAGAACCTCTCCAGACCATGGAACAGGATTTGATATCGCTGGAAAGAACAAAGCGAACACTACATCTTTTAAGGAAGCTTTATTCACTTCTTTACAAATTTTTAAGAATAGAAAAGAATATATTGAATTAGAGTCAAATAGAATAAAAACAAAATAGTTTTCATTTATTCATTATTAAAAAACATTTTTATTATATTTGCGCCCTCAAATTGATTTTGTAAATGAAAGGTTTAAAAGATTTTAACATCCCTTTTGTAGGTTTAAAAGAAGGCAGCCACCAATTCCAATATCAAATTGATAAAAAGTTCTTTGAAGCATTTCAGTATGACGAATTTCATGATGCTAACATAACAGTTGATCTTTTATTAGTGAAAAAAGTAACCCTTTTTGAGCTAAATTTCAATTGTAACGGCACGGTGAATATTCCATGTGATCTTACTAGTGAACTTTATGATCAATCAATCGAAGGTACAATGCCTTTAATTGTAAAATTCGGTCCCGAATTTGATAATGAGAATGAAGAAATACTAATATTGCCATATGATGAGTATCAAATTAATGTTGCTCAATATATTTACGAACTAGTTATACTTTCTGTTCCAACCAAACGCGTACATCCAGATGTAGTGAAAGGAACCATGGAGTCAGATGCTTTAAAACGACTGAAAGAATTAGAAATACAGAAGGAAAAAACAGTTGAAGAAGAAACAACTGACCCTAGATGGGATAAATTAAAGGATTTACTAACAGGAAAAAATACATAAAATGGCACATCCTAAGAGAAAAATATCTAAAACAAGAAGAGATAAAAGAAGAACTCATTACAAAGCTTCTTTACCACAGATTGCTGTTGATCCTACAACTGGAGAAGCTCACTTATATCACAGAGCGCATTGGCATGAAGGTAAATTATTTTACCGTGGTCAGGTTGTAATTGACACTACAGAAGCAGAAGCTTAAAAAGCAAGTAACCTAATATTTAATTAGGTTTTATTGATATAACGCCAAAAACGAATGTTTTTTGGCGTTTTTTTCATTACAAAGTGAAAAAAAAATCACTACTTTTGGAAACTAAACTTACGAACAAAGTAGCAAACATGACTAAAATAACTGCAGCAATTACAGCAGTAGGAAAATATCTTCCTGAGTATATTCTTACCAATAAAGAATTAGAAACGATGGTAGATACTAATGATGAGTGGATCACAAGCAGAACAGGTATAAAAGAAAGAAGGATCTTAAAAGAAGAAAATGCTGGAACTTCATTTATGGCTATTAGAGCAGCCGAAGATCTAATCAAAAAATCTGGAATACGTCCAGAAGACATTGATATGGTTATTGTAGCTACTGCTACACCAGATATGCCTGTAGCTTCAACTGCGGCGTATACTGCATCTAAAATTGGAGCAATTAATGCTTTTTCATACGACCTACAAGCTGCATGTTCTAGTTTCCTTTTCGGAATGTCAACAGCTGCAAGCTACATAGAATCTGGAAGGTATAAAAAAGTCCTTTTGATTGGAGCAGATAAAATGTCTTCTATTATTGATTATACTGACAGAGCTACATGTATTATTTTTGGTGATGGCGCAGGAGCTGCACTTTTTGAACCAAATACTGAAAGTTTAGGATTACAAGACGAATATTTAAGAACTGATGGTGTTGGTAGAGAGTTTTTAAAGATTGAAGCAGGAGGGTCTATACTTCCTTCTTCTGAAGAGACTGTAAAAAATAATTTACACTACGTACATCAAGAAGGTAGAACTGTCTTCAAATTTGCCGTCTCTAATATGGCTGATGTTTCAGAAAAAATATTAGAACGTAATAAGTTAACAAAAGATAATGTAGATTGGTTAGTAGCTCACCAAGCAAATAAAAGAATAATTGAAGCAACTGCTAACCGTATTGGTTTAGATGATGATAAAGTGCTATTAAATATTCATAGGTATGGTAATACTACCTCAGCTACTTTACCATTACTATTAGCTGATTATGAAGGAAAATTGAAAAAGGGAGATAATTTAATTTTTGCTGCATTTGGTGGTGGTTTCACTTGGGGAGCCATTTATCTTAAATGGGCATACAATGGATAAGACAATCAACTAAAATTATAACGAATGGACATTAAAGAAATCCAAAATCTTATTAAGTTTGTAGCAAAATCTGGGGCTAGTGAAGTAAAACTAGAAATGGATGATGTAAAGATTACGATTAAAACTGGATCTGATATTCCAGAAACTAAAATCATACAAGCTGCACCAATGGCGGCTGCACCACAAGTAATGGCAGCTCCTGCTGTAGCCCAACCAATGGCTGAAGCTCCTGCTTCTCCTGCTGTGAGTAAGCCTACAGAAGAGAATTCAAATTTATTAACTATAAAATCACCTATCATAGGTACATTTTACCGCAAACCTTCACCTGATAAACCTTCTTTTGCAGAAGTCGGTACTGAAGTTAAAGCTGGTGATACTGTTTGTGTAATTGAAGCAATGAAACTTTTCAATGAAATAGAATCAGAGGTGTCTGGTAAAATTGTTAAAGTATTAGTAGATGATGCAACTCCTGTAGAATTCGATCAACCACTATTCTTAGTTGATCCTTCATAAAGAAAACACTACAGTTATTTTCTAAATAAAAGAACAATTTAGAATTCATTAAACTAGCACAATCATGTTTAAAAAGATATTAATTGCCAATAGAGGTGAAATAGCACTGCGTGTTATCAGAACCTGTAAAGAAATGGGAATAAAAACAGTAGCTGTTTATTCAAAAGCAGATGCTGAAAGTTTACATGTTAGATTTGCTGATGAGGCTGTTTGTATTGGACCTCCTCCGAGTAGTGAATCTTATTTAAAAATGGACAGAATTATTGCTGCTGCTGAGATTACTAATGCAGATGGTATTCATCCTGGATATGGTTTTCTTTCTGAAAATGCTAAATTTTCAAAACTATGTGAAGAACATAATATCAAATTCATCGGTGCAACAGCAGAGATGATTGATAAAATGGGAGATAAAGCGAATGCTAAAGCTACAATGAAAGCAGCTGGTGTTCCTTGCGTACCAGGTAGTGACGGAATAATTCCAGATTTTGAAGAATGTCAAAAAACAGCAGTTATAACTGGATACCCAGTAATGCTAAAAGCTTCTGCTGGTGGTGGAGGTAAAGGTATGCGTGCTGTTTGGAAACCAGAAGATTTGAAAGAAGCTTGGGATTCTGCCAGACAAGAATCTAAAGCAGCTTTTGGTAACGATGATATGTACATGGAAAAGCTTATCGAAGAACCTCGTCACATCGAAATTCAAGTAGTAGGTGATTCTTTTGGTAAAGCTTGTCATTTGTCTGAAAGAGATTGCTCTGTTCAACGTAGACATCAAAAATTAACTGAAGAAACGCCTTCACCATTCATGACTGATGAGTTAAGAAATGCAATGGGTGAAGCTGCTGTTAAAGCAGCAGAGTTTATAAAATATGAAGGTGCAGGAACTGTTGAGTTTTTAGTAGACAAACACCGTAATTTCTATTTCATGGAGATGAATACTCGTATCCAGGTAGAACACCCTATTACAGAAGAAGTTGTTGACTATGACCTGATTCGCGAGCAAATTTTAGTAGCTGCTGGAGTACCTATTTCTGGTAAAAACTATACTCCACAATTACATTCTATTGAATGTAGAATCAATGCAGAAGATCCTTATAATGGATTTAGACCTGCTCCTGGAGTTATAACCTCTTATCATGCACCTGGTGGTCATGGAGTTAGAATAGATACACATGTGTATGCTGGATATATGATTCCGCCTAACTACGACTCTATGATTTCTAAGTTGATTGTTACAGCACAAACTCGTGAAGAAGCCATCAATAAAATGAAACGTGCATTAGATGAGTATGTAATCGAAGGAATTAAAACAACTATTCCTTTCCACAGACAACTAATGGATCATCCTGATTATGTTTCTGGTAATTATACTACCAAATTCATGGAAGACTTTGAGATGAAATAATAACATCTTATATAATAAAAAAATCAGTGAGTAATTTCACTGATTTTTTTATTTCATAACTTCGTTTAAATGATTTTTATTTACAACTTATTTGCACACATTACTTATTTTTTCTTGAAGATAAGTAGTTATTTTAACCCTAAAATGAAATTATTCATTACGGGTAGAAAAGAAACATTCTCAAAACTAGCCTCAATTAATACTAATGATAAGGTGTTGTGGATTCATGCTGCCTCTTTGGGCGAATTTGAACAAGCAAGACCAATTATTGAAAACTTAAAGATCTTGTACGCTAATCATAAGATAGTAGTTACCTTTTTTTCACCTTCAGGATACGAAATAAGAAAGAATTATCCGTTGGCTGATGTAGTTTGTTACTTACCTTTTGACACGCGATTAAATATTAAAAAATTCATCACAACAGTTCAACCCAAGTTAGCAATACTTATAAAGTATGAATTTTGGCCAAACCTGCTATTTGAATTGAAGAAGAGTAGGATACCAACTATTCTTGTGTCTGGGATTTTCAGAAAGAAGCAGCACTTTTTTTCAATTCTTGGCTTTTGGACACGCTCTTTTTTAAATACCTTTCAGCACTTTTTTGTTCAAGATGAAAACTCAAAACACCTATTAAATCATATAAATTTTTATAACACCACTGTCTCTGGAGATACTCGTTTTGATAGAGTATTGAATATACTTGAACAAAACAATACACTAGATTTCATAACTACCTTTAAGAATAATAAGTACACCACAGTTGCAGGAAGCACATGGAAAGAAGACGAAGAATTACTTGTTGAGTATATAAATACTAGCGCTACAGCTGAGGAAAAATTTATTTTAGCCCCTCACAATATCAATCCTTCTCAAATAAAAAAACTTAAAGAATCAATAACAAAAAAAGTAGTTCTATACAGCGAAATAAATGATGTTAGTTTGAGTAATTATCAAGTTCTTATAGTAGATACCATTGGCTTATTAACAAAAATATACGCTTACGCTGATGTTGCCTATGTAGGTGGTGGCTTAGCTACAGGCTTGCATAATATTTTAGAGCCTGCCACATTTGGAATTCCAATAGTTTTTGGCGATCAAAAACATCAAAAATTTAAAGAAGCAGTTGATCTAAAGACATTAAATGGAGCTGAAAGCATTAGTAATTATGAAGAAATGAATCGTATATTTACGTCCATACGTGAAGATCAAAAGCTTAGGTTGATGATGGGAGATACCTGCCAGAATTATGTAGCAAAAAATGCAGGAGCTACTCCACTAATTATAGATTATATAAAAACGATATTGTAAATGGATTTTATTTTAGCCCCATGGCCGTGGTACTTTTCTGGCCCTTTAATAGCTCTTATTTTATTTTTATTTTTTTATTATGGTAAAAATTTTGGCATTTCTACTAATCTAGAAACAATGTGTACTATGGCTGGTGCAGGTAAGGTTTCTGATTATTTTAAAAAAGATTGGAAAGAGCGAGATTGGGCACTTGTAATGATTATTGGTTTAATTATTGGTGGATTTATAGCCTCAAACTTTTTGTCAGCATCTAAAACAATAAACTTAAATACCGACACTATTGAAGATTTGACCAATTTAGGCTTTGAAAATGTTGGTACCACATATATGCCTAATGAACTATTTAGTCTTGAAAACATCGTTACTTTTAAGGGCTTCAGTATTTTATTAATAGCTGGATTTCTTATTGGTTTTGGTACGCGATATGCTGGTGGTTGTACTTCTGGTCATGCTATTACTGGTTTGAGTAGTCTTCAAGTTCCTTCACTTGTTGCCGTTATCGGTTTTTTTATTGGTGGATTAATAATGACATGGATTCTTTTTCCTTTAATTTTTTAAATTATGAAAAACCTGAAATTTTTATTAGTTGGAATTCTATTTGGTATCGTTTTAACTAAGTCTGAAGCTATATCGTGGTATAGAATCTATGAAATGTTTAAGTTTCAAGCGTTCCATATGTACGGAATCATTGGTTCCGCTGTAGGAATTTCTATGGTTTTTATGCTCCTTTTTAAAAGAGGAATTATTAAAGATTATTTAGGAAATCAAATACACATTAAAGAAAAGAAAAAAGGTTTTATTAGAACTTTAGTTGGCGGAATTATTTTCGGGTTAGGTTGGTCCTTAGCTGGTGCGTGCCCTGCTCCCATTTTTACATTGATAGGAAACGGTTTTTTAGGAATTATAGTTGTTTTGTTAGGAGCCATCATAGGAGCATTTATTTATGGTTTACTCAGTAAAAAGCTACCTAATTAATCCTTTAATAAATCGATAGGGAAAAGGTTAGAGTTTGTATTATCAACTACTTTCCAATTATAAATTTTAGAGAGCTGATATAACTTAGACAATTCTTCAAAGAGTCGATTTTTGGCGTCTTTCTTTAAGTCTGTTACCTCAATAGTCTCTTTAATCTTAGCAATAGCTTTTTTATTAAGAGTATTTAGTTCTTCTTTCGAAAAACTATTGAACTTACTCTGCTGAAGATCGAAATATTTAATATCTGGTGCAATTAATAATTCTTCCGAGGGAATTCTATTAATAATAATTTCTTTCTGAATACTATCTATTTGTATGTCTAATTTCGATAAATCATACCCTACTTCAACTTTAGCATTTACAGATAAAATAGCTTGCTTTTTAAATTGAACATAATCGTATAAGTATTTCTTAGTATCTGAAAAGCTGTACGTTTCAGAGTAGTTTCCTTCAGTAACTACTAATTTACTTAAATTTTTAACTCCATTAAGTATTACTTGTATTTCTTCTTTTTGTATTCTATTGCTTTGTTTTTCATACCAATACTTAGCTACAAGAAATCCTAATAAAAAGGCAGCAGTATATTTAATAAGACGTATCATAGTTCTATAGAATTGTTACTTACAATGTACTAAACTAAATTTAATCTATCAATTCTATTTGTAATGGTGATCGCTTTCATTTCTTTAGCTAACTTATCAAAACCTTCTGTGTATACTCTTTTGATAAATGCACCTTCTTTGAGTAGATGAATTTCATCACAAACATCTGATAATGTTGAAAATATATGTGATGAAATGATAATCGTTTTCTTTAATTCTTTCAGTTTTAATATAATCTCTGTAATAATTATATTACTCTGTATGTCTACTCCGTTAAAGGGTTCGTCAAAAATAAAAACATCATTGTCCTGTAATAATAAGGCGGTTAACGCAAGCTTTTTTTTCATTCCTGTTGAATAAGTAACTGCATACTTATTTAATGGTAAATCAAAAATATTTTTCTCTTTAATAGCCTCTACCTTTTTGCCTCTGGCAGTACTTAGTAATTGAATGTACTCTCTACCTGTTATTTTCGAAAAGAAATAGGATTCAGTTTGTAAAAAGCCTAAATGATCTTTTAGAGATGCAAAACCTGTCTCTATTTTTCCTTTATATGTTTCTATCCCTGCAATACAATTAAAAAGAGTGGTTTTTCCAGCTCCGTTTTCTCCTACAATACCGTATATCTTTCCTTCATCAAGTTCTAAGTTTATGTTTTTTAAAACTTTAATATTTCCATATGTCTTAGACAGATTTATTATTTTAATCATTCAATATCTGTTTTAATTGTGTTAATGACTTATTGTAGAAGTACGGTAAGGTAATTACTAGAAATGGCGGAAATGAAATGCTTAAAACAAATAGAATCACGCTAGGTAAACTTTTTTGGTTAGGAAACTCTGCATACTTAGCGAGTATCGATTGTGATACATATATTAAACATAAAACTGTAATTATAATAACGATTAAAAATCGATTTTCAAAAAAAACAGTGATTATTATAATTATTGGCAAGCTCAATAGTGTACTAAACACTACTCCTATTTTTATTTTTTCTTTCAAAAAATATTCTGGATTCTTTTTAAAAATCCAGACATAAAAAGCTTCTTCAGTTTTTGAATAAAAAGAAGCCGTTATAAAAAACAATACTAAAAGTGAAAAGATTCCTAAATTGAAATTTTGAACAGTTACCGATATGTAAGTCAAGAAATATGTGATTGGAAAAAGAAAAAAAGTTTTTCGAAAACCTATTGGAAACTCAAAGGGATATTTTCCAAAAGGAGTAGGAATACTATAATTTATAGGAACCTCGAATGTAATATAGGCTAAAAAAAAAGTTGCAATACCTAAGATTAAACCATAAAAGTATGCTTTTTTAAAAAAAAGGAAAGTAATAAAAGGTAAGACTATTACTAAATTTTCTGCAATACGTAACCTGAGATATTCTTTGGTTTTAAACGCTATTTTTAAAAAAGTGTTCCGTTTTCTTTCGTTTAATTTGAGTAACATACTTATACCTGAAAAAGTGTATATGTAAAGCGCTAAGTCTGCTAATTTTTCAAATAAAAAGACAGATCCTGAAATGAAAACTACTATTAGTATGATGTAAGCTAGAAAAGGCGGTATTCCAAAATCAATAAAATGTCTGTTTAACATTCTAACTTGAAGTTGAAAATAGCTTTTCATAAATTACTAAGCTACCTTTTTTGGAAAGGCTTCTTTATGGAAAAGAAATAGAATAACTACACCAATAGTTATCCAACTATCTGCGCCGTTAAAAATAGCATTAAAGAAAGTAAAACTTTCTCCTTCATAAATAGGAAAATACAGCATGTCAACTACTTTTCCATGAAAGAAACTCTCGTATCCTGTTTCAGGAAGCATTGAAGCTACTGTGCTTCGAGTAGACTTATTAAATAATACCCCATAAAAAACAGAATCTATAATATTACCAACTGCTCCTGCTAAAATTAAAGATATCGCAATAATCACGGGTGTTTTCACCTTGTTTTTGATTGTCTGAATCAGCCAGTATATAATCCCTGAAACCGCAACTAATCTAAATAGCGTTAAAAATAATTTTCCAGCTTTACCACCAAACTCAAATCCCCATGCCATTCCGTTATTTTCAGTAAAATGAATAATAAACCAATTAGGAAAAACCACAAATTCTTCTCCTAATCTGAAATGCGTTTTTATATATATTTTACTTAATTGATCTATTGCTATTGCTAAAATAACAGTTAGGATAGCGATGTTTCTTTTAGACATTTTTGAATTTTAATAGCGACAAAAATAAGAAAAAGTACTGTGTTTTTTTTATTTAACTTGATTCATTATCAATCTTTTCTATTACAACTTTCTTGAAGGATTTTCCGATAGGAATTTTTGCTTCATTTTGTAATATCATTTGATTGCCATCTATCAACTTCAAATGATTAAAATTTATCACGAATGATTTATGTATTCTCATAAAATTATCGGGTAATTTTTCTAAAAACTCCGACAATGTTTGTGAGGTTAACACCATAACATCTGTATATATCTTAATATAATTACCGTAAGCTTCAATATAATTGATATCATCTAAATTTAGTTTTATAATTTTTTTATCGCTTTTTACAAAAAGAGACTTTGGTTCGCTGTTTGTTTGTGGGGATATTTTATTTTGTACTACTGAAGGTTGTTGCTTTTGCTGTACTTTTAACACCGCTTGTAAAAAGCGTTCTAAAGAGAAGGGTTTCAGTAAATAATCTGTTACCGAAAGTTCAAAGCCTTCTACTGCATATTCAGGATATGCTGTGGTAATAATAACTTCAGGCTTTTGTGCTATTGATTTTAATAAGCTTATTCCTGAAAATTTAGGCATATTAATATCCAGAAAGAGTAAATCTATCTTTTCATTTTGTAATACTTCCATTACTTCAAAAGCATTCTTGCAGGAAGAAACTAACTTTAAATATGGAATGTCTTCTATATATTTTTCTATAATTTGACGAGCAATTGGCTCATCGTCTGCTATCAAACATCGAAATACTTTCATATTATATTGTAAGTGTTAAACCAACTAAAAAATAACCTTTCTGTTTCTTCACCGATAAGCTATGGGTATTCGGATATATTAAATTTAATCGTTTTTTTGCATTTGCTAAGCCTATCCCACTTTTTCCTTTCTCCATGTTTTCCTCTTTTTCAATTCCTTCTTCATAAGTATTTTTACAAGTAAACCGAAGTTGATTTTCTATGTATTTTAAATTTATAATTACCTCACTTTTTTGTTTTTCCTCTATCGATAAATGTTTAAATGCATTTTCCACAAAAACAATTAATAACATCGGTGCTATTTCTTTTCCTTGAATTTCTCCTTCAATAGAAAGTTGGATTTCTGCCTGCTCGTCTAAACGTATTTTTTCTAAAGAAATATAATTTTTTAAATAATCTATTTCTTTTTCTAACGGAACAAAGACTTCTCTAGTTTCGTATAAACTGTAACGTAATAAATTAGAAAGCTTCAGCATTAAATCTGGCAACTTATCAGACTTCACAACAGACAGCCCGTATAAATTGTTTAATGTATTGAATAAAAAATGAGGGTTTAATTGCGCTTTTAATAATTTTAATTCTGCTTCTTTTTCTTCTTGTCTTCTTTTAAAACTGTCTCTTGCAATCTTTATAGCCATTCCAAAAATCATTGCTAATAAAACAAACCCAAAGAGATTTAAAAACATATTTAATGTTAAACTTTTCTGATACGATATGTTAATCAGGTATACTGGAATTAAAGTAAATAAAGCTCCTAAGAGTAGAAAAAGAGTAAAGAAAACTGTCTTGTTATTTTTAAAAAAAGGTAAAATAAAATAATTGGAAATATAAATAGTAGGAACCAAAAATAGCATCATATAAAAAGCTGTTAGTACACTATTTTCTGATTGTACACCTCCAACTAAAACTAGAAAAAGACAACACCAAACAAATATGTTTTGTACTACTTTATGATCTACCCAACTATCGAATTTTGACATTATTTATTAATTTGACTACCCGTTATAAAAAATGATTTTCAGTATATTAATTTCTTAGATATAGAAAACTACACTAAAAACTCTCACCAAACCTAAGTATTATCTATAAAAATCACATTTTTTAATGATGAAAGATACTTTTTTTAGTTTGAACGTATATTTTTTTATGATTTCTGGCGTGATTTACCATTATCACGTTTTACTTTACATTCATCATTCTTCTTTTTATATGGTTGGTTTTTACAAGACTTTTGACCTGTTCATTTTAAAAATCAAATCATTATGAAAATTCTAAAATTAATTTTAACAAGTATTTTTTGTTTAACTACACTTTTTAGTTACGCACAATCGTTAACAACACAATTAAAAAAGTATGATCCTTATATACAAGAATTAAATCAAGGTATTGCTGTGTTGGTAAAACACAACGGAAAAACCACTACAGCTAATTCTGGCAACTATAATTTCGATGCTAACACCGTTTTTAATATCGGCAGTGCAACTAAAAAAATGACTGCCCTATTAATATTGCAAGAAGTTGAAAAAGGAACATTAAAACTTTCGGATTCTTTAGGAAAGTATTTACAACCTATTAAAAATGTAAACAGTAGTTTAACTATTGAAACGTTATTGAGACACCGAAGTGGACTGGGAGAAATCGTTGGAAAAAACTTCGAAAAAGAATTTTACGCTAAAAATGATCAATTCTATGACGCTGATTTTTTGAGAAAAATACCGGAAAACAATCCGAAAGAAATTGGAAAATATAAGTATTGCAATACTAATTATATTCTATTAGGACATGTATTGGAGAAGATAACTGACAAACGTTATTTTGATTTATTACAGGAACGAATTTTCACACCTTGCAATATGACATCCTCATATCCTTATGTTTCTAAAAATTTAAAAAACTTAGCTACTCCAACGCACAAACAACAAGATGTAACTTCATATTTAGATTATCGGTTTTTTGCAAATTATGCATATGCAGCGGGCAGTGTAGCGTCAACCTTAAATGATATCACTAAGTTTTACTCTCATTTGTTTGAGAAAAAAACATTGCTGTCTGAATCTTCATTAAAAGCATTCACCACTTTTGATGATGCTAATTACGGTTTAGGTATTATGAAGTTCAAAGATGGTTATATCGGACACGGTGGAAATAACCTCGGGTATTCTTATAGAGAGTATTACAATCCGGAAAATCAAAACTTAATTTTACTATTTAGCAATTCCTATGCTATTCCATTTAGTAAAATGTTGAAAAATGAACTTTTCGATTTTATCAATGGAAAAACTACCACCATTTCATTTAATGAAAATATTGTTTCTGACTTTAAAAATGTCAAAGGAAAATATCTTTTTGACTCCCACGGAATGAAAATGGATATGGAAATTATTGAACATAACAACCATTTATATTTTGCAGCACAAGGCGCTAAAGTTATTCTTGTAAGTACCGAAACCAACAAATTGTATAACGGAAGTTTTGGTGTAGAACTGGAGGTAAATCCAAATAACATAAATGAACTTATATTCAGGCAGAATGGTTTAGAAACAACCCTAAAACGTGTAAAACTTTAAACTATGCAACTAGAAATACAAAACGTATCAAAGCAATACAGTCGTAATACATATGCTTTAAAGGAACTTTCAATAACTATTGAAAAAGGAATTTTAGGATTACTTGGACCCAACGGAGCTGGTAAATCAACCTTACTAAAAATGATTGCTACTGTAAATAGACCTACTACAGGGATTATTGCTCTCAATAAAAATAACATTCATAAAGATGCTAATTATATGCGTAAGCAATTGGGTTTTTTACCACAAGATTTTGGTTTGTACCCTAACTTGAATGCGTATGAGTTCTTATCTTATTTAGCTGCAATGAAAGGTGTAGGTGGTAGTGATTTAAACGCTAAAATTACACAATTACTTCACGGACTTAATTTAATTAATGTGGCTAAAAAACCTATCGGGTCATATTCTGGCGGAATGAAACAACGTTTAGGAATTGCACAAGCTTTATTAAATAATCCTAAAGTGATAATCTTTGACGAACCTACTGTAGGTTTAGATCCTGAAGAACGTATTCGATTCAGAGATTTAATTCATCAACTTGCTAACGATAGTATTGTTATTCTCTCTTCACATATAGTTTCGGATATTGATACTATAGCTGATAAAGTAGCTATTATGAAAGGCGGGTGTTTATTGGCTCATGAAAGACAAGAAGTTCTAATCAATTCCATAAAAGGCAATGTTTACGAAATCTACATAGATCGATCTGAACTCGATGATTTTAAAAGAAAATATTTGGTTATTCATTCTTTATTAAAAGAGGGAAGATTATTAGTGCGATTTATTAGTGAATTAGTCTTGCCAAAAGCTACATCAGTAACAGCAACTTTAGAAGATGCTTATTTAAACATTACAAAAACTCGAACATCATGAAAAATACTAAAAATATTAAACGTATACTATTATTTATAGCCACAGTTTTATGCATCATAGCTGTACTATTTGCCTCTTCTAAAAATCTCCATATTGGGGTATACGATGCTCATTAATTAAATATATAGGGGTTTACACAATTTAATTTATACCATACATCTGATTAACTTATTTATTCTTTTCTCTTCTTATCATAATACTAATTAAAATTTCATGACATGAATTCACTTATAACCATCATAAAATCAGATTACATACAACGTACTAGAAATTATAACTTTGTAGTAACTCTTTTTGTTAGTTTAGCTATAGCATATACTTTTATTCCCGAGCCTAATGCTAATTATTCTACCATAAGTGTAAATGGTTACGTAGGTTTTTATAATGCTTCTTGGTTTGGCTACGTAACTGCTATTATGTCTACTATTTTTCTAAGCCTTATTGGTTTCTATCTTATAAATAGCAGCATACAAAAAGACATTGACACAAAATTAGGACTCATTATAGCTTCGACTCCTTTGCGTAATTCCAAATATTTATTTACTAAAGTGATCAGTAATTTTTTAATTCTCTTCACCATAGTTCTAGCTATTTTTTGCATGAGTATTCTTCTATTTTTCATGTATAACGATGGATATACTTTTGAGTTTACTGAATTTCTTGTCCCTTATTTAAGCATCACTTTACCTGCTATGTTTATAATTAGTGTAATAGCAGTAATTTTTGAAATCACCTTGGGAAGATATACTACAATAATGAACATTACTTTCTTTTTCTTATTTGCCTTTTTAGTTGGTTCACAAATAACGTCTCAAAGAGAATTCACTTTAGATGTATTAGGAAGTAAGATTGCGATTCATGAAATTGAAAATCAAGTACAACTCTATACTAACAATAATATTGATGATCTTGAAATTAATATTGGTTTTACCTCAAAAGGAAATCGTACGTTTAAAAAGTTTGAATTTAAAGGTATGAGTTTTCCGTTATCTTTTATTTACAGTCGATTTTTATGGATGGGAATTAGTCTTCTTACTATACCTCTTATCAGTCTGTTTTTTCATCGTTTCGACATTAAGAATCATATAAAATTACCCAATTCTTTAACTCGAAAACCACAAAAAGCGGAATACAATAAAATTGATATTAAAAGCTTAAAGGATTTGACTGCTTCAATTACAATTTTACCATTACTAAAAACAGAATTCATGTTATTAATTAGAACAGGCAATGTGTGGTTATGGTTACTTAATGGGATTGGTTTTTTAATATTAAGTATAGTTCCTACTACTATTGGTCATCAATTCGTATTGCCTATTTTATGGTTTTTACAAGTACATAGAATTTCCAGAGTTACTGTTAAAGAATTTATGAATAACACTTATTACTTCTGCTTTACAAGTAACAAACCTCTATTAAGACTTTTAAGCTCTCAAGTATTATCTGCAACTGCATTATTAATTCTTTTAGCCACTCCGCTTTTAGTAAAACTTTCCATTTCTGGAAGCATGTATCAGATCATTACAATTCTTCTTGGTGCCTTATTTATTGTTTTACTTTCTTCAGTAATTGGGCTGCTAACTAAAGGGAAAAAGTTTTTTGAAATTCTATTCTTTATGATTACGTATGCTAATATAAATGCAATTTCGTTAACTGATTATTTTGGAGGACTTTCGAGTTCTAACGTATATCTATTTAAACTAATAACGAGCTGTATCATCTTAGCTTTTGTAACTTTTAGCGTTAGAAACTTTCAATTAAAAACATCGTAGTATTTTAACTCTCATTAGCTTTAATTAGCAGCCATACATCAATATTTTCTAATTATAATTATTTATTAAAAACAATTAATATACTCATTTTTAGATACTTATTTTTTTATTTTGAAAGAAAATAAAATAATTGGGTAACTTTTTTATGCTTTTTAAGCACGACTATGTAAATAGTAAAATCAAAACTTGGTAAATACACTAATTAAAGAGGGTAACCATCTCAGCACAGTTTCATTTCCTAGCTAGTACTGGGACTCAAAATGAGTCTAAATCAATAAGGAAAATATTTTAACTTTTAAAAACCAAAAAATGAGTATACTAAAATTTTTAAGAAAGCCTCAATTAGCAATAATGTTAACATCATTAACAATCTTTATGTCATGTAGTCAATATGACAATATTGAAGAACAACCATCTCAATCTGAACATACTTTCAATTATGAACTATATAATGATATAATTTCTAAAGATCGAGTACAATTTGATGCTGTTAAAAAAACTAATCTAACAGATATTGAGAATGGTAAATTGATATTAAAGGCAATAAATGATAAATTCAGTACCGATTTAATAGTTCCTGATGATTATTTTGAATTAAAAAATCATACTGCAGAAGAAATATTTAATATTAGTTTAGCTAAGGGTTGGATGACTAATGATGAGATAACCATTATTAAAAAATTTGGAAAGGATGTAGAATCGAGTGATTTCAAAAATGCTATAAGTAATATGGAAAATAATATTTTAGCTTTGAATTCTAGTAAAAAAGAATTCACAAAATACAATTTATTGGTAAACAGCTTAAAGATTATAGAACATGATTCTGCAGCTAGAGTTGCTGCAGGAGGACCGATACTAGTAACTCTTGCTCCAGGATGCTGGTTACAAGGGGCTGCTGTTGTTTTAGCTGGCATTAGCTTTACTGGTGCTTGTATTACTCCTGCGGTAGTCTTAGTATTTCCTTGTGCTCTTGCTACAGCGAGTCTTTTAGTAGCGACCACTAACTTCCATAATTGTATGGAAGGTTTGTGATTAAAAATATTTCCAGAAGTTTGAAAACTTATAATTAAAAAAATGAGACTAATTTCTTAGTCTCATTTTTGTTGATTTCTTATATTTCTCCTAAATTAAAGTTTATCCTTTTAACCAAGCATTCAATAATTCCTTTTGCTTAAGTGTTGCATTTTCTTTTTGTTTCAATCCTTTTCCTTTAGTGTAAGATTGAGTTGTTGTAGTTTTTATTACGATTTCTTTACCTTCTCTAACTAACACTACTTCTACTTTTTTTCCTGGTTTCCACATAAATACTTTACCTAAAACCTGATTAACAGTGGCTAGTGTTACTTCTTCTCCATCTACACTTCTTATGATATCACCACTTTTGGCTCCGTTCTCATTCCAAAAACTATTATCCGCTACACCTTCCGTAAATATTATACTTCTCGTTTTAGGATCGGCAGTTACGATATTCACTCCAGCATTCTGAAGATAATTTGTTTTTACTTTAGAATCAGCAATACTTAGACCTACTTTTTCAAAAAAGATAGTGTAATCAATTGGTGTACCTCCAACAACATGAGTGTTTAAAAATTCTCCTACCGAAGGATACGTCATACTCGTAATTTCAGTAATAAGAGCATCGTCTACAAAAGGTTTATTCTTTCCGTATTTATTAGACAATTCTTTCATTAGAGATAGAATACCTCTGTTACCATTACTCTCTTCTCGCATTAAAATATCGATACACATGCCTATTAAAGCTCCTTTTTGATATACATTTAAATATTGATCGTGATATTCTTTCTCTAAAATATTTTCGCTCATTTTAGTAAAGCTCATTGTATCATTCATTTTAGAAGCTCTGGTAATCTTATCCATTATTTTCGAATAAAATTCATCTTCTTTGACTAATCCTTTACTTACTTGAAATAATGTCGCAAAATATTCTGTAACACCTTCATACATCCATAAATGTTTTGAAAATGTAGGTGCGTTGTAATCGAAATAATGTACATCTTCTGAATGCACACTTAAAGGAGACACGATATGAAAAAACTCATGAGAAACAACATCTACCATGCTTCCAGCTAATGCTTCATCTGGCATTGCCTCTGGTAAAACTACTACTGTAGATGTATGATGTTCTAACGCTCCAAATCCTTTAGGTGAATCTTCTTTTTGTTCTGCTAGATATAAGTAAATATCATAACGTGCTGTACTATTAACACTTCCTAAATATGCCTTTTGCGCCTGCATCATTTTCTCCATAGTAGTTTTTATCTTTTTCGCTGAATGTTTTTTATTTGGAGAATATACACTTAGTACTATTTTGATATCTCCTACTTTAAATTCTTCAACATCTAATTCACCATAAAACATTGGATTGTCTGTAATATCAAAATAACGCGGTGCAAAATAGCTTGACGTTTGACTTTTCTTATCGTCACTCATTTTTGAACTTACTTCTTGTAATGCTGATGTTCTTTTGAAGCTTGAAGGAGCAGTTACGTCTAATTTGTACTGACTATTTTTTAATGAGTCAAAATACCCGATAAAACCGTGTAAATTCAACACATAATTCGTAGCCTCTATATTGGTTCCAGAAGGTGAAAAAGGAACTTCTTCTCCTATTCCTCCTACTTTTTCCATATCAAACGTATCGTTCACATAATACGTAAGTTTATCCAATTTTTTAGCTCCATTAATTTCCCAAGTGTTTGTATCTACTTTTTTTACAACCAATGGATTTCCTGAATAATCTAATGCTACCAGATCATCGATGTATTTTCCAAAATCACTTACAGAATATGTTCCTTGTACTACTTTTGGTAACCTGTATACTATTTTTTCAATTGTAAACCTACCTGGATTTATAGTAACTGGTACTTTATCATCTTTAACTTTCGTTAAATCTATCGTAGTTTCTACTGGGTTTTGTGTTGCTAAATCATTTTTCTTTAGTTGTTTTGAAGAACCACAACCAATTAGTAAGAAACTTGCTAAGCTCATTGTTAAAATAGTATACTTCATTATATTTTATTTTTGTTTTTTACTTAAAATTTGGTGAAAGGTACAATCTGTACTTCTAAAGTGGCCAACTTTAACACATTTTTAAAGTCTGTTTCTGCTGTAACATTTTAAAGTTTTGAGTGAAAAGATTGTATACTAGATTGAAGTTTCAGGATTAGATGTAAACTATTGATTAAAAAATCATTAATTACTGTCTGTTATTTGTTGGTAGTCATAAAAATATTAGCGTTAATTGTACTTACTTTGAAGCTTTTTCTAGAGTCGATATATTCACTTTTAAAAGGTGAGTCTTTCAGCTTTTCATCTACTTTAATGATTCCATTAGTGGAAGTAATATCCATTGTAGCTTTACTAATTTCTCCATAAATATTTCCTTGAAAAAGAGATAGTTCAACATTACTAACTATCGTATTTAAATTTACATAACCTTTATCTATATATATCTTTAACTGTCCTTGATAGCTTTCTGAAATTACATCTACATTTGTACCTAGAATAGTTACTACTTTATTTTTTGGAATTTTGATAACCAATGAAGCTCTGTGTATTCTTTCTGTAATAAACTTCCTAAATACACCAGATTCATTACTTGCTTGAAACTTTTGGAATTTTACAGTTAAAAGATCATTTGTTTTTTCATCTATACTACAGTATAAATCTGAATCTTCAGTAAGCAGGTCAATTTCTACTGTAGCATTCTCTGAATTCAGGATTTTAATTTCGTCTAGTTCTTTTGTATCAATCTCTATATATTCGCTATTTAATGTAAAACACTTAGTAAGTTTAGTTTGCGCGTGTAGAGAAACACACAGTTGAATGTAGGTAAGTACTAAGAAAAACTTCACATTAAATAATTATACTATTAATTTATGTATTGAACTCCATGATTTTCGGGTGTTTTTAAGTCTACCCAAAAAACATGTACATCTTCATTTTCTTCTACTTGTCCGTTTCCATTATTATCTAATCTAGCAAAAATATACATCATATCTATCTCTGGATCGTATTCAGAATTCTGAACAGAATATGTCTTTGGAACTAATGGTTTTACTTGTTCTCCATTTAGATTATACCAATAAAATCGGCGTAAATCTTTTACTGTAATAAACCCATCTTTATTCGTGTCCTCATCAAAGACTGAAACCATATAAAAGTTCCGCTGAATAGGTTTGAAGTTTAGTGTGTCTTTAGTTGCGGCTGGATAGTATAAATTCTTAACTAAGACTGGTGTTTTGAAAAATTCCTTTTGAACTCTTTTTACATTATTGTAATGTGAAATATTAACTAAATTATATCCACGTACTGCTGCGAAACCTGGCATAAAATTACTATTCCAATTGTTACCATCTTTGTCATCACTATCCCATGTTGTGTGAAATTGATTCGATCCTGTAAAGGGTTTACCTGTTTTTTTATGGTAGTTTACTTTATAAATTGGTATTAACCTGTAATCTTCTTGCTTAGTTAATAATACATTTCTTGGTCTTGTTTTAAATTGAAGTGAATCTATTTTTAACCCTATAATTTTTTTCCCCTTATCATCTTCTTGTATTTCATTGACTTGAAATCCTTTCGCACTTAATTTCTTATCTTTTGTACAACCAGTTGCAACAATAATTATAAATAATATATTTAAAAACTTTTTCATAATTAATTTTCTATACGATAAAATCCATTTTCTTCATTTAAACTCTTAATCCCAGGTGCATTTTTAACAATTAACTTTCCTAGTTCTTCAGGCAATCCAATAAACAATGTTGCACTACCATCCCAACAAACAATTTCAAAAAGAGAATCTTTCAATTGCTTTTTTGGATTTCCATACCAGAAATCAGGATTACCATCTGCATATGGAAATTCTTTTAATCTTAGTTTGCTTCCTTTCGGATAAGCTGAAATCACCGCCCATATAAATTGATAATCCTTTTCTTTAATTTTTGAATTTAAATCTTCACCCTTTATCCATCGTGGATCCTCTAAAGGAAGCCAACCTCCATCAATATCAGAGAAGTGCCAATCATAATCAGAAAGATTTATCTCCATCCATCTAGCAATATTTCTGAGACTTGTATAGAAGTTTACTTTTCGAGTGTTTTCCTGAATTAAATTCAAATTTTAAATTAATTTACTTTAAATAAAAAAAGCTTCCTAAAATAGGAAGCTTTTTTATAATCGTTATTGTTTTCGTTTTGCCTCTATACTTAAGGTTGCGTGAGGAACAAGTTTTAAGCGCTCTTTTTGAATTAATTTACCCGTAACCCTACAAACTCCGTACGTTTTGTTTTCAATACGAATTATTGCATTTTTTAAGTCTCTAATAAATTTTTCTTGACGAATAGCTAATTGCATGTTTGCCTCTTTAGCCATCGTATCTGTACCTTCTTCGAACGATTTAAATGTAGGTGATGTATCTTCTGTTCCGTTATCTACACCATTTTTATAAGACGATCTCAATAATTCTAGATCCTCTTCTGCTCGTTCTATTTTCTTTAAAATAATGTCTTTAAATTCCTGTAAGTCACTATCTGAGTACCTTACTTTAACATCTTCTGCCATAATGTTATGCTTTTTCGATTAACATTTTACTTTTTATGGTATCGAATTCTATTTCTGTACCACCTTCTAATGCGTCGACAAAAACTACTTCATTTGCTAAAGTTTCTGTCTTGATATAAGTTTCATTCGCTGTAATTGAATGCTCTAGTTCTTCTAATTTAGAAAAGGTTACTTTAATTCGATCTGTTACATCTAATCCAGTTTCTTTACGTGCATTTTGAATTCGATTTACCAATTCTCTTGCAATTCCTTCTTTTCGTAATTCTTCTGTTATAGTAACATCTAAAGCTACAGTTAAACCTTCTGCATTAGCTACCAACCAACCTTCAATATCTTTGGATGAAATCTCTACATCAGCGATTTCCAAATTAATCATTTTTCCGTTAATTTCCACAGAAATCTGACCTTCTTTTTCGATACTATTTATTTGTTCTTGAGAAAAAGATTGTATCTCGCTAGAAACCAATCTCATATCTTTTCCAAATTTTGGACCTAATGCTTTAAAGTTTGGCTTGATTTGTTTTACTAAAATTCCTGATGCATCATCTAATAGCTCAACTTCTTTTACGTTTATTTCCGATTTTATTAAATCTGAAACCGCCAAGATCTCTTCTTTTTGAGTTGCATCTAACACTGGTATCATTATTTTTTGTAATGGCTGGCGTACTTTTATTTTCTCTTTAGCTCTTAACGATAATGCTAATGAAGTTATTGTTTGTGCGTTTTCCATTTTTCTCTCTAAAGCGTGATTTACTAATGTTTCGTCATAAACCGGAAAATCAGCTAAATGTACACTTTCAAAGTTTTCTTTTTTGGTAGCTGCGTTAAGATCTTTATACAAGCGATCCATAAAAAATGGAGCTACAGGTGCACTTAATTTTGCTACATTGATCATACATGTATATAATGTTTGATATGCAGATATTTTATCTTGAGCATATTCTCCTTTCCAAAAACGTCTTCTACATAAACGTACGTACCAATTACTTAAATGATCTTGAACAAAATCGGATATTGCGCGTGTTGCGCGTGTTGGTTCATAATCTGCATAAAATGTATCTACCTTTTTAATAAGCGTATTTAATTCAGACAAAATCCAACGATCAATTTCTGGACGTTCATTTAATGGAACTTCAGCCTCGCTGTAATCAAATCCGTCTATATTTGCATATAAACTGAAGAATGAATAGGTATTGTATAACGTACCAAAAAACTTACGTTTTACTTCCTCTATCCCAGCAATATCGAATTTCAAGTTATCCCAAGGGTTTGCGTTAGATATCATATACCAACGTGTTGCATCTGGACCGTGATTTCCTAGTGTTTCAAACGGATCTGCTGCATTTCCTAAACGCTTAGACATTTTTTGTCCGTTCTTGTCTAAGACTAATCCATTAGATACTACATTTTTATACGCTACAGAATCAAATACCATAGTTCCTATGGCGTGTAACGTGTAGAACCATCCACGAGTTTGGTCTACTCCTTCTGCAATAAAGCTTGCTGGATAATTTTCTTGATTATCTATTAATTCTTTATTCTCAAAAGGATAATGCCATTGTGCATAAGGCATTGAACCAGAGTCGAACCAAACATCTATTAAATCACTTTCTCTTTGCATTGGTTTTCCTGAATCTGAAACCAATACAATTTTATCTACTACATTTTTATGTAGATCTACTGTGTAGTAATTTTCTTCAGACATATTTCCTACTTCAAACTCAGCAAAAATATCTGACTCCATAACACCTGCCGCTACAGCTTTAGCTATTTCCGATTTTAATTCTTCTAAAGAACCAATACAAATTTGTTCTGTTCCTTCTTCTGTTCTCCAAATTGGTAATGGAATTCCCCAAAAACGAGAACGTGATAAATTCCAATCGTTTGCATTTTTCAACCAATTTCCGAAACGACCTTCTCCTGTAGACTTAGGTTTCCAGTTTATTGTTTCGTTTAAATCGAACATTCTTTCTTTGGTTTCTGTTACTTTAATAAACCAAGAATCCAATGGATAGTATAAAATAGGTTTATCTGTTCTCCAACAATGTGGGTAACTGTGAACGTATTTTTCTACCTTAAATGCTTTATTCTCTGTTTTTAATTTAATTGCTAATTCTACATCAATAGATTTTTCAGGAGCGTCTTCTGTATAATATTCATTCTTTACATACTTACCACCAAACTCACCTACTTCTGGTCTAAAACGTCCTTGTAGATCTACTAAAGGTACTGGATTATCATTTTCATCTAATACCAACAATGGAGGTATTTCTGGTGTAGCTTGTTTGGCAACTAATGCATCATCTGCTCCAAATGTTGGTGCTGTATGTACTATACCTGTTCCGTCTTCAGTAGTTACAAAATCCCCTGAAATTATTCTAAATGCGTGTTCTGCTTTTTCATACGGTAAAACATACGGTAGTAATTGTTCGTAAGTAATTCCTACTAAATCAGCTCCTTTAAATTCTTTAACTACAAAGAACGGAATCTTCTTTGCTCCTTCTTCATAGGATAACAATTCCGTTTTCTCTGCTACTTGATTATATTTTCCATTGAATTGTTTCCCTACCAAATTCTTAGCTAAAACAACGTTCATTGGTTTGAATGTATATTGATTGTATGTTTCTACTAAAACATAATCAATTTTTGATCCAACAGTTAAAGCTGTATTACTAGGTAATGTCCAAGGAGTTGTCGTCCACGCTAAAAAATAAACGTCACCTTCATTTTTTAAAAACTCAGGCAAACTTTCTTGTACCGCTTTAAACTGGGCTACAACTGTCGTATCGGTAACATCTCTGTAACAACCTGGCTGATTTAATTCATGCGAACTTAAACCAGTACCCGCTTTTGGTGAATACGGTTGAATTGTATACCCCTTATATAATAATTCTTTGTTATAAATCTGTTTTAGTAACCACCAAACAGATTCCATATATTTAGATTTATAGGTAATATATGGATCTTTCATATCTACCCAATATCCCATTTTATGTGTAAGATCATTCCAAATATCAGTATAACGCATTACTGCTGTTTTACAAGCTTCGTTGTATTCTTCTACAGTAATTTTAGTTCCTATATCTTCTTTTGTTATTCCTAACTCTTTTTCAACGCCTAGCTCTACTGGTAAACCATGCGTGTCCCAACCTGCCTTACGTTTAACTTGATAGCCTTTTTGTGTTTTATAACGACAAAAAATATCTTTAATAGAACGTGCCATTACATGGTGAATTCCTGGTAAACCGTTTGCTGAAGGTGGGCCTTCAAAAAATACAAATGGTTCATTTCCTTCACGAGAGGTTATACTTTTCTCAAAGATGTTCTTCTCTTCCCAATAGTTTAAGGTTTCTTCTGCTACTTTTGGTAAGTTCAATCCTTTGTATTCAGTAAAATTCTTGCTCATTTTATCGTTCTATATATTGAATTTTGCGAAATTACGTATTTTATTGGAATTGTTTATTTTGGAGCATAAAAAAAGCATCCTTTAACGGATGCTTTTTTGTACTATTTCGTATTGAAATTATACCATAATGCTATTTTCATTTATTACTGTTCTATTTTTTTCTTTTGAACTACTGAAATATTATCTCCTCCTTTAACAATATAAAAATAAGAACGTCTGTTTTGTTGGTGTTCTTCTTCTGTA